>Ga0315289_10000749_pt1 | contig 49817 bp, 46 predicted proteins | sample YL17G11_40_MG_FD_203452 | JGI IMG/M metagenome (GOLD analysis project Ga0315289, IMG submission 203452) | Sediment microbial communities from Yellowstone Lake, YNP, Wyoming, USA - YL17G11_40 | ecosystem: Environmental > Aquatic > Freshwater > Lake > Sediment | place: USA: Wyoming | collected...
GCTCCACTCCGACCCGCCCTGCTCCACCAGGAACGCCGACAGCTCGATGCCGATCTCCTGCCGCGCCAGGATCAGCTTCACCGTCAGGTCGATCCGCTCCGTCCGCGCCACCTCCAGCAGCGAGCTCTCGTACGCCAGCAGCTCGTCGATGCTCGAGAGGGTGCCGTCTGTGAATAGTGCCATGGCTTGTCTCCCCGGGCTGGTCCGCCTGTTACGACCGTGCCGGCCGCGACGCCGTCTTGAGCGCCTTCAGTTCGCTGTCCGACACCACCGCGATCTGGATGCGGTTGGCCGTCGCCGCCTGATCCGCCGCGCGCTTGGCCTCCGCCGCTTGCTCGCGGCATTCCGCGCTCTCCTCCGCCGTCGCCAGCCGCGCTTTGCCCTCCACGATCAGCCGCGCCGCCAGCCCCCGCGACACCTCCGTCCGCACGCCCGCCCGCCCGCCGTCCGGCGTCTCCAGGCTCACCACCACCACGTGCGCTTCGGCGATGCTCGCTTCCGTTTGCTTCAGCTTTTGAAAGAAAATCTTCAGGTCCATATCCCGTCCACGCGCCCTCCCCGGCTGTCAGCCACCAGTCTCCAGCCCCGCTCCGGAGCCTTCCCCTGATGGCTGACCTCCCGGAGTGAGCCTAGCTCTTCACCGCCACGCCGAAGGCGTTCCGCAGCACCGCCACACCGTACAGCACGTCCACCGTGAACTGCTGCGCCAGCGTGTTGGGCTGGTAGCTCATCACCACGCGCATCCCGAAGTTGCCCAGTTCCGCGTAGTCCGCGATCGCTCCCGTCCCCGGCAGCGGCTGCGGCAGCCTCCGCACCACCAGTCCGATGGCGCTTCGCGCGAACGCCACGTTGTGCGTCGTCACCGGCGAGCTGCCCGTCTTGGCCACGAACTGCGACCGGAACACGAAGAAGTCCTTGATCTTCCCCACCGTGCCCTCGACCAGCGCCCGCAGACCGGCTTCGCCCGCGGTCTGGAACTCGCTGAACCGCGGGATCTGCCGCAACGCCGAATACGTGCTGGCGTCCACCACCAGGTGCTTCGGCTCGCTGGCCGGCACCTTGGCCTGGAACAGCACCGTCTCCGCCGCGTCGATCACCGCCTCCGTGACCGCCGTCCCCGGCGTCCCCACCGGAGAGTTGGCCGTGAAGCTGGCGTACAGGTTCAGCAGGTCGCTCTCGATCCTCTCCGCCAGGGCCACCACTGCCGGCTGCATGTACAGCCTCAGCAGGTCCGGAACCGCCAGAACCTTGGTCACGTCCGGAACCTGGAAAGTCGCCTCGGCGTGCGTGTTCAGAACGATCTGCGCGTTCCCCAGGCTGGGGTTCTGCGTCTGAACCGTCCCGCCTTCGGCGAGGTTGTTGGCCACCAGAGTCGCAGGGATCGGTACGTTCACCGTGTCCCCCGCCTGGGCCAGGGTTGGCTCGAAATCGCGATTGACCAGGTTGCCCATGACGAGGTTTCCCATCAGGGCCGGCAGTGCGTCTGCCGCTACCAGCTTGACAATCGCGTTCGCCAAATTTGCTGACGTAATTGCTGGCATCTGTCTTCTCCTCTTGGTTTAACCACCCACGTGAACCGTGGCATGGATCTCTCTTCGTGGGGCGGCCTCTCAGCCCCGCCGCTTTACGCCCCTCGCAGCGTCTGCGACGCCACCCGCACGATTTCCTGCCGGATTCGCTCCGCTTCCTCGGCGCTCATCCCCGGCTTGATCTTCTCCAGGTCCACGCTGCCCCCCCCCGGCGCGGCGGCCCGCTGGCCCGTCGTCACTCCCGAACCCCCCGGTATCCGCGCCGGCAGGAACTCCGGGTTCTCCCGCACGAACTGCCCCACGTAGTCCTTCAGTGCGGTCTCGCCCTGTTCCCCGCGCGCCACCAGCCGCCCGTCCGCGGTGCGGTAGACCTCGTCCTTCACCGCTTTGAACGCCAGGTCCACCTTCACCACCCCATGCTTTTGCAGCTCCGCCCGGATGCTGGCGTTGCGGTCCGCTTCCTCGGCCTGCTGCCGGCTCCGCTTGTTCTCCTCCACTAGTTCGTTGACCCGCCGCTCGAGTTGCTCCCGCCGCTTCCGCTCCTCCAGCAGCTCCGCCTGGTAGGCCGGCTCGTTCTTCGATTGCTCCCGCTTGAGGAACTCCTCGATGGTTTCGCGGATCAAACTGCGCACCCCCGCGCCCGTCGTCTCCGCCGTCTGCGTCTTGTTCTCCTCCATAGCCTTTCCTGCGTCCCTCACTGGTTGAATGACTCCTCGATCTCCCTGGCGATCTGGTCCTTGACCTGCTGCCTGACGTCGCACAGGTACTTGGCCGCCAGTTTCTTGTAGACCTGCTGCCGCAGCGTCTGCGACTCGATCCCCAGCTCCAGCAGCTTCCGCACGTCCTCCAGTTCCGCGCTGAAGTCCCCGATGTCGAACTCGTCCAGCCCCAAAACGTCGATCACCAGATCGTCCTGCCGCGCCGCCGCGATCGCCCGCAACATCCGCTTCAGGGCGTCCTTCACCGCGTCTCCGTACGCCCGCAGCACCTCCTGCGTCACCGTGTAGTCCCGCTGCTTGCTCAGCCCCGACACCGGCGCCCCCACCGACAGGCCCCCGCCCGCCTGCGTCAGCAGGTAGCACACCCGGTAGATCTCGTCCTTCAGCCGCACCAGGTTCTCCGCCGCGATCTGGTAGACCTTCCCCTCCGGCTCCGTCCACCCGAACCGGTCCTCCGGGCCCAACTGGATGTAGTAGGCCTCCCCCACGATCTGCTTCCAGTCCCGGTCCGTGTACACCACCGGCATGGCGAACAGGCCCATGGTCAGCGCCCAGCCCAGCGCGTTCGACTTGTTGAAGTGCTCCAGTTGCACCAGCGCCGCCTTGTTCATCAGCCACAGGCCCTCGCTCACCTTCAGCGGGAACAGCGGCACCTGCCGCTGCGCGGCGAGCCCATGCCGCCCGGCGTCCACCAACTGCGGCTTCTCCAACTGCTTCTTGCCCTCCATCCGCCGCCAGATCTTGAACTCTTCCTTGTCGTAGTAGAGCCAGCGCGTCTCCCGCACCGGCGCCTCGCCCCACCGCTCCCGCTTCAGCGCCGACGTCCGCAGCACCACCCACTCGTAGTTGCCCCGCTCGTCGAAGCTCCAGTCGATGACCTCTTCCGGCGCGTACGCCTGCAAGTACGCCCGCGACGCCCCCCGCGCTTCCTCTTCGGCCCGCGTCGCCGCCGGCTCCTTCTGCCGCGGGAAGTCCACCAGCGTGAACCCGCACCCGCTCACCAGCGCCTCTACTAACTGCCGCCGGAAAAATTCCGCCAGCGGCGTCCCCCGCCGGTCGCAGTCCTCGGTCAGCGCCCCGAAGAACGCGCGGCCCACCTCGTCACTCCCCTCGAAGCTCAGCACCGGCTCCCGCCGCAACAGCGTCGCCCCGTACCAGTCGATAATCGACCCGATGTAGTTCTCGTAGAACGCCCGGCTCAGCCGCTCCGCATACACGTCCCCCGGCTCCTTCTGCCGCCGCGTCAGGTACTCGGAGGCCCGCGCCCGCAACAGCTCTCCGCCCGCGTACAGGTCGCGATACTTCCGCCACATGGCCTTGCTGGCGGCGTATTCGGGATGTTCGTGATCTATCTCCGGCATGCTCGTCCTGTCCTCACATCAGCCTTACGGCCTGCTCTCCCGCCGGCGCCTGCGTCCGGCACTCCTGCCACACCAGGTACCCCAGCGCGTCCGATAGGTGCGTCCGCCGCGGGTCCTTGTCCTTGTCAATCACGCTGCTGTCCGCCTTGTAGGAGACTTCCTCCAGGTCCTTGATCAGCTCCACACACTTGCGGTCCACCCGCAGGTGCTTCTCGCCCGAGGCCGCCCGCAGCTTGGCGTTCAGCAGCGCCACCCGCTCCCGCACCAGCGGGTTCGCGCGCGGCACCCGGTAACTCACGTCCCGGTAGGCCGCTTGCTGGAAGATCTGCTGGATGATCCGGTAGTCCGTCGTCCCCGCCGTCTGCATCCGGTTCCCCGAGGCGTCCCCGTAAATCGCCAGCCCCGTACCGTGCCCCGGATACCGCGCCAGGAACTCCTCGCACGCCTGCGCTGTGCTGGCGTGCGGGATCACGATCTCGTCCAGCACCCAGACCGTCTCCCCCTCCACCTGCGCCACCACCGAGCACATCGGGTTCACGTTGAAGTCCAGCGCCCACTTCAGCGGCAGCTCGGGCTTCACCCCCAGCTCCTCCACGTGCTCCCGGCGGTCGAAGGCGTGGTACACCGTCCCCCCGCTGATGTTCAGGTACTGTCCCAGCACTTCCTGCTGGTAGAAGCGCTCGTCGTAGCTGCGCTTCAGCCGCTCGTAGTAGTCCGGGATGCGCTCGAGCAGGTAACGGTTCTCGAAGGGCTGCGCCACCACCATCTCGTAGCCCGCCACCGGCTCCAGCAGGAACCGCCGGTAGACCCAGTCGTACCCCTTCGGCGTCCACCCCGCGAAACCGCACAGCCGCTGGGCCCGCGGGTCCCTCAGCCGCCCCTCCAGAATCACCCACGCCGCCTCCGGCGTGTAGGTCAGCTCGTCCAGCCCGAACCATGCCAGGTTCGTCCCGCGCAGCCGCTCGAACTCGTCCATCGGCCGGAACAGCACTCGTGAGCGCGTGTCCCGCATCACCAGCACGTTCTCCGCCTTGTTGAACTCGTAGGGGATCGCGTTCCGCTCCAGGATCTCCAGCAGCGTGCCCTGCGTGGCGTCTCTAAGCATGGGGTAGGTCGGCGCCCCCAGCAGCCCCGTGCGTCCGGGATTCAGGTAGCTGAGCTTGATGGCTTCCTGGCACAGCGCCTGGCTCTTGCCCGAACCGATCGGCCCCGAGAACCCCTTGAAGCGCGCCGCCGACCGGTGGAACTGCGCCTGAGAGGGTAGCGGGGTGTACTCTATTTTTCGCCAGCATGTTCCTCCTCGCGCGGTTCGACCCATGAAACCTTGATCTCCCTCGGTTGCTCCGCTTCCAGCTCTCGCTCCAGTTGCAGCAGGCGGATGAGATCCCCGACGCTTGGTTTCAGCTCGTTCGCCTCCAGCTTCTGCTCGAGGTTCTCGATCACCTTCCCTACCAGCTCCGCCTTGCTCTTGCGGCTCTTGCGGCTCTGGCTGCTCTGGCCGCTCTTCCGCGGCCGCTTGGCCTTGCAGCTCCGCGTCTTCTTCCTGCTCTCGGCCGACAGTTCCTTCTCCCCCTGCTCCATGGCCGCCCCTCCCGGAGCACGCCTTCTTCCATTCGGAAAGTATCACCCGGCCCCTCCCGCGCAGCCCCTCCTGCTGCATATCACCCTGAAAACGCTGGGGAAAATATCGCCCTCCCGCCGTGATCCACCGTCGCCGTCTAGCGCCGGGCAATCCTGCGCTAAATGCTGCGATTAGCGGTTTTTATTTCTGCCCCCTCTTGCATTTGCGCTGCTTGCGCGCTATCCTACCCTCTATGGAGGTCCGACGGAACATGTCGCCTTGCTTACCAGCGGCGCTGCTTCCCTCCCTCCTATGCTCATCCTCGCGGGTCATCGTTCTCGGCATCATCATTAGGGGCGGGGTCGCTGTAGCTGACCCCGCCTGATTCGGCCCGCAGGGCTCTCCGGAAGCGGCCATCGGCGGGGTTCCAGTCCAGCCGGTGGCCTTTTTCGTTATTTGTCGCAGCCGCGACCGTCAGGCAGCGGTGGTCGAGCTAAGGAAGGTCAGCCAGAATGTCGAGCTTAATGAGCGGCGCACGCATGTTACTGGAATGCCTGGTGCGAGAAGGCGTCGATTGCGTCTTCGGCTACCCGGGGGGCGTCACCCTGCCCCTCTATGACGCCCTTTACGACCACCCCATCCGCCACATCCTGGTGCGCCACGAGGAAAACGCCGCCTTCGCCGCCCAGGGCTACGCCCGCGCCACCGGGCGCGTCGGTGTCTGCTGCGCCACCTCCGGCCCAGGCGCCACTAATCTGATCACCGGCCTGGTCAACGCCCTGATGGACTCCACCCCCATGGTCGCCCTCACCGGCCAGGTGGCCGTCAAGTTCATCGGCAGCGACGCCTTCCAGGAAGCCGACACCTTCGGCATTACCCGCTCCTGCACCAAGCACAACTACCTGGTCAAGAACCTGGCCGACCTGCCCCAGATCATCCACGAGGCCTTCTACGTCGCCGCCACCGGCCGCCCCGGCCCCGTGCTGGTCGATCTGCCCAAGGACGTTCTTCACGCCCAGGCGCGCTACTCGCCTGTTTCCGCCATCCACCTGCCCGGCTACAAGGTGTTCACCGAGGGCCACACCGGCCAGATCCGCCGCGCTGCCCAACTCATCTGGGACGCCCAGCGTCCCCTGGTCTACGGCGGCGGCGGCCTCGTCCTCTCGGACGCCAGCCAGGAACTGCGAGAGTTGGTCGACATCACCGGCGCCCCGGCGGTTCTCACGCTTATGGCCCTGGGCGCGCTGCCTTCCAGCCACCCCAACCTCCTCAGCATGCCCGGCATGCACGGCAGCTACGCCGCCAACATGGCCATGACCGGCTGTGACCTGCTGATCGCCCTGGGCGTGCGCTTCGACGACCGCGTCACCGGCCGCTTGTCGGCCTTCGCCCCCCACGCCAAAGTCATCCACGTGGACATCGACCCGTCCGAGATCGGCAAGAACCGCAACCCCGACCTGCCCATCGTCGGCGACGTCAAGCGGGTCCTCGGACGCATCCTCAAGGTCCTCCGCGAGCTCGAACCCGCGCAGGCGGCGCGCCACGCCGCCGCCCGCCAGAACTGGTGGAGCCAGATCCGCGCCTGGCAGCAGGAGCATCCCCTGGTACCCGCCGTCTCCGCCCTCGAGATCAAGCCCCAGTACCTCATCGCCGAGATCGACCGCCTCTCCGGCGGCCAGGCCATTGTGGCCGCCGACGTCGGCCAGCACCTGATGTGGGCCGCCCAGTTCCTCCGCTTCAACGAACCCCGCCTGTGGCTCTGCTCCGGCGGCCTGGGCTCGATGGGCTTTGGCCTGCCCGCCGCCATCGGCGCGCAGATCGCCCGCCCCGACAAGCTGGTCTTCGCCGTCGTCGGCGACGGAGGCTTCCAGATGGCCATCCCCGAGCTGGCCACCGTCGCCAGCCACCACCTGCCCGTCAAGATCGTCATCGTCAACAATGGCTACCTCGGCATGGTCCGCCAGTGGCAGGAGCTGTTCTTCAACAACCGCCTGTGCGCCGTCAAGCTGGAGTGCTTCCCCGACGTCGAGAAGCTGGCCGCCGCCTACGGCCTCCAGGGCCGCACCATCGACAGCCCCGCAGAGGTGACCCCGGCGCTCCAGGAGGCCGTCCGCGCGCCCGGCCCCTACCTGCTCAACGTCAAGGTCTCCCCCGAGGAGAACGTCTACCCCATGGTGCCGGCTGGCGCCGGCATCAACGAAATGGTCCTCGGCCCGCCCCAGCCCGTGGCCGTGCCCAGGTGACAGGGGGAACTCATGCTGCAAGTCATTTCTTTGCTGGTCGAGAACAAGCCCGGCGCCCTGATGCGCATCACCGGCGTCTTGAGCGCCCGTGGCTACAACATCGAGAGCCTCACCGTGGCCCGCACGCTGGATCCCACACTCTCCCGCATGACCATCGTCGTGGACGTGGACCCCGCCCTGCACCGCCAGGTGGTCAAGCAGATGAACAAGCTGGTCAACGTGCTCCAGGCCGCCGACCTCACCGACAGTCCCGCCGTCACCCGCGAGATGGTGCTGCTGCGCGTCTGCCCCACCATGGCCAACCGCACCGCCATCCTCAAAGAAGCCGAGATCTTCGGCGCCCGCGTGGTGGATTCCTCGGTCGAGGGCTTCGCCCTGGAGGCCACCGGCGCCCCGGAGAAGCTGGACGAGTTCATTGACGTAATGCGCAGCTACGGCGCCATCGAAGTCACCCGCTCGGGGATGGTCGCGGTGTCGCTGGAAGCCAAGAAACTGCGCCTCTCTCCTCCCATCCCCACCAGCAGTGGGGCAGGCTTTAGCCTGCCCACCACTGACTAACCAATGGAGTAACTAATGGCTAACCGCTACTACGAGAAAGATGCCGACCTCACTCTCCTGAAGGGCCGCCAGGTGGCCATCATCGGCTACGGCAGCCAGGGCCACGCTCACGCTCTTAACCTGCGCGATTCCGGCCTCGAGGTGATCGTTTCCGAGCTGCCCGGCTGCCCCAACTGGAAGCAGGCCGAGGCCGCCGGCCTGCCCGTCATGGCCGCCGCCCAGGCCGCCGCCGCCGGAGACGTAATCATGATGCTGGTGGCCGACATGCAGCAGCCCCCCATCTACGCCCGCGACATCGCGCCGCACCTGAAGGCCGGCAAGACGCTCATGTTCGCCCACGGCTTCAACATCCACTTCGGCCAGATCGTCCCTCCGGCCGACGTCGATGTCTCCATGATCGCCCCCAAGGCCCCCGGCCACCGCGTCCGCGAATTGTTCACCGAGGGCGTGGGCGTTCCCGCCCTGGTGGCGGTTCACCAGAACCCCTCCGGGCAGGCCCTCGAGCGCGCCCTGGCCTACGCCCGGGCCCTGGGCTGCCTGAAGGCCGGCGTCATCGAAACCACCTTCAAGGAAGAGACCGAAAGCGACCTCTTCGGCGAGCAGGCCGTCCTGTGCGGCGGCGTCACCGAGCTCATCCGCGCCGGCTTCGAGACCCTGGTCGAGGCCGGCTACGCCCCCGAGATCGCCTACTTCGAGTGCCTGCACGAGCTCAAGCTCATCGTCGATCTCATCCAGGAAGGCGGCCTGAGCTACATGCGCTTCTCGGTCTCCGACACCGCCGAGTACGGCGACTACACCCGCGGTCCCCGCGTCATCACCCCGGCAGTCCGCCAGGAGATGAAGCGGATGCTGGCCGAAGTCCAGTCCGGCGAGTTCGCCCGCGAGTGGATCGAGGAGAACCGCGCCGGCCAGAAGCGCTTCCTGGCCATGCGTGAGGCCGCCCGCAACCAGCCCCTTGAGCGCGTCGGCCGCGAGCTGCGCGCCATGATGCCCTTCCTCAAGAAACGCAAGGAAGCCGGCGTTCCCGAAGCCTGATGTGGGGCAGGCTCTCAGCCTGCGGCGGGCTCTGAGCCCGCCCTTACGAGGTACCTAGATGCGCATCTACACTCTCGACACCACCCTCCGGGATGGCGCCCAAGGCGAAACCATCTCCTTCACCGTGGACGACAAGCTGGTCATCGCCCAGAAGCTCGACGAGCTGGGCATCGACTACGTCGAGGGCGGCTGGCCGGGCTCGAACCGCCGCGACAAGGAGTTCTTTGCCCGGGCCCGCGAGCTCCAGCTCAAGCACGCCCGCCTCACCGCCTTCGGCTCCACCCGCTTCGCCAAGAACCGCATCGACCGCGATCCCAACGTCCGCGCCCTGCTCGAGGCGGGCACCCCGGCGATCTCCATTTTCGGCAAGACCTGGGACCTGCATACCCGCTGCGCCCTGGGCATCTCCGAAGAGGAGAACCTCAAGCTGATCGCCGAGACCGTCCGGTATCTCAAGGACCACGGCAAGGAGGTCATCTTCGACGCCGAGCACTTCTTCGACGGCTACTTCGCCAACCAGGCCTTCGCCCTGCGCGCCCTGGAAACCGCTCGCGAGGCCGGCGCCGACGTGCTCTGCCTGTGCGACACCAACGGCGGCGCCCTCACCGCCCGCCTGGCCGAGGCCGTAGCCGAGGTGCGCCGCCGCTTCGACTTGCCCCTGGGCATCCACACCCACAACGACGCCGACCTGGCCGTGGCCAATACCCTGGCCGCCGTCGAGCAGGGTGTCACTCACGTGCAGGGCACCATCAACGGTTACGGCGAGCGCTGCGGCAACGCCAACCTCTGCTCGGTCATCGCCAACCTCGAGCTTAAGATGGGCCACCTCACCATCGGCCCCGACAAGCTCCCCAACCTGGCCGCGGTGGCCCGCTTCGTCGCCGAGCTGGCCAACCTGCCCCTGCGTGGCGACCAGCCCTACGTGGGCCGCAGCGCCTTCGCTCACAAGGGCGGCGTGCACGTCAGCGCCGTCCTCAAGGAGGCCGCCACCTACGAGCACGTCCCGCCCGCCGTGGTGGGCAACCGCCAGCGCGTGCTCCTGAGCGACCTCTCCGGCCGCGCCAACATCCTCTACAAGCTCAAGCTGCACGGCATCGCCGACCGCCTCTCCGAGGAGGCCCGCCGCGAATTGCTCGAGCGCATCAAGCACCTCGAGTACTCCGGCTACGAGCTGGAGGCCGCCGAGGGCACTTTCGAGCTGCTGGTCCGCGAAACCCTCCACCCCGGCCTGCACTTCTTCGAGGTCGTGGGCTTCGAGGTCTCCACCAAGGTGGACGGCAACGCCCCGCCCCGCTCCACCGCCACCGTGACCCTGGAAACCCAGCACGGCGTCCACTCGGCCACGGCCGCCGGCCACGGCCCCGTTCATGCTCTGGACCTGTGTCTTCGCCAGTGCCTCTCCCCGCTCTACCCCAGCATCACCAACGTCCGCCTCACCGACTACAAGGTCCGCGTGCTCGAGCCCAAGCAAGGCTCCGCCGCCAAGGTCCGCGTGCTCATCGAGTGGAGTGACCACCGCAAGAGCTGGGCCACCGTGGGCGTCTCCGACAACGTCATCGAGGCGAGCTGGCGCGCCATGGTGGACGCCATCCGCCTCGAACTCATGCGCCTCACCGAGCAGGACGAAACCATCGAGAAGGCCGTCGAAGACTACTGCTGGGGCGTCTGAAAAACGGTGCCTGGCTTCGCGAAAGAACCGGGAACACTCCTGCCTGCCGCGCCGGGTGACTGAGGCACAGCACCGAGCTCGGAGTGTCCCCGGTTTTTTCGGCGCCTCGACAGTGTGGCCCGTCACCTTGTTTTTCAGCAACTTCTCCCCTCCGCCCCGGGCTTCACCCCAGACTTCTTTTTGCCTTTTGCCTTCACCCGCCCGGCTTCCTGTACACTCATAGTTTGCCCTGCGCATGCGCTACTTGTTCCGCCAGCGAATTCCACCGATTGACCGCGTGCTGCTGGTCGAAAGCGGCCCCCGCCACATCTCCGAGCACCTGCTGCCCATCCTCCGCCAGGCTTGGCGCCAGGACCTGCTGGTAGACCTGGTCACCTGTTACTCCGGCGTCCCCGCCGGCTTCCCCCCAGAAGCCCCCACCGGCCACGATCCACAAGTTACTAGCCATTCCACCCGCGTCTTCCCCGTTCACCACTACCGCGGCCGCGCCGGCCGCCGGCGCCTCTACCGCGAGCTGCGTGCCCTGGGCTACACCGTCCTGGGCATCATTTGCTCGGGCGAGCCCATCATGACCAAGTGGAAGTGGGCCCTCGCCCTTCGCCTGCCCGTCAAGGTCTTCGTGGTCAACGAGAACGCCGACTTCTTCTGGCTCGACTACACCCAGTGGCGCACCATCCGCCAGTTCGTCCTCTTCCGCGCGGGCCTGGCCGGCGCCGGCGCCGTCCATACCCTGGCCCGCCTCGTTCTGTTCCCGTTTACGGTCCTCTACCTGCTGCTCTACGCGGCAGCGGTCCATCTCCGCAGAAAGGTTCACGGATGAAAGCCATCCTCGTCAACCAGTGCGGCGGCCCCGAGCAGCTCGAATACCTCGAGGTCCCCGCCCCCGCGCCCGGCCCCCGCCAGGCGCTCGTCAAGATCGCCGCCGGCGGCGTCAACTTCATCGACGTCTACTTCCGCATGGGCCTCTACAAGGCCGACCCGCCCATCGCCCTGGGCATGGAGGCCGCCGGCGTCGTTCAGGCGGTCGGCCCCGAGGTCACCGAAGTCGCCCCCGGCGACCGCGTCGCCTACGCCATGTGCCGCGGCTCCTACGCCGACTACGCCGTGGTCCCCGGCTGGCAGTTGGTGAAGATCCCCGACCAAATGGATTTCCCCGCCGCCGCCGCCGCCATGCTCCAGGGCATGACCGCCCACTACCTCACCCACTCGACTTTCCCACTCCGCCAGGGTCATACCGCGCTCGTCCACGCCGCCGCCGGCGGCGTCGGCCTGCTGCTGGTCCAGATGGCCAAGCTGCGCGGAGCGCGGGTTTTCGGCACCGTCTCCACCGATGCCAAGGCCGCGCTGGCCCGTGCCGCCGGCGCCGACGAGCTGATCCTCTACTCCCGCCAGGACTTCGAGCAGGAAGTCCGCCGGCTCACGGAGGGCCACGGCCTAGACGTGGTTTATGATTCAGTTGGGGTGGCTACCTTCAACCAAAGCTTGAATTGTCTGCGCCCTCGCGGCACCCTCGTTTCCTACGGACAGTCTTCCGGCGCCGTGCCCCCCTTCGATCCCCTCATCCTCAACCAGAAAGGCTCCCTGTTCCTCACCCGGCCCAGCCTGGCCCACTACTGCGCCAACCGCGACGAGCTGCTCTGGCGCGCCGGCGACACCCTGGGCTGGATCGCCTCGGGCAAGCTCGCACTCCGCATCCACCGGACCTACCCGCTCGCCGAGGCCGCCCAGGCGCACCGCGACCTGGAAGCCCGCCTGACCTCCGGAAAGCTCCTGCTGATCCCGTGACCCCTGCCGAGTTCCAACAACGCCGCCGTCGCCTGGTGGCGGAATTCCCCCGCCGCAAGCTCCACGCCCTACTGCTCACGCATCCGCCCAACGTCCGGTATCTCTCCGGGTTCACCGGCAGCAACGGCGCGCTGCTGGTGGACCCCGCTGGGGCCATCCTGTTCACCGACCCCCGCTACCGCCTTCAGGCCGCCCAGGAGTCCGCCTGCCCGGTCCGGGTCGCCCGAGGGTGGCTGCTGGCCGCGGCGCTGAAGGTCGCTCGTCGCCGCAAGCTTCGCCGCATCGGTTTCGAAGCCGCCCACTTCACGTGCCAAGCCTTTGAAGCCCTTAAGGAAAGCCTCTATCTGGCGGCCTCCCTCGAGCCCGCTTCCGGCCTGGTCGAGGCCCTGCGCATGGTCAAGTCCCCGCCCGAAGTGGCCCTGATCCGCCGCTCGGTTCTGGCCACCTCAGAAGCCTTCCAGCGCGCCATGGCCCAGGCCCGGCCCGGGATGCGGGAGCGCGAACTGGCGGCGGAACTCGAATACCAGATGCGCCTGCTCGGCGCCGACCAGCCCGCCTTCGAGACCATCGTGACCTCGGGCGTGCGTACCGCCCTCCCTCATGCCCGCTCCTCGGACCGTCCCGTGGCCCGCAATCGGTTACTATTGATAGATATGGGCGCGAGCCTGGAGGGCTACTCGAGCGACATGACTCGCATGGCCTTCTTCGGCCGCCCCGGCAAACCCCTGAGACAGCTTTACCGCGCCGTCCTCGAAGCCCAGTTGGCCGCCCTGGCCGCCGTCCGCCCCGGCGTCTCCGCCGCGCACGTGGACCGGCAGGCGCGACGCGTCTTGCGGGCGCACAACCTGGACAAGGCCTTTGCCCACTCCACCGGCCACGGCCTGGGCCTCGAGATCCACGAGCCGCCGCGCCTGGGCCGAGGCGACAAAACCCGCTTGCTCCCCGGCATGGTCTTCACCGTCGAGCCGGGCGCCTACCTCGAGGGGTTCGGCGGTGTGCGCATCGAGGACACCGTGGTGGTGACCCCAACCGGGTGCGAGGTGCTGACTCCCACACCCAAGGAGCTACTCCTGCTGTGAGGACCACCGCCTGTCAGCCGCGCTGGGGAAGGGTGAGTTGTTGAAATGACCCTGGACGAAATCCGAGAACTGATCAAGATCGTCACCGAGACCGGGGTGGCGGAACTGGAGGTGCAGCGCGGAGACAACCGTGTCCGCATCCTGCGTGCCCTGGCCCCCAAGACCGAGGAGATGGTCATCCCGGCCCAGGCCGTCCTGGGCGCGGCGGCGCCCGCCCCGACCCACAACCCGGCCCCCGCTCCGGCCCGGTCCTCCGAACCCTTGATCGATCCCTCGCTGGTAGTCGTCCGCTCCCCCATAGTCGGCACCTTCTATGAAGCGTCCTCCCCCAGCGCCTCGCCCTTCATCCGTGTCGGCGACACCGTCCAGCCCGGCCAGGTCCTGTGCATCATCGAATCCATGAAGCTTATGAACGAGATCGAAGCCGAGCAGGCCGGCGTCATCGTCTGCAAACTGGTCACCAACGCCCAGCCCGTCGAGTACGGCGAAGGCCTCTTCTCGATCCGCCCGCTGTGAGTCAGGAATGCTTCTGCCCCCAACATGTTTGAGAAGATCCTGATTGCCAACCGGGGCGAAATCGCCCTGCGCGTTATCTGCGCCTGCAAGGACCTCGGCATCCGCACCGTGGCCGTCTACTCGGAGGCCGACCGCCACAGCCTCCACGTGCGCTTCGCCGACGAGGCCATCTGCATCGGCCCCGCCAAGAGCACCCTCAGCTACCTGGATGTCCCCTCCGTCATCAGCGCCGCCGAAATCACCAACGTGGACGCCATCCACCCCGGTTACGGCTTCCTCAGCGAGAACGCCGACTTCGCCGAAGTCTGCGAGCTGTCCGGCATCCGCTTCATCGGCCCTTCCCATCAGGTCATCCGTCTGATGGGCCTCAAGCAGCGCGCCCGCGCCGCCATGCGGGACGCCGGCGTGCCCATCCTGCCCGGCTCCGACGGCATCCTCCGGAACCCCGACGAGGCCATCGCCACCGCCGCCCGCATCGGGTACCCGGTCATGCTGAAAGCCTCCGCCGGAGGCGGCGGGCGCGGCATGCGCATCGTCCACTCCTCCGAGGAGTTGCCCTCCCTGTTCGCCCAGGCTCAGCAGGAAGCCGCCGCCGCCTTCGACTGCCCCGACCTCTACCTGGAGAAGTTTGTCGCCTCCCCGCGCCACATCGAGTTCCAGGTGCTGGCCGACCACCACGGCCACGTCGAGGTGCTGGGCGAACGCGAATGCACCATCCAGCGCCGCCACCAGAAGCTGCTCGAGGAAGCTCCCTCCCCCTCGCTGGACGGCGCCACCCGCCAGCGGGTCGTGACCGCGCTCCGCGATGCCCTGCGCCGCGTCGGCTACACCAACGCCGGCACCGTCGAGCTCCTCATGGACGAGAACGGCGAACTCTTCTTCATCGAGGTCAACGCCCGCATCCAGGTCGAGCACCCCGTCACCGAATTGGTCACCGGCATCGACCTGGTCAAGAGCCAGATCCTCATCGCCGCCGGCCAGCCGCTGCCCGAGATCCTCGCGACGCCCATCCAGGTGCGCGGGCACGCCCTCGAGTGCCGCATCAACGCCGAAAACCCCGACACGTTTGCCCCTTGCCCGGGCCGCATTACCGGCCTGAATCTCCCCGGCGGCATCGGCGTCCGCGTCGATACCGCCGCCTATACCGATGGGGTCATCTCGCCCTACTACGACTCTCTCATCGCCAAGCTCATCACCCACGGGGCCGACCGCGCCGAAGCCATCGTCCGCATGCGCCGCGCCCTGGATATGTTCGTCGTCGAGGGCATCTACACCTCCATCCCCTTGCACCGGCGCATCCTGTCGGACCCCGATTTCCTCGCTGGCCGCTTCGACACCAACTTCATCAAGCGCTTCGCGCCGGCCAACGCCCGCGCCGCCGAGGCTAAGGCCTAAGCCCGGGAAATCCCCGCCCGCTGGCGCCCGATTCTATTCCGTTTGTAGGGAATCTTTCCTACGCCGCCAGCGTCGAAATGAATGGTGTTGGGTTTATTTACCAAGATGCGAGTGCTCACCGGCTTAGGGGCCGCGTGGCTCGGCTTCTGCTCCACGCTCCTGGCTCAGTTCCAGTTCGACCCCACGCAGAACCGCTGGAGGCTCGCCAACGCCCACCTGGAAACCCTCTTCCAGCTCACGCCCTCCGGATCCTTTGAGTTTCAACGGCTTAGCGACCTGCGCACCGGCGATACCTGGATAGCGCCCCCGGGCGTGCCCTCGGCGCCCATCCGCCTGCGCCTGAACGACCGCCTCTACGACGCCCAGACCATGTACCGCCTGGTGGACCAGTTCGTCGAGGCCCTCCCCGCCGGCGGCCAGCGCCAGGTGATCGTGCTCGAGGACCTGATGGCCACCGGCCGGTTCCGCCTCGAGCTCGAGCTGTACCAGGACCATCCCGTCCTGCGCACCTCCGTACGCTTCACGAACCTGCGGCCCCGCCAGGTGTATGTGCGCCAGGCCGACATGCTGCGGTTCAACCTCGACGGGGAGGGCAAAGCATTCCTGGGCTTTCGTGTCACCCAGTGGGTGATCCAATGGAACCCCGGCGAGTTCGAGCCCCAGCAATCCACGCTCAAGCCGGACGGCCCGGCCTTCCAGGTGCTCTCCGGCGCGCGGGGCCGTCACTGCGGCTGGCTGGCCGTCCGCGACGAGGCCCACCGCGGCTTCTTCGCCGGCTGGGAGTTCGACGGCCGGGCCCAGACCACCGTCAACCACGTCGGCACAGGCGACTACCTGAAGCTCTCCGCACAGGTGCAGAGCTTCAACCACCCCCTCGAGCCGGGCGGCGAGTTCCAGGTCCCGGCGGCCTTCCTGGGCCTGTTCCACGGAGATTGGGACGAGGCCGGCTACCGCACCCAGGCCTTCACCGAGGCCGTGCTGGCCAAGCCCACGCCGGACTCCCAACGCTTCCCCTACGTGGGCTGGGACTCCTGGGGCCACCTCACCAACCTCGATGAGGACACCCTGCGCCAGGAGGCCGAACGGGCGGCCCGCCTGGGCCTCGAGCTGTTCATCGTGGACCTGGGCTGGGCCCGCAACATGGGCGACTGGTACGCCGACCCCAAGAAATTCCCGAGCGGCCTGCGCGCCCTCTCCGACTACGTCCACTCGCTGGGCATGAAGTTCGGCGTCCACTTCACCATCGCCGAGGCCGCCCCCGACTCGCCCGTCCTGCGCGACAACCCCGACTGGACCTCCTCGGAGACGTACTATTACCACGGCGCCCTCTCGCTGTGCCTCTCGCACCGGCCCGTCAAGGAGTGGGTCGTCGAGCAGGCCGTCCGCATCATCGACGACTACGGCGTGGACTGGATCCTGCAAGACGGCGAGAACATGGTCAAGGAGTGCACCAAGACCACTCATACCCATGACCCGCTCGACAGCAACTACTCGAACGCCGTGGACGGCTTGAACGCGGTCATCGCCGAGATCCAGCGCCGCCGCCCCGAGGTCCATTGGGAAAACTGCGAGAACGGCGGCAACATGATGACCTTCAACATGGTGCGTTACTACGTCACCTCGATCACCAACGACGCCTCCGGCTCGCTGGGCGCGCGCCGCGGCGTCTTCGGCGCCACCTACCCCTTCTCGCCCCGCTACACCGACCGCTACATGCCTGACGAGCGTCTGGACACTTACACCACGCGCAGCTACATGTTCGGCGGGCCGTGGCTGTTCATGGGCCGCCTCACCCGCATGAGCCCCGACGACCTGGGCCTGGCGGCCTCGGAAATCGAGGTCTACAAGGCCCTGCGCTCCCGCGTCCGCCACGCCAAGATCTTCCACCTCTCCGCCTGGCCCGACGAGGAGCGCCTCGAGGCCATCCAGAGTTACGACGCTGCCACCGACAGCGCCGTCGCGTTTGTCACCCGCCACGACGGCGGCGCCGACAGCTACACGCTGCGCCTTCGCGGCCTCCGCTCGCGCTCGAACTACCGCGTCCGCGTCGAAGGCCTCCCCTCCATCCTCACCATGACCGGGGCCCAGTTGATGTACGACGGCGTCCTCATCAGTCTCCCCGTCGCCCGCACCACCGAAATCGTCTACGCCGAGCCCCTCCAGTAGGGCGGCTTCTCAAGCCGCGCCGGGCTTCAGCCCGGCCGTAGTATTCTGATCTCTGCCCCATGCGCTGGCCGCTCGCCGCCGTCTTCCTCCTCTCCCTGCTGGCCCTCGGCTACCAGGCGCACCACACCGGCGTCGCCAGCGGCTATGTGGATCCCGTCGGCCGCATCCGCGCCCAGGACGAAGCCGTCTACGCGCACACCGCTCTCCGCATGGCCCGCACCGGCGACTGGCTCACCCCCAACTTCCTGGGCCGCCACGCCCTCTACAAGCCGCCCTTGCTGTTCTGGACTACCGGCCTCTCGGTGAAGCTGCTGGGCGCCTCGCCGCTCTCGCTGCGGCTGCCTTCACTGCTCGCCGGCGCCCTGGCCGCCACGCTGCTGTTCGCCTGGCTGCGCCGATCCGCAGCTCCCGCCGCAGCCGCGGCTGCGGTCCTGCTGCTCATCTCGAACCCCCTGTGGCACCGGGTCTCCCGCATGTGCCTTACCGACGCCCTGCTGGCCCTGTGGATCATCGCGGCTCTCTTCGTGCTCGCCCGCGACCCGCGCCTGCAGGGCCGGCGTGCGCTCTGGAGCTTCAGCGCCTTCACCGCCGCCGCCATCCTCACCAAGGGCATCGCCGGCCTGCTGCCGCTCGGCATTCTGGCGCTCTTCGCCGCCTTCCACCGCACCGGCGAGCGCCCCTCGCTCCGGCGCATCCTCCAGGCCGGCCTGCTCACCGCCGCGCTGGCCCTGCCCTGGCACGTCTACCAGTTGCTGGCCCACCCGCGCTGGTTCTGGGCCGAGTACGTCCAGGGCGAGATCCTCACCTTCGGCCTCGGCTCCCCCTACCAGACCTCCGCGGAAAACCATGCACTCTTCTACCTCCGGCGCCTCGCGCTGACGGATCCGCTGCTGTGCCTGCTCGCCCTCGCGGCCCTGCCCTCGCTCATCGCGGCCTGGCGCGCCGGGCGCTCTCACCCGCCTGCATTGTTGATCTCCTGGATCACGGCCGCCGCCGCCGCCATGATGCTCTTCCAGTACCGCAACGCCTCCTACCTCTCGCTGCTGGTTCCCGTGCTGGCTCTGGCCTCCGTCGCCTATGGCCGGCTGTTCTCCGGCCGCCGCGCCGCCCTGGCGGCCGCCGTGCTGGCCATGCTCTTCTTCTTGAGAGCGGCGTTCCCCAGCCAGCCCTGGGGCCTCAACTTTCGCACGGGCACCGACGTAGCCGCCGCGCCTTTGCTCGAGGCCTACGCACGCATGCACCGCCCCAACGACTTGATCCTCGTCTCCCCGAACGACGAGTTCTACTCCGCCGTGCTGCCGCTGCCGCGCGTCCGCTACTGCTTCATCGATCCGCGCGACCCCGCCCCCGCCTATGGCCTCGACTTCCGCCACCTGGGCATCAGTGTCACCGCTGCGCAGTTCGCCCAGCTCGACCAGTGGCGCTCCCTGTTCCGCGAACGCCTCCGCGCCTTCCACCTCAACTCCGAAGAACCCATCGCCACCGTCATCGTCGTTCCCTCTGTTGATGAGCTGGTCAAGATGATCGCCGCCAGCCCCCGCAGCGACTTCTTGCTGCCCGCGTCGCTCCGTGGCGCCGTCGAGCCGCGGACCGAAACGTCCCACCGGATGCTCCCCGCCTCGCCGCAGCGCTTCCTCCTGCTGGCGCGCCACTGAGCGGAACACCGCACCCGCCCCGGCGTCTATTCGAAGCACGCGAGGGCGTGCCGTATCTGGTGGGCGCGACCTGTTCACCCAACCCAAGCGCTGAGACGGCCCCGCCAGAGCGCCCGCCAAAGGGGCCCTCGAAACGCAGGCTATAATAAGAGCGTGGCTGAGGTTTCACCGAAGGTTACGGTCGTGAATTCAAGCCCACCCTCTCCGGACCGCCCGATTTCAGAACTGGGCCGCGAGCTACGGCGGCTCAGCGATCAGATCGCCGCCTCTGGAGAAAGGCCGCTCTCGACCGAAGATGTCCAGCGCGAGGCCAGGGACGCTCTTCCTGCTAGGTAGCGGCGCATGCCCCGCATATTCGTCGATAGCGGCGTCGTGATCCTCGCCGCTCGGGGAGAATCACCCTCGCGGGAAGCAGCCCTGCGCTTGTTGGAAGATCCCAGCGCCCACTTCCTCACCAGCCCCTTCATCTACTTGGAGATCGTTCCGCAAGCCGCCTTCCACCGCAGAGACGTGGAACTGGACTTCTACCAGGTCTACTTCAGGTACGCCGAATCTTGCGAGGACACCGCACAGATCGTCCAACACGCGGTTCGCACCTCGACCCGCTGCGGCATCGCACCGATGGATGCTCTGCACGTGGCCGCGGCGAACCTCATGCAGGCCAATCTGCTGATCACAGCCGAGAAACCCGGTAAATCCATTTACAGGGCCGACAACGTCCAGGTCCGCTACTACCTGGAGATGAGTTAGACTGCTTGCCGGGATCTCCGCCGCGTCAGAATGCTCACCACCACCCAGCATTTCTCCCACGCCGGCACTGCCACTCGCCGATCCAGGACCTCGCAGCCTGCCCGCTCCACCCGCTCCAGCAGCCGCCGGTAGTCGATCAGCACCCACAGCAAAGGTGGGCCTGACGGCTCCGGCGCCAGCGAACCCAAGCGCTGGCGCGCCCTGGCGAGACCTGTTCCCCCCGCCCAAGCGCTGAGCAGGATCGGCCCGGCGTCACCTCTCTGCGGCGTGGCCTGGCCTGGCTGGGCCCAGTGGCAGAGGGGCCATCGAACTCGACCCGTGGTGGTCCTCCCGCTCGAAGCGCCGCACCAGCAGCTCCGCGAACTTGCGCCGCTGAGGCGGCGTAAGAATCCTCTTCTGCGCCAGCAGGTACTCGGCCACAGCCTGCTGGATTTCAAGCTGGATCCCGCTGATCTCGGCCAGCTTGCGGCGGATGGCTTGCTGGTCCGGCGCATCGGATCCCAGCAGCTCGGTGAAGTCCTTGCGCAGCCGCCTCATTTGGCTGCGCTGCGCCTCCAGGCGCCGGTCCAGCCCGGCGGCGAGTCCCTCGAACTGCCTGGCCTGCTCGGCGGTCAGCTCCAGTTCCTGGTGCAGCGCTTTCTCGCCGGCGCAGGGGCTTCCGCTGCACGCCCCGCCATCATGGCGAGAGCCGCACCAGCGGTACGCCGCCGTACCCACCACGCCTACATTGACCGCCAGCGACAGCAAGCCGACTAACCACAGAATCCGGCTGGTCACGGCCGCCTCCCCCCTGGCCCGGCCTCGCCCGGCGCCTGGGCCACCGCCAGGATCCTGGCCGCCGGCGTTCCCGGCGGAATGTCACCGAAATACCCGGCGCTGTCGGTGTTGCTGCTCCCCGGTTCTGCCATCGCCGGCGCGGCGCTTCCCTGCCAAAGCAACTTGCCCACGCCCGCGCCAATCCACAGCCCAGCCGCCAGCGCCACTCCCGCCAGCGGTGCAAACGGTCTCCATGCCAGCAGGCTCCGGAGGGGCATGCCCGGCGCCGGCCGGCGCGACACCCGTGCCTCCAGCGCAGGCCACAGCGGCTGGCGGGGACCCACCGGCGTGATCTCACGCACCGCTTGCCAGACCTCCTCGAGCTCCCGGTATTGCCGGGCGCACGCCGCACAGGCAGCTAGGTGCTGCCGCACGGCTTCGGCCTCGGATGCCGGGAGTTCCCCGTCCAAGCAGGCTGACAGCCTCTCTCCAACCGTGTTGCAATCCACGACTGACCTCCCTTCACGTGTCACGGGCGCCCCGGTACCGCGCCAGCTCTCTCCCCAAACTCGCCTTCGCCCGGCCGAGCAGCGCCTCGACCGCCTCCACCGAGCAGTCCATCGCCTGCGCGATCTCCCGGTAGGAGAGGCCCTCGAAGCGGTGCAGGACCACCGCCGTCCGCTGGCGTTCCGGCAGGGCATCCAAGGCGCGCTCGACCAGCCTCGCCAGTTCCCGGCGCTCCAGTTGCAGGTCCGGCCGCTCCGCCTCGCTGGCTGCGAACCCATCCTCCAGCGGCAACCTCTGCCCGGCGCGCCTGCCCTTCAAGTGATTCAGGCAAAGGTTCACCGCGATCCGGTACAGCCACGTCGAGAACTTGGCCTCCGCCCGGTAGCGGCTTGCAGCCCGGTAAGCCCTCAAGAAAACCTCCTGGGCCAGTTCCTCGGCTTCCGCGCGGTCCAGCACCAAGTGGTAGATGAGGTTCGTGAGCGGGCCCTGGTACTTCTCGACCAGCACTTCAAAGGCCGCCTGCGAGCCCTCCTTCACCTGGAGCATCAGCCGGGCATCGGGATCCGTGCATGCGCTGCTCACACTGGTTGCCACGCTCGCGGAAGTGCGGACTCCTCTGAGGAGTCCGCACCAGCCGTAGGCGCCGCAAGGTCCGGAGGGTCTACTTCTTGGCCTGAGCCTTCCCGCCCGACTGGTGCCCCGGGCCCTGGTGAGGCTGGCCCGGTTCATGGCCCTTGCACTCCCCGGAAGCGTGCTTCTTGGCGCACTCTTCGGGGTTCTTGCACTCGTGGTTCTGGCCCGCCGCCGGCTTCGAGTTCGCCGCCTTGTCCTTGCTCCCCGCCGCGGCCACGGGCGCCGCCATGGGCCCGCAGAGCAACCCGGCCACCGTCAACACATGCAGAAGCTTCTTCACAATGGATCTCCTTTCCGTCAGACTTGCACGCGCCATGACTCCTGCGCTCATCAATGTTAAACCACCGAGCCGGCAAGAACCGTCGCCCGCCCTGAGGCCAAGCCCCTTACCACCACCCACCACTTCTCCCACGCCGGCAGCGTCACCCGCCGGTCCAGCACGCCGTAGCCGGCGCGCTCGACCCGCTCCAGCAACCGCCGGTAGATCTCGATCAGCACCCACAAACATCTGCGCCCGGCAGGCTCCACCAGCTCCAGCAGCGGCCGCGACTCCAGGTAGTACCGCCGCGCCCGCGCCGCCTCGAACCGCAGCAACTCCAGGAACGCCGGGGTCCGCTCCCACGGCGTCACCTGGAACCGCTCCAGGTCCTCCGCCGGCACGTAGACCCGCCCCCGCTCGGCATCTTCCTTCAGGTCCCGCAGGATGTTGGTCAACTGGAACGCCACGCCGCACTTCTCCGCCAGCGGCAAAGCCTCCTGGGACCGAAAACCGAGAACGTGCAGCACCGCCAGCCCCGCCACCGAGGCCACCTGGTAGCAGTAGCGGTACAGCTCCTCGAACGTGGCCACCCGGCGCGGCTCCAGGTCCGATCCCACGCCCTCGAGCAGCTCGAAGAAATGCCCGCGCGGGATGTGGTAGCGCTGCACCGTGTCGTGAAACGCGGGCCACAACGGATGACCGCGGTAGCGCCCTTCCAGCGCCGCCTCCAGTTCTTCCCGCCAGCGCTCGAGCGCCGCGGCCGCCGCGCCCGGCTCGTCGCTCAGATCGTCGGCGCGCCGCATGAAAGCGTAGATCGCAGACATGGCCTCCCGCTGCTGGCGCGCCAGCAGCACGAAAGCGTAGTAGAAGTTTCGCGCCCGCCGCCGCGCCACCCTGCGGCAATGCGCGTACGATTCCGTGAGTGAAACGCTCATGCCGCTCTCGCCACCACCGCCCGCAGCAGCGTCCCCACCAGCAGCCGCGCGCGCTCGACCCGCGAGATCGCCGGCCGCCGCCCCAGCACATCGTAGTTCTGCTGCTCGATCTTCTCGAGGATCCTGGAGCCCCCGCGGCTGAACAGCTCGAGGTCCACCGCCAGCCGCCGGTCCACCTTGCGCGCCAGCGGCAGCCCTTGCTCAAACCACCGGCGCGCTACCGCCACCGCCTCCCTCATCACCGCGCGGAAGGCCGGCGTGGCCCGCCGCGCCAGCAGGTCGTCCAGAGGGTAGCCGTGCCGCTCCAGCAGCTCCAGCGGCAGGTACACCCGCCCCTTGTCCAGATCCCCTGAGACGTCCTGCCAGAAGTTGGCCAGTTGGAGTGCCGTACATGTGGCATCCGACAGCCCCTGCCGCTCCTGGTCCCGGTAGCCGCACAAGTGCAGCACCAGCCGCCCCACCGGGTTGGCCGAATACCGGCAGTAGCCGTACACGTCGTCCCAGGTGCGGTAACGCGTCACCGTCTGGTCCGCGACGAACGCCCGGATCAGGTCCGCGAAGGGCTCCACCGGCAGCGCGTGCCGCTCGACGGTCTGCCGCAGCGCCACGTACACCGGGTGCTGGGCCGAGCCCGCGTACATCGCCTCCAGCTCCGCGCGCCACCACTCCAGCAGACGGAGGCTTTCCGCCCTGTCCCCGATCTCGTCGCCCAGATCGTCGCCCCACCGGCAAAAGGCATAGAGGTTGAAGAAATCCTGGCGCAGCCGCCGCGGCAGCAAAAATGTCGCCACCTGGAAGTTCTCGTAGTGGATCCGGGCCAGCCAGCGGGTGTACTGAACGGCTTCGTCCAGGCTGTAGCAGCGCTCCAGCGCCTCCCTGGATCGAACGAAATCCTTAGGCGCCAGCCACACGCGGGTGAAAGCTCAAGGAATGATGGCCGTCTTCAGGTGGCCGTTGTGGCTCATCAGGTACCGCATCACGCTCAGCAGGTTGGCCAGCGGCTCCTCGCGGTTGACGAAATCCCGGGCGGTGACGATCCCCTCGGCGATCAGTTCCAGCGCCTTGGCGATGTGCGCCGGGGTGTGATGGAAGCTGGCCTTGCAGGTGATCTCGGAGTAGTGGAGCAACGCGGTTTCCAGCGACACCCGCGTGTCCGAGGGGCAGCCGCCGAAGAAGTTGACCACCCCGCCGCGCCGCGCCAGTTGCACCGCCAGTTCCCAGGTCTGCGACTTGCCCACCGCCTCGATGGCCACGTCGGCCCCGCGCCCGCCGGTGAGGTCCCGCACCACGCGCACCGGATCCTCGGCCTCCGGCGTCAGGAGTAGCTCGTCGGCCCCCAGCGCCTCAGCCCGCTCCAGTTGCCTCCGCCGCCGGCCCAGGGCGATGACCCGCGCACCGCGGGTCTTAGCCAGCCGCACGAACATCAGCCCGATGGGGCCCAGGCCGACCACCGCCACGTCGTCGCCCGGCTGCACCCCGGTCTCCTCGAGGGCCCGCAGCACGCAGGCCAGCGGCTCGGCCAGCGCCGCGTCCTGGTAGCTCACGTGGTCCGGCAGCTCGTACATGTTGCGCTCGACGATCCGCCCCGGGATCCGGATGTACTCGGCGTAGGCCCCGTTGTTGAACAGCAGATCCTCGCACAGGTTCTCCGCGCCCCGCCGGCAGTAGTAACACCGCAGGCAGGGCGCCGAGTTGGCGCCCACCACCCGCTGCCCCGGACGGAAGCTCTCCACGCAGGGGCCTACGCCCACGATGTCGCCGGCCCACTCGTGGCCGAACACCGCCGGGGGCACGATCATGCGCGCGTGGTAACCGCGGTGGAACACTTTAACGTCCGTTCCGCAGGTCAGCGCCGCCCTCACGCGCACCAAGACATCCGAGGCGCCGAGTTCCGGCACGGCCACCGGCTCTACGCGGAGCTGCTCCTTCCCGTAGAGCACGGCAGCCAGCATCTCTGTCTTCACTGTGATCACCTTTGCGGCTGAACCACTATTTTCAACGAACCCTCGGCCGGATGCAATGCCAGCTCAATGCCCCGGCTGATATCCGCCAGCGGCAGCCGGTGCGAGATCAGCCGCTCAACCGGCAACGCCCCGTCAAATACCAGCCTACCAGATTCTTTCTGGAGGTCGATCGAGGCGCTGTAGCAGCCCAGGATCGTCCTCTCCCCGACACAAATATCCGCTCCTGACAATTCTACCTTTTCCTGAGGGGAGGTTTGGGAGAACAGCAAGACCCGGCTGCCCGGCCGGGAACAGCGGACCGCCTCCTGGACCGCCCCCGGAAAGGACGCCGCCACGATGACCAGGTCCGCGCCCCGGCCTCCGCTCAGGGCCGCCACTTTCGGCTGGAGATCGCCGTCCCTGGGATCCCAGGAGTGCTCGGCGCCCAGACCCACCGAGAGCCCCCGCCGCCCTTCCATCAGATCAGTGCTCACCACCCGCGCCCCGGCGTGCCGCGCCAGCAGGGTGAACAGCAGCCCGATCGGCCCCTGCCCCAGGATCAAGGCCAACTGGTAGGCCTGGGCATCCACCGCCTGGACCGCCTTCAGGCAGGCGTTTACCGGTTCGACCAGGCAGGCCCGCTCGAAGCTCACCCCGTCGGGGATCTTCTCGACGCCGCGCTTCACGATCCAGTCCATCACCCGCACGTACTCGGCGAAACCGCCGCCGGCCGGCTCGTAGCCCGCGGTCACGCCCACCTTCTTGTAGGTCCCGCACTGCGCGTACAGCTTCCGCCGGCAGTAGAAGCAATCCTGGCAGGGCACGTGATGGAACACCACCACCCCCTCGCCCACCTGGTGCCCTTCCACGCCCTCGCCCAGCGCCACCACCACGCCGGCGATCTCGTGCCCGAAAATCCGGGGCGGCGCCAGCAGGTTGTGCTCGATCTTCTTCAGGTCGGTGTGGCAGATCCCGCAAGCCTCGACCCGCACCAGCAACTCGCCCGGCGCGATCAGCGGCACCGGCACCGTCTCGACCGACAGCCGGCTGTCGCCGACGTAGACCGCCGCCCGCATCTGCTCCGGTATCTCAGGATGCAAATTCGCACTCCGCCAGAAAATCCCCCAGCACCCGCGCGGCCTCCCGCGTCCGCCGGCCCCACCGGACCAGTTCCGGCAGGCCCACCCAGGGACGGGCCAGCGCCGCGCGCAGGATCCGCCTCCGGCTGAAACGCCCATTGTCGCGCCGCGCGGCGTTGAAATCCAGCCGGAAACTCTCACCCGCTCCGTCCAGCACCACACGCACGCAGAAGAACCGCAAGCCCCGCCGCTCGGATTCCGCCGCCACGGCCGCGGCTTCCATGTCCACGGCGGCGGCCCCGCTCTCGCGGAGCCGGGCCTTCTCCTCGGCCGTTTGCGCCACCCGGTCCACCGTCACCAGCCAGCCCGAACGAAAGGCGCAACCCGTGCGGGGCACCGCGGCCGCGAAGCTCACGCCCTCGCCCTTCACGCCGGAGGCCACGAAGATCTCCCCCGGCGCGAGCTCCGGGTCGAGCCCGCCACACCAGCCGGTGCTCACCACCGCGTCCACTTCCTCCCGGCCGCAGGTCACCCTCATCGCCTCGGCGGCCCACAGCCCACCGGGACCGTTCGCCGCCAGCACTACCGGCCGGCCTCGCAGCTCTCCGCGCCAGGCCCACTCCAGCGGCCAGCGCAGCCGCTCCCGCCGCCGGCACCGCCGCAGGACGCCCGCCAGCTCGCGCTTCTCCGCCGCTACCAGCAAGAGGGTGCCCACTCAGCAATACCCGTTCGCCCGAAACCACTCCACCGCCCGCGCCAGGGCGCCCGCGACCGGCTGCGGCGCGTACCCCAGCTCCCGGATGGCCTTCTCGCTCGAGGCGAACATCTTCTTGCGCGCCATGCGCACCGCATCGAGCGGCACCTTGGGCACGCCTCCCGCCAGCCGCGCCCATGCCGTGGTCACCGCTCCGGCCGCCAGCGCCACGCCGTACGGGATCCGCCGCCGGGGCGCCGGGACACCGCTCACCCGTTCCAGCCGGGCGAATACTTCCTGCAGCGTCAGGTTCTCGCACCCCAGGATATAACGCTCCCCGGCCCGGCCGCGTTCGCACGCCAGCAAGTGTCCCTCGGCCACGTCCGCCACGTCCACCAGGTTCAGGCCCGTATCGATGTAGGCCGGCATCGCGCCGCGCGCAAACTCCAGGAGGATCTTACCCGTGGGCGTGGGCTTGAAGTCGTGATCGCCCACCGGCGCCGTCGGGTTCACGATGACCACCGGAAACCCGCCGCGGGCGGATTCCAGCGCCACCTGCTCCGCCAGAAACTTCGAGCGCTTGTAGGCCCCCACCATGTCCCGGAGGCTCACCGGGGTCTGCTCGTCGCCTACGCCGCCCTTGGGCACCCCGATGCACCCCACCGTGCTCGTGTACACCACGCGCTCGACGCCCGCCTGGCGGGCCGCCTCCAGGAGGTTGCGCGTGCCCTCCACGTTCGAGCCGTACAGCTCCTGCGGATCCCGCGCCCACAGCCGGTAGTCCGCCGCCACGTGGTAGACCACCTCGCAGCCCGCCACCGCGCGCCGCAACGACTCGGGATCGCGCAGATCGCCGGCCACGGTCTCGACCTCGAGTTCCCGCACCCGGCTCGAGGGCCGCACCAGCGCACGTACCCGCACGCCGCGCCTGACCAGCTTGCGGGCCACGTGCCAGCCCACGAAACCGCTTGCGCCTGTTACCAGCACAGGTATCACGGAACTCACCTCACGGCCCAGCGCAGCAGCTTCCAGTTATCGCCGCGCCGGGCGTTGATCCCCAGGGCCGCCGAGGGCTCGTAACCGCAGTGCACCATGCAGTGCTCGCAACGCGCATCGTGGCCCTGCCCGTAACTCTCCCACGGCGTCCGGCTCATCAGTTCCTCAAAGCTCGCGTAGTGGACGTCGGCAATCAGGTAGCACGGCGACCGCCACCCGCGCACGTTGTAGGTCGGGGTGCCCCAGGCCGTGCAGGGCAGCTCCCGCCCGCCTTTCAAGAAGTCCAGGTACACCGGCGTGCTGTTCAGCCGGAAGCGGCGGCTCAGACGCTCTGCCTCCCGGAACTTCTCCTGAATGTCCTCGCGGGTGAGGAAGATCTCCTGCTCGTTCACCGCCGGGTAGCCGTAGCCCGGCGAGAGCATGTGGCCGTCCAGGCGGAACGGCTCCAGGTGCTCGAGCAGCGCCTCGACCTCCCGCATGTCGGTCTCTCGGTAGACCGTAGTGTTGGTGCTCACCTGGAAGCCCGCCGCCTTGGCCGCGCGCAGGGCCTCGACCGCCTCGCGAAACACGCCCGGCCGGCCCACCTCCCGGTCGTGGGTATCCTCCAGCCCGTCCAGGTGGATGTTCCAGAACAGCCGCCGGTGCGGCCGGTACGCGCCCAGGTGCTTTCTCACCAGCAGCCCGTTGGTGCACAGGTAGATGTGCCGGCCCCGCCGGAGAATCTCCTCCACCAACTCCGGCAGTTCCGGGTGAAGCAGCGGCTCGCCCCCGCAGATCGACACCAGCGGCGCGCCGCACTCCTCGACCGCCCGCAAGCACTGCGCGACTGGAAGCTTCTCGCTGATCGTCGATCCGTACTCCCGGATGCGCCCGCAGCCCGCGCAGGTCAGGTTGCAGGCGTGCAGCGGTTCCAGCATCAGCACCAGCGGAAAGCGCTTCCCGATCAGCTTGTGCTTCAGGATGTAGGCCGCCAGCCGGGCGGTCATCGACAGCGGAAACCTCATGCCCCGCTCCCCCCGGGCGCGCCCTGCGCTTTCAGATAGCACGCCAGTGCCAGCAGCGGGAAGGACTGCCGGTAAAGATGGTAGGTGAGGTAGAAGACCCCGGGGAAGCCCGTCCCCGTGGCCAGGTCCTCCTCCCAGGCGCCCTCCGCGGTCTGCCGCTCCAGCAAGTGCTGGATGCCCTTCTGCACGCTCAGGCTGCTGGCATCGCCCGCCGCCAGCAGCCCCAGCACCCCCCAGGCGGTCTGCGAGGCCGTGCTGGGCGCCGTCACGTAGCGGCCCTGGTCGTAGCTGGCGCAGCTCTCGCCCCAGCCGCCGTCGGCGTTTTGAATCGACCGCAGCCACTCGGCGGCGCGCAGGATGTACGCCTCCTCCGGACTCTCCCCCGCCGCGCGCAGGCCCCGTAGCGCCAGGCAGGCGCCATAGACGTAATTCACGCCCCAGCGCCCGTACCAACTGCCGTCCTCTTCCTGGGTCCGGCGTAAGTACCGGACCGCCCGCCGCGCCGCGGGCTCCTGCGGGCGGATCCCCATTCGGCAGAGCGCTTCCAGGACCCGGCCCGTGATGTCCGGGCAGGTGGGATCCAGCATGGCGTTGTGGTCCGCAAACGGCATGTAGCTCAGCGGTGTCCAGTTGTTGTCCACGTCGAAGGCCGCCCAGCCCCCGTCGCCCGACTGCATGTCCAGCAGCCACCGCACCGCCCGCCGTTCGGCCGCCTGCTGCGCCGGCTCCTGGGCGCTGCGCGCGTGCAGCAGGCCCAGCAGCACCATGGCCGTGTCGTCGATGTCCGGGTAGAACTCGTTGGCGAACTCGAAGTACCAGCCTGCCGGCTCCGTGCGCGGGCGCTTCACCGACCAGTCGCCCTGGAGCCGCACTTCCTTGCTCAGCAGCCAGTCGGCGCTCTTCTCCAGCGCTGCCGGCGGCGCCACACCCGACTCGCCCAGGGCGAAGGCGGCGATGGCCGTGTCCCACACCGGCGAGAAGCAGGGCTGGAAGAAGAAGCGCTTCCCATCGTCCACCATCAGCGCGTCGAACTGCCGCTGCGCCTCGGCCCGGTCGGGATGCTCGCGCGGGTAGCCGAGCACGTCCAGCGCCATGATGATGTACATCATGGGCGGGTAGATGGCCCCCAGGCCGTCGGAGTGGCGCGTCCGCTCCAGCATCCAGCGCTCCGCCTCCCGGATGGCCCACCCGCGCAGGCGCCTCGATCCGTGCGCCTCCCACCACTTCAGCAACCGGTCCGCCGTGAAGAAGAAGTTGCGCCAGCCCAGAAGCCGCCCGTCCCGGCCGTACGCCAGCGTGCGATCCGGCCGGAACAATTCCTCCAGCGAAAAGCCCGCCGGAACCGGCCGCCGGGGGGCGTGCACGTGTACGATGGCCAGCGGCGCCAGAATCGCCCGCGTCCACGACGACATCTGGTAGAGGAACTTCCCCGGCAGCAGCACAATCTCCGGCGGCACCGAGGGGCAATGGGCGCGCGGGTAAAGACCGAACAGGCTCAGGTTGATCTTCACGTAACTGTTGGCCGCCTGAATCCCGCCCAGCTCCAGGATCCGCTCACGCGCGGCCGCTAGCCGCGGGTCCCCCGCCGGGACCCCCGCCAGCTTCAGCGCGAAGTAGGCCTTTACGGTGGCGCTCACCTCGGCCGGCCCTTGCGGGTAGATGTTGAAGCCGCCCTCGGGCAACTGCCGCGCCAGAATCGAGCGCACGGCCTTCTCGACCAGCGGCCGCGTGGGCGGGTTCCACACCCCCTCCTCCGGCGGATACAGCCACAACTGAAGCAGGATGAAGTCGGACTCGAGCGTCGTATCGGCGGTCAGCTCAGCCCACCAGTAACCCTGCTGGCGCTGCAGCCCCAGCAGAAAGTCCGCCGCGCGTTGCTGCGCCTGCCGGGCGCCGGCCACCAGCGCCACCTCGGTCTCGGCGCCCGGCCTCATGAGGACGGCGTCCCAGCCCGCGAGGAGGCCGATTCCAGATGCGGCGGCAAGGCGAAGCGCACGTCCTCCTCCTCCAGGGCCATCTCCTCGACGTGCTCGAACCCGTGCTTGCGGAGAGACTCGACCAGTTCCCGCACCAGGTTCTCCGGCGCCGAAGCCCCCGCGGTGACGCCCACGGTCTGGACCGGCGCGCACCAGCCGGCCTCGACCTCCCCGGCGTCGTCCACCAGGTGCGCCTCCAGGCCCGACCTCCGCGCCACCTCCACCAGCCGCTTCGAGTTGGAGCTGTTCTGCGAACCCACCACCAGCAGCAAGTCGCACCGCGACGCGGCCGCCTTCACCGCCCGCTGCCGGTTCTGCGTGGCATAGCAGATGTCCTGCGCCCGCGGCCCCTGGATCGCCGGAAAGCGCTCCGCCAGCCGCGCCACGATGTCGCTGGTCTCGTCCAGGCTCAGCGTGGTCTGGGTGAGGTAGCAGATGCGTTCCGGATCGGGCGGCTCCAGCCGGTCCACTTCCTCGACCGAGTTCACCACCACCGTGCACTCGGGCGCCTCACCCAGCGTCCCGATGACCTCGTCGTGATCCTGGTGCCCGATCAGCACGATGGTGAACCTCTGGCACGCATACCGCACCGCCTCCAGGTGCACCTTGGTGACCAGCGGGCAGGTGGCGTCGATGACTCCCAGGCCCCGCCGGCGGGCCCCCTCCCGCACCGCGGGCGAAACGCCGTGCGCGCTGAAAATCACGCGCGCCCCCGCCGGGACCTCGTCAAGTTCCTCCACGAAGACCGCCCCGGCGCGCCGCAACTCCTCCACCACATGACGGTTGTGAACGATCTCCTTGCGCACGTAGACCGGCGCCCCGTAGCGCTCCAGCGCAAGGCGCACCACGCCGATGGCGCGCACCACTCCGGCGCAGAAGCCGCGCGGCTTCAGCAGCACCACTTTCTGGTCTCGCGCGGTCCCAGACTCCCGCTCGCTCGGCATGCGAAACTTCACATTATATCAGCCGCACTCGCAGCCCCACCCATTCGGCACACTGCTCCCCTGCTCTACTACACGCTGGCCCAGCCCCATCCCGGCTTCTCGCTGCGTCTTGCCGCCAGCGCCGCCTCAGCGGTCAGCAGCACCACATTTCCGCCAATCCGGCGCCGCCCATGACTGCGGCGAACTCGCGCCGGGAACCCTGAAAAGCTTGACGCGTCATCAGTGACCTCCTGGGGCGCTGCGGTGCAGCCGCCCCGTTACCATGTCCAGCAACGCGGCTTCCCCCTCCACCTCTATAGCGATCTTCAGCCAGCACACCCGCAGGGGCCCCACCGCCTGCGGCCAGCCCTCCGGCAGGTTCCTCAGATCCTTCTCGGTCATCACCAGCGCCTCGGCGCCCTCCTGCTGAGCGCGCGCGGCCAGCTTCCGCAGCTCCGTGAGCCGATAGGCGTGGTGGTCCGGGAACGCCGCCCGGAACACCGGCCGGCAACCCAGCTCCGCCAGCGTCTGCCAGAAGGACGCCGGATTGCCCAACCCGCAAAACGCGGCCACGCGTGTGAAGCGCAGCGCGCGCGCGCCCCAGCACTCCCCGCTCGCGGCATCCACCCAGGTCTGGGGGACTACGCGCGCGCGGAACACCGGCGCCGCCGGGTTGTACCGGCGGATCTCCGCCTCCAGCGCGCTGTCCCCTGGCGAGCGCGCGATCAGGATCACGTCCGCCCGCCCCAGCGCCGCGACGGGCTCGCGCAGCCGGCCCAGCGGCACCGGTGCGCCTCCGCCGAACGGATCCAGCGCGTCGAGCACCACAATATCCAGCGCGCGCGCCAGCCGCCAGTGCTGGCAGCCGTCGTCCAACAGGAACACATCCGGGTGAAACCGTTCCTCGACCATGCGGCCCGCAGCGTAACGGTCCGCGCCGATCCCGACCGGCGCCACTGGCAGAAACGCCTGGGCCTCGTCGCCGGTCACCGCCACGTTCGCTTCCGCGCCCGCCTCGAGGATCGTGCAGCGCTCCGCGCTGCGCCGCCTGTAGCCCCGCGTCAGCACCGCCGGCCGGTAGCCGGCGGCCTTGAGCCGTTCGGCGAGCCACAACACGAGGGGCGATTTCCCCACGCCGCCCACGGTCAGACCACCGACGCTCACCACCGGCGTCGCCAGACGCTTCCGCCGCGCGGTCCAGTACCGCCTCTGGAGCCACGCGCCCAGAAGCCACAACCGCGAAAGCAGCCACAAGGTGCGCCGGGCTGCCGGGCGGTACCGCGGCAGCGACTTTCCGTAGAGCGCCCCGACCTCCTCGAGCGCCCGCGCCGTAGCGCCCTGCTCGCTAGCTGCCAGTTCCTGCGCGCGCCGCCCCAGCCGGGCCCGGAGCTCCGCGTCGCTCAGCAGCTTCTCCACCGCCGGCGCCAGCTTCGTGCACTCGAGCACCGCCCCGGCGGCGCGGAACTTAGCCGCGATGTCCGGGAAATTCTCCATGTGCGGCCCGATGACGATGGCCCGAGCGAAGAATGCCGGCTCGAGGATGTTGTGCCCGCCCCGCCGCGCCAGCGTCCCTCCCATGAAGACCACGCCCGCCAGGCGGAACAGACCGGCCAGCTCTCCGATTGAGTCCAGCAGCAGCACGCCGGGCAGGCGCAGCTCCACTTCCGGCCCCAGCGCCGACCGCCGCACGAATTCCGCCCCGGCACGCGCCAGCGCCTGCGCCGCCGTCTGGAACCGCTCGGGCCGCCGCGGCGCCAGCACCAGCAGCAGCCGCGGGCGCCGCGCCGCCAGCTCGCGAAACGCCTCGATCACCAGCTCGTCCTCGTCCACGTCGCCCGCCCCAACCGGAGGCATGGTGCTGGCCGCAATCCACACCTCCGCCGGGCGCAGCCGCGCCAGGAACTCCTCGACCGCCGCCGGCGCCTTCGCCTGCTGCGGGTCGAAGTCGTACTTCAGATTGCCGCCGATGCGCACCCTCTCCGCGGGCGCGCCCAGCTCGAGATACCTGTCGCGGCTCACCTGGCTCTGCGCCAGGATGGCGTCCGCCACGCCCAGTACGCGCCGGAAGAACCACCGCCGCGCCCGGTAGCGCGGCCACGCGTGGTCGGAGATCCGCCCGTTCACCACCAGCAGCCCGCAGCCCGTCCGCTTCGTCTCGCGCCACAGGTTCGGCCAGATCTCGGTTTCCATGATCACCAGCAGCTTGGGCCGCAGGGCCCGCAGCACCCGCCGCACGGCGAAACAGTAGTCGATCGGCGCGAAAAAGATGCCGTCCACCAGCCCGGCGAGCTTCTGCTCCGCGGCGGCCCGGCCCGCCAGGGTAGCCGTCGAGACGAACAGCGGCGCCAGCGGCTGCTCCGTGCGCAACCGCCGCAACAACTCCGCCGCCGTCAGCACCTCTCCCACCGACACCGCATGTACCCAAATGGCCCCGGGCGCCGGCTGGCAAAGGTGCTGCGGCAGGAACCCCAGCCGCTCCGGCAGGCCCCGCCAGTAGCGCCGGTCGCGAACCACACGCCAGGCCAGATACAGTACGATGAGAGGGGACCCGACAACCTGTAGCGCGCGATAGAGCAAGTACATGGGCTCGCAGTGCTTGATTTTACTCCTGAGCCTCACCCTGGCTCAGGCCGCCGAAAAGGACCGGCCCAAGTTCACGCCCGGGCCAATCTCCAGTTTCCCCGCCCAGCAGACCAACGGCAAGGTCACCGTGGCGGCGCGCGTCTTCGTGAAAGAGGCCGACCTCCGCGCCGCCTTCGGGAAGCTCAACCCCAACGACCACGGCATTCTCCCCGTCCTGGTGATGGTAGCCAACTTGAGCGGCCAGACGCTGGCCCTCGGCGACCTGCGCGTCGAGGTGATCACCCCGGATCGCCGGCGCCTCGAGGCCACGCCCGCTGCCGACTTGCGCTACCTCTCGGGCCCGCCCCGCCCCAACATGACGCCGGGCCCCATACCGGGCCGCACGCCGCGCCTGTCGCGCCGCAAGGATCCTCTGGCCGCTTGGGAAATCGAAGGCCGGGCCTTCTCCGCGCGCATGCTGCCGGCTCAGGAGTCCGCCAGCGGCTTCTTCTACTTCCAGGCGCGCTACCGCGGCGGCTCCAGGCTCTACCTCACCGGCCTCCGCGAGGCCGCCACCGGCCAGGAGCTTTTCTACTTCGAGCTGCCGCTGGAAGACCAGTAGCCAGCGCGTTCAGTCCCGCCCGGGCTCCGCCGCGCGCACCGCCCGCCGCTCCCACGGATACCGCAACAGTCCGATGGCGAACCCCAGCCCGCTCGCCAGAAAGTACAGGCCGTGCAACGGCAGCGCCCGGAGCGCAAACCACAGGCCCTTGCGCTGCGCCAGGAAGCGGTAGAAGCCGCGGTTCAGCCACGCCTGCGCCGCGCCACCGCCCGCCGCCGCCGCCACCCAGGCCCACCACGGGGCCGGGTCCAGCGTGACCGCCATCCGCGACAACTCCAGGGCCGCTCCGCCCGCCAGCAGGCCGACCAGCAGCACGCTGGCCCGCTGTTCCCAGCGCAAGTTCAGATCCGCGGGCATCGAGCGAAACCGCAGAATCAGGTGCGTCCAGGGGACCGCCCGGTCCAGCAGGTCGGTCTGCATCATCTTCCAGAAGCCCCATCGCTTCAGGTGCTTCACTCGCAACTGCTTGTCCAGCCGGACGCGCCGCCCGGCCTGGTGCAGCCGCCAGCCGAATTCGATGTCTTCCAGATACGGTTTCTCGTAGGTCTGGCGAAAACCGCCGTGCGCCTCGAAGACCTCCCGGCGGATGGCCCCGCAGCCGGTCCAGAAGGTGGCCGTCTCGGCCCGGCTGCTCTGGTGGATGTAGCAATGCAAGAGATTCCGGTACTGGGAGGCGAACTCCGGCGCGCCCGGCTCTTCGTCGTATGAGCCGATCAGGGCGGCCAGCTCCGGGTCCTCCGCAAAGGCCGGCCGGATCCGGCTCAACGCGTCCGCGGGCGCCAGCACATCCGCGTCCAGAAAGAAGAAAATGTCCCCTGTGGCGTCCCGCGCCCCCAGGTTCCGCGCGATGGCCGGCCCCCGCTGGCCACCCGTCGAGACCACCCTGACCCCGGCGCGCCGCGCGATCTCCGCCGAGTCGTCGGTCGAGCCGTCGTCCACCACCACGCACTCCAACGGCGCCGGCAAAAAGTCCCGGACGCGCTCAAGGCAGGCAGTCAGATGCCGGCCCGCATTGCGAGCCGGGATGATAACCGAAACGCTAAGATCCATCACTCCTCGGGCTGGTCAACCGAAAACCAGACTCCACACCATACCACGGTCACCCCGCCCGCGTGGTTCCAGTACTTTTGGCCCTCCTGAGGCGCCCGCCGGATCTTGGTAGAATTGGCTCCTCGCTGTGAAACCACGCCCCGCTCGCGCCCGGCCTGATGCCGCCGACAGCCGCGGGGCCGCCTGGCTGTGCCTGCGTTGGGCGGTCCTCGCCACGTTGCTGGCGCTGGCCTGGCAGTTCCTCACCGTCACCTTCAACTACCGCGGCAACTGGACGGCGCTGTTCCGCACCAGCCAGAAGCTGGAGCCTCCGCCCGAGCTGGCCGCGGGCACTTACCGCATCCCGGGCGGCTACGACGGTCAGTTCTACCGCTACATGGCCCACGACCCCTGGCTGCGAAAGGGCTATCACCGCTATCTTGACGATGTGCGCCCGCGCTACCGCCGGATCCTGCTGCCCGCCGTCGCCTGGTTGCTAGCGGGCGGCAATGCGCGCTTCATCGACGCCGCTTTCATAGCGGCGGTGCTGCTGTGCGTCCTGCTTGGTTCCTACTACCTCAGCCGGTACGCTCACCACCATGGTCGCCATCCCGCCTGGGGACTCGCCTTTCTTCTCGTTCCCGCCACACCGATCTCGCTCGACCGCCTGACCGTCGATGTCGCCTTGGCCGCCTGCTGCACGGCCTTCGCCTGGTATGCCACCCGGGGCTCCCCAGGCCCGCTCGCCCTGACCCTGGCGCTGGCCGTGCTCGCCCGGGAGACCGGCGCGCTGCTGATCGCCGCGGCCTGCCTCGAGGCCCTGTGGCGCCGCCGGCTGCCGCGCGCCGTGCTGTACGCCGCGGCCGTCCTGCCGGCCCTGTTCTGGTTTCACTTCGTGGCCACCCGCCTGGTCGCTTCCGGAATGCCCGCACACCCCTTCTTCCCGCATTGGCTCCTTAACCGCCCCTTGGTGGGTATGGTCATGAAGCTGTTCCGGCCCGAGAGCTATCCGCTGGATCCGGTGAAGCTGCTGGTGGCGCGCGCCGCCGACGTGCTGGCGCTCATCGGAGTGTTGCTGGCGCTGGGCCTGGCCCTCTGGCGCCTGCTGCGGCGCCACTTCGACGCCGAAGCCTTCGGCGCGCTGGCGTTTGTCGGCCTGGCGCTGGTGATCAGCGACCCGAACTATTGGGGCGACGTCAACGGCTACGGCCGCACCATCTCTCCCCTGCTGCTGCTGGTGGCGCTGCCGGCGGCGGCCGGCGGTTCGCTCTGGCTGCTGCTGCCCGCCCTGCTGGTGGATCTGCGTTTGGGCATCCAGTTTGCCTCCCCCGCCCTGGGGATCCTGCGCAACCTTTTCTAGCCGGCTGCAACTTGGCCCCGGATCTGGAATCATGAAAGGGGATGGCGGAGCGTTGGGGTAATCTGCGCGGCTGGTGGGTGCGCTGCTGGTATAACCTGACCAGCGCGCTGGGCCTGGCCGTGGACTCCATCCGCGCCCACAAGCTGCGGAGCTTTCTGACGCTGCTCGGCATCATCATCGGGGTGGCCAGCGTGGTGGTGGTGGGCGCCGCCATCGAGGGCCTGGGCGTGTACGCCGAGGAAAGCACCGCCAAGGTCTTCGGCAGCGAGACCTACTTCATCGCCCAGGTGGCCGGCATCCGGAGCCGCAAGGAGTTCTTCGACCACCTCCGGCGCAACAAGACCATCCGCGCCGACGACCTGCGTTTCCTGCGGACCACCACGGGAGAACTGATTCATTACAGCCCCTATCAGTTCCGCGCGGCGGACGTGACCTACCGGGACCTCCGCTTCGAGGGCGCTACCATTCTGGGCGTGGCCGCTTCGCTCCCCGAGATGCGCGACATCAACCTGGTGGAGGGCCGGTTCTTCACCGAGCAGGAGGAGCGCACTAAGCAGGCCGTGGCCGTCGTCGGCGAGGACGTCCGCGCCCGCCTGTTCCCGACCTCCTCGCCGCTGGAGCGCAAGGTGAGAATCCAGGGCCTCGAGTTCCGGGTCATCGGCGTCCAGGAGAAGCTGGGCTCCTCCTTCGGCCGCAGCCAGGACAACATGGTCTTCATCCCCCACTCCGTCTTCACGCGGCTGTATGGCACCGGGCAGTCCGTCATGTTCTTCGGGCGCGCCCGGCCAGGCGCCGGACTCAGCCTGCCGGAGGCCCTGGACCTCACCCGCGTGGCCCTGCGCACGCGGTTCCGGCTGCGCCCCACCGAACCCGACCGCTTCGACACCGTGACGCCGGACTCGGTCCGCTCCTTCATCGACCAGATCCTGGGACTGATCTCCGCCGTGGTGGTGCCGGTCACCGGCATGTCGCTGGTGGTGGGCGGCATCGTCATCATGAACATCATGCTGGTGAGCGTCACCGAGCGCACCCGCGAGATCGGCATCCGCAAGTCGCTGGGCGCCCGGGTGTCCGACATCCGCCTCCAGTTCCTGCTGGAGGCCGTGCTGCTGGCCGCCGCCGGCGGCGCCGCCGGGGTGCTGGCCGGCGTGGCGCTGACCCGCGTGCTGGCCGGGGTCTTCGAAATCAGCCTGAGGATCACCTCCACCTACGTGGTGATGGCGCTGGCAGTCTCCAGCGCCGTGGGCATCGCCTCGGGCTGGTACCCGGCCCGCCGGGCCGCGCGGCTGGACCCGGTGGTGGCGCTCCGCGCGGAGTGAGGGATGCGCGTCACCTGGGGAGAGAACATCGGCATGGCGCTGGCGGCGGTCTGGACGCACCGCTTCCGCTCGGCCCTCACCATCCTGGGCATCGTGGTGGGCATCACCACCGTGGTCACGGTGGCCTCCCTGCTCAGCGGCTTGCGCAAGGGCATCGTGGTCTTCTTCGAGGAATTCGGCCCCGACAACATCTTCGTCAACAAGACCACCGGCGATCCCAACGCGCCCATGGCGCCTCCCAAAGAGGAGCGCAGGAAACCCATTCGCCCCGAGTACGCGGCCATCCTCCGCCGCACCTGCCCCTCGGTCGAAGACACCAGCATCTCCCTGTTCATTCCGCCCGTGGTGCAGGGGCGCCCCCTGGTGGCCAAGGTCCCTGGTGCGGATTCCGATGACATCAACGTGGTGGGCGTCTCGGCCAACCACTTCGCCCTCGCCCCGCGCAACCTCCGCGCAGGAAGGCTGTTCACCGCCGAGGAAGACGCCCGCGCCGCCCGCGTGGTCCTGCTGGGAGCGGAACTGGCCGACGCCCTGTTCCCCGACGGCCGCGCCCCGGGCCGCCCCCTGCTGGCAGACGGCGCCGAGTTCACCGTGCTGGGGGTCTTCGAGAAAGCCAAGGGCGGGTTCATGGGCGAAAACGGCATGGACCGGCAGATTGCCCTGCCCCTACACACCGCCCAGCTCCGCTACCCCCAGGTGGACCGCTACCTGATCACCGCCAAGGCCCGCCCCGGGCTGCGCCAGTCGGCCTATGAGGAAATCGAGGCCATCCTGCGCAAGATCCGGCGGACCCCGGCGGGCCAGGACAACGACTTCGCGCTGTCCACCGCGGACCAGATCATCCGCCAGTTCGACAGCATCACCGGCCTGGTAGTCATGGTCTCCATCGCCATCTCCGCCCTGGGCCTGCTGGTGGGCGGCATCGGGGTCATGAACATCATGCTGGTCTCGGTCACCGAGCGCACCCGCGAGATCGGCGTGCGGAAGGCCATCGGCGCGCGCCGCCGCGACATCGTGGCCCAGTTCCTCGTCGAGGCCATGGCCCTGACGGGCACCGGCGGCGTGTTGGGCATCCTGTTCGCCGTGCTGGTGAGCCTGGCCATCGGCGCGCTGGTGCCGGCCCTGCCCTCCGAGGTGCCGCTCTGGGCGGTGCTCAGCGCCCTCACGGTCTCGGTGGCCATCGGCCTGTTCTTCGGCGTCTGGCCGGCGGTCAAGGCCGCCCGGCTTGATCCCGTCGAAGCGTTACGCTATGAATGAGAGTTGACGGGCTCGGCCATTCTGACGTACCACTGCCTGGACGCCGGCGGTTCGGCGCTCTCCACGGCGCCAGGGACGTTTCGCCGGCAGCTCGAGACACTGGTAGAGCGCGGCATTCGAGTGGTCCCGCTGGCGGAGGTGCAGGGCACGCCCGGCGCGGTGGCGCTCACCTTCGATGACGGTTACAAGGGTTTCCTGGACTGCGCCCTGCCGCTGTTGGAGCAATACCGCTGGCCCGCCACGGTCTTCGTGGTGAGCGGCCACGTGGGCGGCCGCAGCGACTGGCCCTGCGCGCCCTACCCGCCGATGGCGGCGCTCGAGCTGATGAGCTGGTCCGAGCTCCGGCAGCTCGTCCAGGCCGGCATCGTCTTGGGCGCCCATGGCGTGCATCAGGCCAATCTGGCCGCCCTCCCCGAAGAGCAGGCCGTTCGGGAGATGGAGGACTGCCGGCGAGAGATCGAAGACCACACCGGACAGGCGGTCGAGGCCCTGGCTTACCCCTTCGGCGCGTCTACGCCCGCCGTGCGGCGCACGGCCAGTCGGCACTTCCGCCTGGCTTGCGGGACCGCACTACGCTACGTCTCCGCCGCGGACGACCCGCTTGATCTGCCCCGCATCGACGCCTACTACCTGCGGAGCCGCTTCTGGTTCGACCACCTCATGGATCCCATCGGCCGCTGCTACCTGGCGGCGCGCAGACGGATCCGTCAATTGCGCCAACCGGAGGCGCTGGCGTGATCCGGCTGCTGCACGTTATCGCGGGCCTGGAACTCGGCGGGGTGCAGATCGTGCTCTACCGCTTGCTCTCCCGCATCGACCGGGCCGTCTTCCAGAACCAGGTCATCTCCTTGACCGACATCGGCGTGGTGGGCCGGAGAATCCGCGCTCTGGGCGTGCCGGTCGAGGCCTTGGGCATGCGCCCGGGCGTCCCCGACCCGCGGGGGCTCCTCCGGTTGGCGCGCTGGTTCCGGCGCTGGCGTCCGGATGTGATCCAGACCTGGATGTACCACTCCGACCTGATGGGCGGTTTGGCCGCCTGGATGACGGGCTCCGCCAAACCCGTCTGGGGAGTCCACTACGGCCGCCTGGATCCCCAAGAGAACCCGCTGCACACGAGGGCCACCGCCCGGGTCTGCGCCTGGCTGTCCGGCTGGCTGCCGGCCCGCATCGTCTGCTGCGCCGAGTTCACCCGCCAGACTCACCGCCAATTGGGTTACCCCGACGACAAGATGCTCACCATTCCCAACGGGGTGGACCTGGAAACCTTCCATCCGGACCCGAGCGCGCCGGCCAGCGTGCGCCGCGAACTCGGCCTTCCCGAAGATGCCCTGCTGGTCGGCTTGATGGCGCGCTGGGATCCGCAGAAAGACCACCGCAACTTCGTGCGCGCCGCCGCGCGGCTGCACGCGCGCCTGCCCGACGCGCACTTCCTGCTCTGCGGCATCGGGATCACCTGGGAGAACGCCGCGCTGGCCGCCTGGATCGAGGCCGAGCGCCTGCGCCACCGCTTTCACCTGCTGGGGGAGCGCGACGACATCGCGCGCCTGATGGCCGCCCTGGACGTGGCCACGCTGGCCTCCAGCAGCGAAGCCTACGGTAACGTAGTCAGCGAAGCGATGGCCTGCGGCGTGCCGTGCGTGGTCACCGACACCGGAGACTTACCCCAGGTGGTGGGCGACACCGGACGAGTGGTTCCCATTAAAGACCCGGAGGCCCTGGCCCAGGCGCTGCACCAGGTGCTCATCCTGCCCCCGGAGGATCGCCAGGGGCTGGGCCGGCGCGCCCGCCGGCGCGTCGAAGAGCACTATGACCTGGACGCTGCGGTGGCCCGCTACCAGCAACTGTACCTGGAGGTGGCCGGCGCCGCGCGTTCGCGCGCCAATGGCCCGATGGCTCAATGACCCGCTCACCGGATCGTGCCGGTGCTATAGTTGAATTGCTCAGCGCATGCGACTCCGTATCGGATTCCTCGGACTGGCAGTGGCGGCCTGCGCCTGCGCCGCCCCCAGAGTCATCGCTGTCAGTATCGACGGTGTCGTTCACCCCATCACCGCCGAGATTGTCGGCCACGCCCTTGACCAGGCCGCCCGCGAGAACGCGGACCTGGTCCTGGTGCGCCTGAATACCCCCGGCGGGCTGCTCGAGGCCACCCGCCAGACGGTCGAGAAGATCGTGGCCTCGCCCGTCCCGGTGGTCACCTTCGTCACCCCCAGCGGAGGGCGGGCGGCCTCCGCCGGCTTTTTCATCCTGGGGGCCGGCGACCTCGCCGTCATGGCGCCCGGCACCAACACCGGCGCCGCCGCCCCGGTGCTGCTGGGTCAGGAGATGGATCCCGTCCTCCGGCAGAAGGCGCAGAACGACGCCGCGGCCTCGGTTCGCGGCATGGCCGCCAAGCGCGGCCGCAACAGCGCCCTGGCCGAGAAGGCGGTGCTCGAGAGCAAGTCCTTCACCGACAGGGAGGCGCTCGAGAACCACGTCATCGACCTGATCGCCGCCGATGAAAGCGACCTGCTGCGGCAGCTCGACAACCGCGAAGTCACCCGCTTCGACGGCCGCAAGCAGACGCTCCGCCTGGCCGGCGCCGCGTTGGTCGACTACGAGAAAACCCTGCGGGAGAACATCATGAGCGCGGTGGCCGATCCCAACCTGGCGCTGGTGCTGATAGTGCTGGGCGCACTGGGCATCTACGTCGAGTTCAGCTCCCCGGGCCTGATCGTTCCGGGCGTCGCCGGCGCCGTGCTGGCGCTGCTGGGGCTGTCGGGCCTCTCGCTGCTGCCCATCAACTGGCTAGGCGCGGCCCTGCTGCTGCTGGCCCTGGCGCTGTTCGTGCTGGAAGCCAAGATCGTCTCGCACGGGATTCTGGGCGCGGGCGGCGCCGTGGCCATGATCCTGGGCGCCCTGCTGCTGATCGATAGCCCCGTGCCCGAGATGCGCATCCGGCTCGCCACGGCCGTGGGCCTGACCCTGCCCTTCGCCCTCATCACCACCTTCCTGGTCTCGCTGGTCATCCGCGCCCGCGCCAGCAAGGTGGTCACGGGGACCGCGGGCATGTTGGGCAAGCTGGGCGTGGCCCACACCGCGCTCCAGCCCAAAGGCAAGATCTTCATCCACGGCGAGTACTGGGACGCCATCTCGTCGGCGCCGGTCCCCGCCGGCGCCCAGGTGCGCGTCACCAGCATTCTGGGACTGACACTGAAAGTCGAGCCCGTTTCGGCGGACTCGGGAGGCTGACATGAACGTCGTCTACATCGTCCTCGGGATCATCGCGGTCCTGGTGTTCTATGTGCTCACCTGCATCCGCATCCTCCGCGAATACGAGCGCGGGGTGATTTTCCGGCTGGGCCGCGTGCTGCCCCAGCCCAAAGGCCCCGGCATCATCCTGGTGTTCTGGCCCATCGACTCCATGGTGCGCATCCCGCTGCGGGTCGAGACTCACGAGGTGCCGCCCCAGGACATCGTCACCCGCGACAACGTCTCGGTGAAGGTGAATGCCGTCATCTACTTTCGCGTGCTGGACGCCACGCGCTCGGTCATCGAGGTGTCCAACTACCTCTACGCCACCTCGCAGTTGGCCCAGACCACGCTGCGCAGCGTGCTGGGCGAGGTCGAGCTGGACGAGCTGCTGAGCCAGCGCGAGAAGCTCAACACCCGCCTCCAGGAGGTGCTGGACCGGCACACCGAGCCCTGGGGCGTCAAGGTGGCCCTGGTCGAGGTCAAGCAGGTGGACCTGCCCGAGCAGATGGTTCGCGCCATCGCCCGCCAGGCCGAGGCCGAGCGCGGGCGCCGCGCCAAGATCATCCACGCCGAGGGTGAGTTCCAGGCCGCCCAACGGCTTGCCGATGCCGCCGAGATGATTCAGCGCCAGCCCGCGGCCATCCAACTGCGCTACCTGCAAACCCTGGTCGAGATCGGCACCGAGAAGAACACCACCATCGTCTTCCCCCTTCCCATCGACATAATGTCGTCATTGTTGCAGATGCTCGGGAAAAGCAAAGCCGGCGAAGCGGGCAGTTGAGTCATGCCAAGGAACGAGGACGGAGAGTTCGAGGTGGCGGTCGGCACCAGGCAGTTACTCACCCTGGTGTTCATCCTGATGGTCCTGTTCGGGGTGGTATTTTCGATGGGCTACTTCGTGGGCCGCAGCGCGGGTCCCGAGAGCCCGCCGGCGAGCGTCGCCGCCCGGCAGCCGCCCACCGAGCCGTCCTCCACCGCGGCGGGGGCTCCCGAGGAAGCCGCCTTCAAGCCCAGTCCTGACAGCCCGCTGTCGCCCGGGGCTCCTCCCGCCATGACGTCCGCGCCGGGCCAGACCAGCGTGCCCTCCGGACGCCCGTCCCCTGGGGTCGGCACTCCGGCCGCCTCCGGCCAGACCGCTCCCGTCGCCACCGCGCCGGTTAAGCCGCCGGCGGCGCCCGCCGCGACCAAGCCCGCCCCCACTTCCTCCGCCCCGCCCCCCACGCCGGCTGCCCCCCCGCGCGTCACCGAGCCCACGCCCGGCCAGACCTTCCTCCAGGTGGCCGCCGTCAAGCGCTCCGAGGCGGAGCTGATCGTGGATGTGCTCAAGAAGAAAGGCTTCCCCGCCGTGGTGGCGCCGGTCCCCGGAGAAACGCTGTCCCGGGTGCTGGTGGGACCGCTCGCGGATTCGGCGGCGCTGGCGAAAACCAAGACGGATCTCGAGCAGGTGGGCTTCCGCTCGATCGTCCGGAAGTACTGAGTGGCCGCCGCCTCGGCACGCCTGCCGGACTGGGTCCGCAAGCCGGAGCGCGATCACCCCTCCGTGCACGCCATCAAGCGGGAACTCCGCCGGCTGGGCCTCCATACGGTGTGCGAGTCGGCCCGCTGCCCCAACCTGCACGAGTGCTTCAGCCGTGGCACGGCCGCCTTCCTGATCCTGGGTAACCTCTGCACGCGCGCCTGCGGGTTCTGCGCCGCGGCCAACCATCTCGGGGTGAGCCCTCCGCCGCCGGACCCGGACGAGCCCGCCTCCGTGGCGCGCATGGCCGCCAGCCTCGGCCTGCGCCACGTGGTCGTTACCAGCGTCACCCGCGACGACCTTCCCGACGGCGGCGCCACTCACTTCGCCGCCACCATCCACCATCTTCGGCAGGCTCTCCCCGCGGCCCGCACCGAGGCGCTGGCGCCCGATTTCCAGGGCGACCCCGCCGCCGTCGCCACGGTGCTGGACGCCGGTCCGGACATCTTCGCGCACAATCTCGAAACCGTGGCCCGGCGGTACGCTCGCGTGCGTCCCCAGGCGCGCTACCGGCGCTCGCTCGACGTGCTGGCCTTCGCGCGGGAGCACGCGCGCAGCCTGCTCACCAAGTCCGGCCTGATGGCGGGGCTCGGCGAGGAGCCACACGAGGTCGAGGAGGCGCTGCGCCACCTGCGCGGCGCCGGCGTCGACATCGTCACCATCGGCCAGTATCTCCAGCCCGCGCGCCGCAACCTCCCCGTAGCCGCCTTCGTTCCGCCCGCCCAATTCGACGCCTGGCGCCAGTACGCCCTCACGCTAGGCTTCAAGATGGCCTTCACCGGTCCCCTGGTACGCAGTTCCTACCTGGCCGAAGCGGTCTGGGATGAAGCCGCCGGAGGCGCCGCATGCTGAACCTTCTGCTGGCGCTCTCGACCGCGCTCCTGCTGGTGCTGAGTTTCCCGCGCTTCGACCTGACTTGGCTGGCGCCCGTCGCCCTGGCGCCCCTGCTACTGGCCGTGGCGCGCGAGCCGCGCCCGCTGCGTCGCTTCTGGTTGGGCTGGCTGGCCGGCGTCGCCTACTGGCTGGGCACGTGCTACTGGATCCAGTTCGTCCTGGCCCGCCACGCAGGGCTGCCTGTGCTCCTCGCCTGGGTGGCGGTGGCGCTGTTCGCGGCCATCAAGGCGCTGCACATGGCCGTGTTCGCCCTGCTGGCCGGCGTCGCCATGCGGCGCTCCTGGGCCCTGCTGGCGGCGCCTGCGCTGTGGGTGGCCGTCGAGAGAACCCACGGCCCGCTGGGCTTTGCCTGGCTGGCGCTGGGCAACGCCGGCATCGACATGGGCGTGCCCATGCGTTTGGCGCCCTACACCGGCGTCTACGGGCTGTCGTTCGTCTTCGCCATGCTGGCGACAGCGCTGGCGCTGGCCGTGTTGCGTCGCCCGCGCCGCCAGTTGGCCTGGCTGCTGCTGCTGGCGTCTCTCAACGGGCTGCCGCGGCTGCCCGCCCCCCAGCGCGGCGCCCAGACCGCCGTCCTGGTCCAGCCCAACATCTCCCAGGAGGCCGACTGGACCGAGCCTTGGGTCGAGCGTATGGAGAACCGGCTGGCGATCCTCTCCCTTAACGCCTTGACCGAGGCGGGCGGGCAGAAGCCGGCGCTCGTGGTCTGGCCCGAAGTCCCCCTGCCCGTCTACTACGACCAAAACGTTCGCTTCCGCGAGCTGGTCTCGGAGGTGGCGCGCCGCACCGGCGCCCACCTGCTGCTCAACGTGGTCGCGCACACCCCGCAGGGAGCCCCGTTGAACTCCGCTCTGCTGGTGGCGCCTGACGGCCGGCCGCTGGGCCGCTACGACAAGCTGCACCTGGTTCCCTTAGGCGAGTACGTGCCAGCGCCCTTCGCTTTCATGTCGAAGATCTCCAGCCAGCTGGGCGACTTCGTGCCCGGCCGGGAGTTGACCGTCTTGCGCGCCGGCGACCGCCCCGTCGGCGCCTTCATTTGCTACGAGGCCGTGTTTCCGCACCTGGTGCGGCGCTTCGCCGCCGCGGGCGCCCAGGTTCTCGTCAACCTATCCAACGACGGCTGGTATGGCCGCACCGCGGCCCGCGACCAGCACCTCAGGATCGCCCGCATGCGCGCCGCCGAGAACCGGCGCTGGCTGCTGCGCGCCACCAACGACGGCGTCACCGCCACCATCGACCCGGCCGGCCGCGTCTGGCGCCACCTGCCCTCGTACCTCGCAGGCGCCGTCCATACCGGCTTCAGCTACATCGATACGACCACGCCCTACACCCGCTTCGGAGACTGGTTCGCGGTGCTGTGCGCGGTGGTGGCGGCGGCCAGCTTGCTGCCCCCGTGGCGCAGGCGGTTCCGCCTGCGCACCGCTACCCGTGGCGGATGAGCACCACGTCGCCGTCGTTGATGCCGCACTTGACTAGGCCGGACTGATTCCGTGAGCGGACGTTTTCGCACAAGCGATCCACCATTCCGAGACGAGAGGACTGCAACACTCCGGCAGTACACGGGGAGGTCAGCGCTTGATCCCATTCAAGCCCGTACTATTCCCAAACACCGCGGTAGGCACCCGCATCAGAACCCGTCCTCATCCAGCCCACCAGAATAGTCCGGCTCCGCAGAGAGCAGATCGGTGAACTTGTCGAGAGCGAAATCGACGATGCGCTCGGGCGTCCATTTCATTCCGTGCTCGTCAACCCATGAAAAACCCTGCTCGTCAGCGTGGGCTCGAAACTGTCGGGAGGTCGTTTCGATAATTGGGAGTTCGGCATGCGACTGATGCGCGCTGGGGTGCAGACCCACAAAGAGCATGGCGGTGAAGGAGCGCAGTTGTGCATACGGCGAGAGCTCTATCGAGTAAGTTGAGCCGGCATCAAGGCGGTGATTGACCGGCTCAAACTTGAGAACAGGCACTCCCGGCAGGTGCTCCTCATTAAGGGCCTCACCCCGCTGCCGCAGAGTCTCTGCCAACGCTCCGAACTCCTTTGGCGCTGCGTCCAATGCGGCCCGCTCGAAATTCTCTCTGCGGCGTTGTTCCTCCTGCTTCTTCGCCATCTCTTGTTCACGCCGCTCGGCAGCTACCCTGAGCTTTTCCGCCGGCGAGGGCGTTCTGGTCCCCGTGCCCGGTTTCGGCTCGTCAGCCGGGCGTGTGCCGGCACTCCGCTCCATCTTTTGAAGGGTCTCGAAGGTGCAGATCTCGACCTCCCGCTCGATTGCGGGCTCAAGGAAGAAATCGACCCTGAGTTTCGCTGGGAGGGGTTCCTCAGGGAGACCATCTCGTAGGGGCCCCATGCCGGCTGGAAAGAACAGGCTGCCTCGGGTCAGCTTCCTGGGCTCAAGCGAAATCGGGGCGCGCGGTAGCCAGGGCGGGCCGCCGACCAGGTGCTGTGGACCCGGCACATGTTCAAGTGTCATTCCGAGCGATGGAATTTCGAGGCTACAGCGGGTGATTTGGTGGGCGTCCGTATCGCGGCTCCCAATATCCACCTGGATAATGACCCCGCGATACTCGGTCGTGTACGCGACTCCACGTATCTCCAAGGTCAGTGCCGGACTGCTCTGAGCCGCAACACCCAGATCGGCAGCCGCAGCCCGGATCCCTCCCGCGATGTCCAGAAAGGCATCATCCTGATTGTCCCAACTGGTCACTGCCTTTCCGTCTTTCGGAAGAGCGAGCAGTATGCCGAACGGGGTTCGATGCCAATCGACAGGGCGCAGCATGATAGGGATCACCCGGGCTTCGCCCGCTTGGTGGCGCTCCATCGCAGGCTTCATCTCGTTGCCCCAGTAGTACTCCGAAGCGATGAAATCCGGGCTAACGAGCAGAAGGATCATGCCAGCCCGGTTGAGGCTGTCGTCGATTTCCCTCGCGAACTCCTTCCCCGCGGTTATCCGCCGGTCATGCCACAGGTGAATGATGCCCTCGCGCTCGAGCGGCTTTAGCCCGCATTTCCGATTTGACCACTTACTGATAACCTCTTGAGGCCTTTCATCGCCTTTATCCATAGGGGTTTGAAGGCGATGAAGGCACTCCGGAGGTCCACACCCAATGGGTGACAAACAAAACCAGCCCTTTCAGCTTTCTTTCAACGCTTCTCTGAAGATCGATTTCCAGGGATCCCGAGTCACCTCCGATGGCGGCCTGATTCTGGTGCGCGAGTTGGACGAGCGTCTGGGCTTCGGCGATCTGATCCGACAGCACCTGAGGGATCCGCGCCGCGGTAAGAACACTCAGTTGCCACTGGCTGATCTGCTGCGGCAATCGGTCTACGGCCGCCTGGCTGGTTACGAGGATGTCAACGACGCGGAGCGGCTGAGCCAAGATCCGACCTTCCGGCTCATCGGCTCGGAGAAGATCTTCCGTCTGCGGACCCGTGACCGGGGGGAGCGCGGCGCCGCCCTGACTTCGCGGCTGCAATCCTTCGAGACGGAAATGCTGGCCGAAGAACAGAACTTCGCCGGGCTGGCGCGGATCAACCGCGAGTTGATCGGCAGGGCGGAGGCCGTGAATGCGCCGTGGCGGGTGGTGCTGGACATGGACAGCACGGAGATCCCGGTCTACGGCCAACAGGAGCAGAGCGCCTACAACGGACACTTCGAGTCCACCTGCTATCACCCGCTGCTGCTGTTCAACCGGGAGGGGGAGAGCCTCGAGCGGGACGTCGCGGAACTGCTGACGCGGCCGGTGGGGCGACCGAGCCACAAGCCGGTGGTGCGCTACAAGAGCTTCCTGTACCAGGCAGAGAGTTGGAAGAAGGCGCGGCGGGTGGTGGCCAAGGTGCAGTTCCACTTGGGCGAGTTGTTCCCCCGCGTCGGGTTCATCGTGACCAACTTGGAGACCGACAGCCGGGCGGTGGTGCGGTTCTACAACAAGCGGGGCACGGCCGAGCAATGGATCAAGGAAGGCAAGCAGGCGGCGAAGATGACCCGGCTGAGTTGCCGTCGGTTCCGGGCCAACGAAGTGCGGCTGTGGCTGAGTGTGATCGCCTACAACCTGGGGAACCTGTGGCGGCGGCTGGCGCTGCCGCTGCGCGTCGGCAACTGGTCGTTGACGAGCCTGCAACAACGCTTGGTGAAGACGGGCGGCCGGCTGATCAAGCACGCGCGCTACTACTGGCTCTTGCTGGCGGAGGGTCACTTGACGCGGCGGCTTTTCGGGGCGATGGTGCAGCGGACCGAGGCGTTGCCGGTGCCAGCCGGATAGCCGAAGCTCGAACGGAGGCAAACTCGTGGAACGGCGGGACAG
>Ga0315289_10000750_pt1 | contig 49779 bp, 34 predicted proteins | sample YL17G11_40_MG_FD_203452 | JGI IMG/M metagenome (GOLD analysis project Ga0315289, IMG submission 203452) | Sediment microbial communities from Yellowstone Lake, YNP, Wyoming, USA - YL17G11_40 | ecosystem: Environmental > Aquatic > Freshwater > Lake > Sediment | place: USA: Wyoming | collected...
GGTAACATACTTGGCCAGCCATTCCGCGGCGGTAATCCCGTCGAACTTGGGCATATCCTTTGGCTCGATCTCGGCTAGCGCGGCATAAAACTTCCGGGCCTCTTCCGGCTTGTCCACCAGGATCTTTTCCATCACGGTCTTGTATTTCCCGTCCTCATAAAACGACAGCTCTTCGAAAAATCCTTTGTCCTTCTCGTCGTCCAGCGGCCGCCCGACCGCTTCCATCAGCCGTTCCACCTTTCCCCCTTGCAGCACGGCATGCTGGCCGACATTCAGAAGGAAACCCCTATACTTAAAGGAGGTTGCCCTCCCCCCCAGATAGGGGCTCTTTTCCAGCACGATCACTTTTTTCCCGGCCGCGGCCAAAAGCGCTCCCACCCCCATGCCCGAGAGACCGCCTCCGGCTACTATTGCATCGAATTTTTCCGCCATTTTCTGCCTCCTTCTGTTAATTCAGCAATTGGAAATCTAGTCATGCCCTTCGCCCAGCTCAGGGCAAGCGAGAAAGGCGAGAAAAAAACCCGCCTTCTCAGCGTTTCTTACTTTTCTTGCCGGACTTGGCTTTTTCCCCGGCTTTGGGTCTGGCCGCCGGTTTCCTGGGTTTTTCAACTTCCAGAGCGGGCTTGACCTCGGGAAGCTTTCCGAGGATCGCCCGGGCGCAAATCATGGCCGAATCCGACGCGCATTCCATCCCCGGAGTGATCCGGGAATTAACCGAATCCCCGGCGAAATATAAGCCTTCGATCTCCGGGGCCTTGGGGCCGGGTTTAAAGATCCCATCCCGTCCGGGGGTGCGGGCCGGCTCCTCCCAGCGAAAATAGGGCCGGATCCAAATCACCTTTTTCTGCCAGTCTGGATACAGCTTCTCCAGGTCGTCCTTCATTTCCTGAAGCTTTCTTAACACCAATCCCCGGTCCTCACCCAGTTCAAATTCACAGATACAGGAACATTCCAACAGGTGCTCCCCCTTGGGAGACAAGGTTGGGCATAAGTTGCTGCTGATGAAAATGGTCGTGGGATAGCCCAAGGTGGGCAGGTCGGCCATGACAAATAATTTCTCGGTAAAGAGGGGCTTCTTTAAACCGACCATGAATCCCAGATTGGCGGTCAACTTATTCAAGTGTTTGGCTTTCTTCACAAATTCCGAAGAAAACATTTTTTCGGATATTAAATTAAAGACGGTCCAGATGGGAATGGCGGTAACAACCAGAGGCGTCTCGACCGTAAAGACTTCGCCAATGGGATAATCATGCATCACATCGTGCTTGGCCTCCCGCTCCACCCGGACCCCCACGACTCGGCGATTTTTTACCAGAATTTCCGCCACCGGGGCCTCGGTCAGGATCTCTCCGCCGCATTCCTTGACCACCTGGGAAATCGTCCGGGAATAGTCACCGATTCCATGAGCGGCCTGGAACCCGGCGAGGGTGCTTCGGCCCGCGGTTCTCATCGCTTCGATTACGCTTGAGGCCGCTTGGTTTTCAATGGTCGGAATGGTATTCCAGATCGCGCCAATCAGGTTTAACATGTACCAATTTTCGGGGTTCTTGACTATCGGACGAAACAACTCCGCCCCGGAGATGGCATCATACTTCCCCATATCTTCCGGAGTAGCTTCCTGCACTGTTCTAACCACCCGTTCCATTTCCTCCGGATTCAGCTTCGGTACTATATCGAAGGCCTTTTCAAATTTCCCGTTCCGCCAAATAAGATAATCCTCAAAGAAACCCCGGTCCGGGATTTTTTGGCCCACCGCCTGGACCAAAGTATCCAAATACCCATCACGAATACCGGCATGCTCACCGATATTCAAGGTATGGCCCTTGTATTTGTAGGAAGAAGCCCGGCCTCCGATCAACTTGGTCCGCTCGAGTAGAAGCACCTTCTTCCCGGCCCGGGATAAAAGGGCCGCGACTCCGCAGCCGGAAATCCCGGCCCCGACAATAACCGCATCATATTTTTGCGCCATGGTTAACCTCCCTTCGATTTGTTTGTCGAGCAAGCTCGACCACGACAAAACCTCATTCCTTTTCCAGCCACCTAGCCACCTTTTCCCCGGTGCTCTATTTCATCTCCTTTCCCTGCCGATATTGCGCCAGGGCGTCTAAAATTCCCGAGAGAATCCATCTTGGGTAATACACATCCACGAGCTTTTCATATAGAGGCCGGGTTCTTTTTTTCATCTCTGCCACGATCTCCTGGGCGGTATCCTTGGGGATCTCGACCAGGCCTCGCTTGAGGAGCGAGTCATGGGTTTCCTTCTCCATCCGGCGGAGCTCTTGGTTCACGGAAGACTCATATTTGTTCATTGCCTCGAACAGGACTTTTTGATATGGGGGGGGCATCTTATCCACGAAATTTTTATCAATCACCATTGCCGCCACCGAGTATGAAAACGGCACGTTCAAAACGTACTTGACGTGGGTGTTCCACTGGAGGCCGACCAGGGCGAAGAAGGGGCTGAAGGTCCCGGTCAACAAGCCGGTCTGCAGGCCGGTTATGGTTTCCGAGATATGGAGAGGAATCAGATTCTCGAACCCGGCTGCCTTCTCCCCTTCGAAAAAGAGCGGATCCCCGGTGAAGGTAACCATCTTCACCTTGCTGATATCTTCAAAATTACGGATGGGATCCTTGAAAAAGAAATAACCGAAGCCCATATCGTACCATCCCAACATGTATACGCCCTTTTCCTCGAACAGCTTGATGAAGCCCGGGCGCAGCTTGTTCATGACCACGTAATCGATCTCCTCATAATTATTGAAAAGGAAAGGAAGCTCCAGCACCTTGGCGGCCGGGCAGAGCTGACCCAGTCCCAAAAGGGTCATCCCGCCTCCCTGGAGCTGTCCCAGTCTCATCTTCCGGACGATGTCCATCTCGTCGCCCATGACCGCGCCAAAGTAGATGATCACCTTGACCTTGTCGTTCGTTTTTTCCAAGATTTCTTTTTTAAAGGCCTGCATCATCTCGGCCATGGCCCCCATCTCGGGAACTACCGTCGCGAACTTGATTATATACTCCGCCTCGCCTTTTTTCTCTTCAGCGGAGGCGATCCCCGCCCCGGCCAGGAGAAAAAACAGCATTGCTCCCCAAATGATTTTTTTCATCAGCCTCCCCCCTTTTTTGGTTTAACGGTTCCCCCATGTTTTATCATAAAATCAATTCTTCCGGATAGCTATATTATTTGAAAATCATAAATCCAAGATCCAACAATAACTCCCCTCCCGAAACGATATGTTCACCCCCACCCTCCCCCATCCTATGGGGAGGGAATTGTGAGATAAATGCTTGCGGCCTTTTGTGATCGAATCATTCCCCCTTCATCGGCAGACCGCCGTCAACGAAAATCGTTTGCCCGTTGATGTTTCTGGCTTCGTCCGAAACGAGGAAGGCAACCGTGTGGCCGATGTCCTCGTCCGTGACCTCCCGGCCGAAGAGGCTGCAGTTTTCATACCAGGCCTTCATCAGGGTTTCCTTGAACTCCGCGTTCATCGCGGTCTTGAAGACCGATTCCATCAGGTAGGTTTTCACCGCCCCGGGGCCGACGCAGTTGACATTGATGTCGTAAGCGGACACATCCTTGGCCAGGGCCAGGGTGAAGTTGTGGATGGCCGCCTTGCACATCCCGTAGGCCGCCTGGCCCCGCAGGCCCTGTCTTCCCTGCAGGGAACCCATATTGATGATTTTTCCGTAGAGTTGCTTGATCATTTCAGGGATGACGTATTTGCAGCAAAGAAAGGTCCCGGTCAGGTCCACCGCCAGGATTGATTCCCATTCTTCCCGGGTGACCTCGTATATGGGCTTCAGGTTCAGGATGATCCCGGCATTATTAACCAGGATATCGATCCGGCCGAATTCCGCCACGGTTTTTTCCACCATCCTCTGCACGTCTTTTTCCCGGGTGACATCCGTCGGGATCGGCAGGGCCTTCCGGCCCAGGGCCTTGATCTCTTCGGCCACGGAATAGATGGTCCCGGGCGCCCAATCCATCTTCTGGGTCGAGCGGGAAGCCACGACCACGTGGGCCCCCTCTTTCGCTAAAACCAGGGCAATACCCCGGCCGATGCCCCGGCTGGCGCCGGTCACGATTGCCACCTTGTCTTTGAGTCTCATTCCCTTCCTCTCCTCCTTTATTATTTGGTCCCGGCCCGGGAAAGGTCGATTCCCTTTTCCCGGAAAAACTTGATAATTTCCTCCGCCACCTGTTCGGGCTTGCCCTTGACGAAATCGCTCCCTCCCTTTTTCTTGTCCTGGGCAATGCCGCCGGATAGGAGCAGGTTGATCTTCTGATCCGCCGACAGGCTGGCGTCGGGGGCCTGGATTTTTTTGGGGCGGGGTCGCGGCGGCTCCAGGGCCTGCAGCCGAGTCCGGGCCTTGAGTTCCGCCGGGTTCAAGCCCAGGTTGGCCAGGTCCCAGGCCGGGATGGGCTGCCGGTCCGAAATCATCAGGGCATTAACCGAAACGTAACGGGGTTCCGGGACCAGATGATCCACGGCCAGCACCGCCGGCAGGGGGCATTCCAGGATCTCCCGGTCGCCTTTTTCCAGGCGCCGCTGGACCCGGAGCGCAGACTGGCCTTGAATCTCCGCCTTGACTACCCGGGTTATCGAGGGTATCCCCAGGTATTCCGCCAGGATCACGGGAGTCTGAGAACTGTTCGGGTTCCAATTTTTATTCCCGCAGAAGATGAGCCCGTAATCCAATTTCCGGGCGGCCTTCTCCCAGATCCGGGCCACGGCAAAGGCATCCTGGTAGGCGGAATCCTCCAGCTCGATCCGAACTGCCCGTTCCACCCCGCGAGCCAGGCAATAACTCAAGGCCCGGTCCTGCTTCCTGGGCCCCGCGGCTACCGCGGTTACCCTTCCCGAACCCAGAGCCTCCCGGATTCTCACCGCTTCCTCCAGCGCGGCCCGGTCATCCGGAGCCATTCTCCAGATTGGATACGGCTCTTCCTGGATTAATCCCCGGCCTTCCGGAGTGGGTTTCAGGGAGACATTGACATCCAGCCCGCTTTTGATGAAAACCAGGATTTCCATTTTTAATCTTTTGCCGGCAATCGGTTACTAAAAACTTAAAGCCAAGATATTACCTTTTTAAATCCAAATGTCAAAATCCAAATGGAAAAAACATAACAATTGCCAATTTATTCTTGATTCAAGCTTTCGGCATTGGAGCTTTGAGCTTGATTTGTCATTTGCCCCTCCGGGGTCCTCGTCCCGAGATGCCGTTCGGGGTCGTGGGAAGCTTTGACATTTGACCTTAAGCAAAATGGTTTTGCCTCCCCTTAGTTCTTTTTCTCCACCGCCACGCTGTCGAGAATTTCCGCGATATCCTTGACCCGGACCTGCCCGGAAAGATTCTTGAAGGTGATCGCCATATCCAGCATCAACTTGCAATACGGGCAGGCCGTGGCCACGGTTTCCACCCCGGTGGCCAGAACGGCTTCAAAACGCTTGTTGTTGATCCCTTCCCCATATTGGGGGTCGAGGAGAATATGACCCCCTCCCCCCCCGCAGCAAAAAGCCGCCTGGCGGTTGGGTTCGAGTTCTTTCAAAATCATGCCTGGAACCGCGTTCAGGACCTCGCGGGGCGAATCAAAAATCCGGTTATACCGCCCCAGGTAACAGGGATCGTGAAAGGCGACCTTTTTCTCGCCCGCCGAACTGATCTCCAGCTTTCGTTCCCGCAGAAGACGGATCAAAAATTCCGAATGATGAATCACCTCGAAATTTCCCCCCCAGCGGGGATATTCGTTTTTTAAAACATTCAACCCGTGGGGGCAGTGGACCAGGATCCGGCGGAAACGGTATTTCCGCAGGGTTTCGATATTCCGCCGGGCCAGCTTCTCGAAAAGCCCCTCCTCCCCGAGTCTCCGGGCGAAATCGCCGCAGCAACCCTCCCGGTCTCCCAGGATGGCGAAATCCACGCCCGCTTTTTTCAGCAGGCGCGCCACCGCCAGGCTGACTTCCTGCCCCTGGGGATCATAAGACCCGGCGCAACCAACCCAGTAGAGAACATCGGTCTCTTCTTTTTCCTGCAGGATCCGGACTTTTTCGTCCCGGGCCCAGAAAGCCCTCTCCCGGGGCGCGTAGCCCCAGGGATTCTGGTAGTAGAGAATATTTTCCAGCCCCTTGGGGGCGTTGCCTTTTATCTTTCCGGAATGGACCAGGTAGCGCCGGAGATCCACGATCCGGTCGACGTGATTGATCAGGACCGGGCAGGCCTCTTCACAGGCGGCGCAGGTGGTGCAGTTCCAGGCTTCCGCCTCCTCAACCTTTTCCCAGGGGGAGGAATCCCCGGATTGGTCGCGGGAGAGCACTTCCCGGATTTCCCCGATCAGTTTGAGGGGGGAAAGCGGCTTCTCGGTGTTAAAAGCCGGGCAGTTTTTCTCGCAGCGGCCGCAGCCGGTGCAGGCATCCAGGTCCAGGAGCTGTTTCCAGGAAAAATCGTTGATTTTGCCCGCCCCGAGCGCCGGGTACAAGCCCAGCCGCGCCACCGGGCGGAGGGCGCCCAGGGGCCGCTTCTTGAGCAGGACATTTACCGGGGTGACCAGGATATGGGTGAATCGCAGCCAGGGAAGAGCGGCGAAAAATAGAAGCACCATGACGACATGGAAAATCCACAGGCCCCGATGAAGAAAACCCCAGTTGGTCTCCGGGGGCAGAACCCGCCCCATCAGGTGGGCCAGGGCATACCCCCCCGGCGAAAAAATCTCGAAGGACGGCATCTCCCTGGCGATCCGGGCGGCCTCGGCCAGGAAGCCGGTAAAGGCCATCAGGAACAGCAGGGAAAGCGCGTAAATATCCCCGGGGCGTCTTTCCAGATTCGGCGGCCGAAGAAAATACCGGCGGATAATCGCCAGGGAGATGCCGAATAAAAACAGGAGGCCGGAAAGATCGCCGAACAGCGAATAAGCCTCGTAGACCCGGCCGTAAAGAAAATGCAGGGGGGTATATTTTTCCACCATCATGATCAGGGTGGTGGCGAAAAGCCCGAGGAAGCCCCAGAAAATGGAAAGATGCATCACCGCCGACAGCGGATCGGAGAGCAGTTTCTGCTGGACCACGGCGAAGCCGAGAAAGTTTTGGATCCGCTCTTCCCAGGTCAGCCGATCCGGATCCGCCTCGCCCCGGAGCCAGCGCCGCAGGCGAATCCAGAACCCGTAGGCGGCGATGGCCAGGGAAAAGGCCACGGCCGCGTACATTGCCGCCACCATCGGTTTGGGGATATTCCAGAGAATCTGACGGGTGATCTCGCTCATAAAATGTTTCTTGGAAATTACTTAATCTGATTCAAGCGAATTATTTCGGAAATGAAGCTCCCCGCGGCAAGATCGCGGGGTATCTACATCAAAAAGACTCTTGTGTTGTCTATTCTCATTCCTGCGAAAGCAGGAATCCAGAAAAACAAAATAACTGGATTCCGCGTCAAGTGCGGAATGACGGAAATAAGGTAACCCCGTGGCAAAACCACGGGGAATCACAAGTTCAAACGGATATGGTCCGTTCCGTATGCATCCGATTTTTTCATCCGTTTGCATCCGTTTCTCCATTCCCAAGCCGAATTGACTAAAAACCGGCCTTACCCCTGGGTTTTTCCGGTCAGCCCCTCAAGTTTTTTCACCAGGATCGGAAGCACCTCGTGCAGATCCGCGCAGACCTTGAGCTGGGCGGTTTTGAAAATCGGGGCGTTGGGGTCGGAATTTATGGCCACGATCGTTTCCGAGCCTTTCGCCCCCATGATGTGGTGGCTCGACCCCGAGATCCCGATGGCCAGGTAGAGCTTGGGGGCCACCGTCTTCCCGGTCTGGCCGATCTGCCTTTCAAAGGGAATCCAGCGGTTGTCCACCGCGACCCGGGTTCCCCCCACCGCCGCGCCCAGGAGATCCGCCAGTTGTTCCAGGATTTTAAAACCTTCCGGGCCTCCCACCCCTCGCCCGCCGGAAACAATCCGGTCGGCTTCCACCAGGTCAATCAGGCGGGGATCCCCGGGCAGATATTCCATTAGCCGGGTCCGGCTCTGGCCGGGAGAAAGCCCCGGCTCGATTTTTACCACTTCGGGAGTCCTGGCCTTTTTTGGTTTCTCCACCCCGGCGGCCCCGGGGCGCATGGTCACGATCTGGAGCGAACCGGTCAGAAGAATACGGACATAGACCTTGTCCCCGAACCCGGGGCAAACCGCCTCGAGCTCCCCGGCGCTGCCGAGTTTAAAGATGACACAGTCGCTCACCAGTGGAGCACCGGTTCGGGCGGCCAGCCGGGAGGCCAGATCCTGCCCGTTCGCGGTGGCGGGCAGGATGACAATCCCGGGCGAATGTTGACGAACTAGGTCCGCGATCACCGGGAGGTAAAGATCGGAAAGGTAGCGTTCCAGGAGCGGATGTTCGGCCAGGTAAACCCGGTCGGCCCCATATTGTCCGAGACGGGGAACCAGGCTTTCTACCTGATTGCCGAGTAGCAAAACCTCCACCTGCCCCTGGAGCTTGTCGGCCAACTGCCGGGCGTCCCCGAGCATTTCCAGGGTGACCTCGAGGAGTTCCCCCTCGCGATACTCGGCCAGGATCCAGACATTGTGATTAACTTGTTCAGAAGACATTTTTAGAATTTCTAATGCCTAATATCTAATGACTAATCAATGACTAAAAAACCAAATATTTAATGCCTAAAGTCAAAAAAATATTTTTTGATTTGGTTATCGGTTATTAGTCATTGGGTTTTGATTAGTCATTAGAAATTAGGTCAATTAGACATTGCCTCATCCAATTTTTCTCGACTGCAAAATTTCCAGCAGCTTATGCTTCTGCACCTTTCCCGTCGCGGTCAGGGGCAGTTCCTCCTCCTTCATAAACTCGATCATCTCGGGAATCTTGTAGCTCGAGATGTTCCCCTTGCAGAATTCCCGAATTTCCTCGGCGGTGCATTCCACCCCTTCCTTGGGCACGATGACCACCCCCACCCTTTCCTCCTTGACCGGGTCGGGGATGCCCAGGACATGGACGTGGATCACCTTGGGATGCGTGGTCAGGTAAGACTCCACTTCCAAGGGGGAAACATTCAGTCCCCCGGTTTTGATCATTTCCGTGATCCGGCTCTTGAAACGGAAGAACCCCCGGTCATCAATCTTCCCGCGGTCGCCGGTATGGAAGAACCCTTCGGCGTCAAAGGTTTCCGCCGGGTCCTTCTTGTAATAACCTTTCATCACGTTGAAACCCTTGACGCAGATCTCCCCCACCTCCCCGGGCTGAACCCGCTCCCCGGTTTCGTTAACGATCTTGAATTCCACCCCCGGGAAGGGATGGCCCTGGGTCTTAATCCGGATCTCGGGGGGATCATCGCCCCGGGTGCAGGCGCAGGCGGTGCAGGTTTCCGTCATCCCGTACATGTTCACCCCCCCGATGCCGTCCGCGTGTTTCAAGCCCATGAGCAGGTCCCAGGGACCGGTGCCCTTGTGCAAATGTGAGAGATTGGTATTGGGGTAATCGGGATGTTCCATGATCGCCCGGACCGTGTTGGGCCAGGCGTGGAAGGTGGTGCATTTCTCCCGTTCCATAAGTTTCAGGGCTTCGCCGGGCTCGAAGGTTTCCTGGAAGACCAGGCAGGCCCCGTGGGTGACCGTGCCCAGGGTCACGTTGCAGCAGCCAGCGCTGAAAAAGAGGGGAAAATAAAGCCAGGCCCGGTCGTTTTCATTCAGGACCTGGTGCTCGCCGATCTGGTACCCGTTCATCACCAGGGCCTCGTGCACGTGCATCACCCCCTTGGGAAAGCTGGTGGTGCCGGAGGTATAGAGAATCTGGGCCAGGTCCCAGGGCATCACCTCGGCCCGGGTTTTCTCCAGATGGGCGTCGCCGACCTTTTCACCCATCCGGCAGAATTCCTCGTAAGCGATCGCCCCCCGGGGCTTATCCTGGCCCCAGAAGATCACGTTCTTTAAAAACGGCAGTTTCTCGCTCCGGAAGGTTCCCGGATCGCTTTCCTTGATGGCCGGCAGGATCGACTTGATCTGGCTCGAGTAGTCGTTTTTCAGAAAACGGTCCACCAGGAAAAAGGTGGAGGCGTCGCAGTGGCGGAGAACGTAGTCGAGCTCCTTTTCCTGGCTCCAGGTGGAAACCCCCACGAAAATCGCGCCGATCGAGGTAACCGCGAAATACAGGTAGAGCCAGTCGGGAGAGTTCCGGAAGAGCACCGCCACCCGCTCGCCCTTGACCACCCCCAGGGCGGTCAGGGCCTGGGCCCGCTTCTCCACCTCCCGCTCGAATTGCCGGTAGGTGATCCGCTGATCACGGAAAACCATGGCCTCCCGGTCGGGGAAGCGGGCGGCCATCTCCACGATCAAGTTTCCCAGGGTTCGGCTTTTTGGTTGGTCCATTGTTTCCTCGCCTGTCTTTATGTCATCCTGAGCGGAGCGAAGGATCTCTCCTTTTTTTCAAATCCAAATGCCAAAATCCAAAGTTCAAATAAAGCTCAAAGTTCAAATGTCCTAAGGTTTAATAATTTGAGCTTGGGATTTAATTTGACATTTGGGCTTTGGATTTTGAACTTTTTCTTTCTATATTTCTCTCCCTACATCAAACCCTTCCCGGACGGCCTGGAGCAGGTCGCGGGGCGAGGCGGCGTCGCCGATCCGGTAAAGCTCTTTTACCTTCCCTTTTAAGCCCCAGAAAAGCTCGTCGTTCTGGAGGCCGGCCTCGATCATGACCACGCTGTCAACTCCTTCGATTTCTCCCTCGCGCTTGTCGAAATGGTTGATGTAGGTCACCTTTCCGTCGGAGAACTCCTTGATGTTGTTGTTGAGGATGAAATTCACCCCCTTGGTGAAGCAGCGCATCAGCATGATCGGGATCTCGGTAAAGCCCAGCAGCACCCCGGGCATGTAAACCGGGGTGACCATATCCACCTTCTTTCCGATTCCGGTGAGGTAATCGGCCAGGGTGATTCCCTGCTGTTTGAAAATGTAATCGACAATCACCACGTGTTCGCCCAGGCTGTCGGTATCCCAGAGGGCCTCCACCTGGTTTTTGATCTTCTTGCGGTCCTTGAACTTGAAGCTGGGCTCCACCGGCCGGCTTCCGGTCGCCACCACCACCGCGTCCGGGTTCTCCGCTAGGATCGCCGGCGCGTCCGCGTTCTTCCCCAGCAGAACCTTGACCCCCAGCTTGTCCAGCTGGAATTTCCGCCACCGGACGATTTCGCTGAATTCATCCCGTTCCGGCACCCTCTTGATCGTGTTGATCTGGCCGCCCAGCTCCTTCTCTTTTTCGAATAGGACCACCTGGTGCCCGCGCTCGGCCGCGACCCGGGCCGCCTCCAGTCCGGCCGGACCGCCCCCGATCACCACCACCTTTTTCTTCTTGTCCGCGGGCTTGAGTTCGGACGACCCTTCCCTCCCCACTGCCGCGTTCTGGGTGCAGGTGATGGAAAGCTCCCGGAAAATCCGGTTGATGCAGCCCTGCACGCAGGCGATGCAGTGGCGGATGTCTTCGAGTTTCCCGGCCTGGGCCTTATTGGCGAGTTCGGGGTCGGCGATCTGGCCGCGGGTCATCACTACCAGATCGGCGTGTCCGTCTTCGAGAATCTTTTCGGCCTGGACCGGATCGTTGATCCTCACCGAGGCGAAAATCGGGGTCTTTTCCACCGCCCCGCGGATCAGCCCGTGAAAAGGCACGAACATCCCCAGGGGCACGTAACACGGCCCGATCACCAGGGTGTAATGCCCGAACTGGGAACCGGCCGAGCAGTTCAGAAAGTCCACCTTACCAGTGGCCTCGAGTTTCTTAGCCACTTCCTGCATTTTCTCGTTGTCCATCCCGCCGGGGTGAAGGTCGTCCGAACTGATCCGGAAACCCACCGACATTTTCGAATTGTCCACTTCTGAGCGCACCCGCTCGAGCACCGCGGTGGAAAAGGCCATCTGCTCGCCCCATTTATCCGTGCGCTGGTTGCCCCAGTTCGACCAGGACTGCTGGATCAGGTAACCGTGGGATCCGTGGAGCTCCACGCCGTCAAAACCGCCCTCCCGGGCCGCCCGGGCATAGCCGCCGAAACCTTCGATCATTTCCTGGATCTCCTCTTCGCTCAGGACCTTGGGACGCTCCCGGGTGGAAAAGGAGGGAATCGGCGAGAAGGAAATCAGGGGCTTGAGCTTCAGGGTGCTGTCCGATTCCTTCCCCAGATGGACAAGTTGGAGAAAGATTTTCGTCCCGTACTGATGCACCGCGTCCGCGAGCTTCCTCAGGCGGGGAGCCAGGCCGGCCGGGGACAGGGGTTCCTCGTTTCCAAAACTCGCGCAGGAGTGATGGATGACGCAGACCCCGGTGATGATCAGGCCGCAGCCGCCCTTGGCCCGAGCTTTCAGGTATTCGATATATTTGTCCTCTGGCAGTCCCGAGGAGAAAAAACCGAAGCCGGTCTCGTGGTTGCTCATCACGATCCGGTTCTTGATCTCCACCGGGCCCAGCTTGATCGGGGAAAACAGGTATTTAAAAGCCATATCTCCTCCTTTTTAAAAAAATAGGGTTCGTGGGTTCTTGGGTTCAAGGGTCCCAGTGTAAAAGCGTTTAACACTGAGAATTTTAGGGAAAACTGTTTCTCGTTTTTCCTCACTTGAACCCTATTAATTTAAGCCCCTAAAACTCATCACTCTTTGCCGCTTCCTTTTTTATTTTCTCGGCGATCTCTTTCTCCAATTGCCGCTTCAGGACCTTTCCCGTGGGGGTCAGGGGCAGTTCCTTGACGATCTCCAGTCTTTCCGGGATCTTATATTTCATCACCTTCTGCTCGTTCAGGAATTCCTCGATCTCCTGCAGGGTGATGGTCTGCCCTTCCCGCGGGACCACATAAGCGCCCACCTTCTCCCCCAGGCGGTAATCCGGATATCCCACCACCGCCGCCCGCTCGATCTTCGGATGGCTGTGGAGGAGGTTTTCAATATCGAGGGGGAATATTTTGGTCCCGCCCCGGTTGATCATTTCCTTCTTTCTTCCCCCGAGCCGGAGGCAGCCGTTCTCATCGATTCGGCCCACGTCCCCGGTAAAAAACCACCCGTCCGCGGTCCGCGTCGCCTTGGTCAATTCCAGCATCTTAAAGTAACCCACAAAAAGGGTCGGTCCCCAAAAGGCGATCTCCCCCTCTACCCCCTGGGGAAGCTCTGTTTCGCGTTTCTCATCATAAATCCGGAGTCCCACGCCCATCACCGTCACCGGCCTCCCCACCGTTTCAAAGATTACCTCGGGAGGATCGGAGGGAAGCGTAATGGTATGCACGATATTCTCCCCCATTCCGTAGGCGTTGGAAACGGTGCAATGGAGTTTTTCCTTGATTTCGTTGATCAGTTGGACCGGGCAGGCCGCGCCTCCGGTACCGATGCTTTTTAAAGAACTCAAATCATAATTTTTAAGCTCCGGTTGATTTAAAAACCCAATCAGGTGGGCGGGGGTCCCGGACATATTGGTCACCTTGTATTTCTGAATCGCTTCCAGGGTCGCCTTGGGGCTGTATCTCTCCATCAAAACCACCGTGATCTTCCTGAGCACCACCTGGTGGGTGTTGAGAAACCCGAACGTATGGGTCATCGGGCTGTGGGCCATCATCACATCGTTGGCAATTTTACCTCCGGCGAACGACTCCATCATCTCCGTCGCTTTGGCGATTCCACTCAGGAGGGTATTGTGGGTGTGGAGGAATCCTTTCGGATCCCCTTCGGTTCCAGAGGTAAAATTGAGAAACATGACATCATTGGCGTCGGGCGGTGATTTTTCCAAGTGTGCTTTGAGTTTCTTTTCTTTCTCCGGCCTCGGTTTCATCACGTCGGAGTGGATGACCATTCCCTTGAGGGCCTGGTCTCCGACGACAATCACGTACTTGAGCTGAGGAAGTCTGGGCCGGAGCTCCTGAATGGCTTGGGCGTAATTAAAATTACCGTATTCATACGGGATAACCACGGCGGTCGATTCGCAGAAGCTTAAAAACTTTTCCATTTCCCGCTCCCGATAGACCACGTGCATGGGCTGAATCACCGCCCCGATCCGGGCCAGGGCCAGGGTATACAAGCTCATCTCCGGCCAGTTGGGGAGCTGGACGGAAACCATATCGCCCTTCTGAATTCCCAGATCCACCAGGCCGGCTGCGAGCTTCTCGGTTTCCTCCTTCAGTTCCTTGAAGGTGATCTTCCGGTCCTGATATATGATGGCTACCTTGTCGGGAACCTTCTCCACCGCCTCGTCTAGGTACTGGGAGAAGGTTTTGTTCGGCCAATATCCCTGCTCGGTCATGTCCTTGATCATTTGGGGGGTCAACATGGTTTCAAACTTCATTTTTTCGCCTCCTCTCCGTCAACGACCACCAGTTCTTTTTATCCACCATTAAGAAATCAGACGTTATATAACCCGGCCGATGATTGAACCCTCGTTGATCGCCTCCGCCACCCCGCGGGGATACACGGCATCCCCGACAATATGGAGATCGTTGACCAGCATCCGGAGCCGGTCCACCAGTTGATTGTTGGGCACCACCCCGGTGCAGAGGACGACGGTGTCGGCCTTGAGGGTGGCGTCTTCCTTGCCGTACTTGAGAATGCTGACCTGGCCGGGCCGGATCTCTTTCACCGTGGTATCAGTGAGGGTTTCTACCTGGTGCCGTTCCAGCCTTTCGAACAGGAATTGACGGCAGTAAATAACCATCCGGGGAGCGAGCACGCCCCGCATTTCCACCACGGTTACTTTCTTGCCCTGTTCCGCCAGGTAATCCGCCATCTCCAAACCGGTCTCGCCGGCGCCCAGGACGACCACCTGGGTGCCGACCTTCGCTTCGCCCTTCAAAACCGCCTCATACGGGACTACGTTCGGTCCGTCGATCCCGGGAATCCGGGGAATGAAAAGTTTTGCCCCCGTCGCCAGGATTACCACCTGCGGGAGAATCTCGTTCAGGGCGGAAACCTCGAACGGTTTCCCCAGACTGACCTTAACTTTTGTCCTTTCCATCTCGTTGACGTAGAACTGGGCCAAGTAATCCCAGTCCTGCCGGCCCGGCATCATCCGGGAATAGCGGAGGGCGCCCCCCAGCTCCTTCTCTTTCTCAAAGAGCCAGACCTGGTGCCCCCGGAGGGCGGCGGTCCGGGCGGCCTCACAGCCGGCGGGTCCCCCGCCGATCACGATGACATGCTTCCTGTCGCCCGCCGGCTCGATTTTATATTCCAGGTCCCGGGCCACGTCGGGATTGGTCAGACAATAGGCCCCCCACCGGGCCTTGGCCTCGGGATTGATCTTGTTCTCCAGGGGCAGACAGCGCTGGAGGCAGGAAACGCAGGGCCGGATGTATTTGCTCTCCCCCCGCCTCACCTTGTTGACCCATTCGGGGTCGGAGATCAGGGGCCGCCCCAGGCCGATGAGATCGGCCGAGCCCGCTTTCAGGATCTCTTCCGCCTGCTCGGGGGTTCGGATCCGACCCGAGGTCGCCACCGGCAGCTTCACCAGTTTCTTGATTTCCCGGGCCAGGGGAACCTTATGCATCAATGGCACCTCCATGGGGGGAACCAGGAGCTGAAAATCCCAATAACTGCCGGTGGAAACATTGAGGCAGTCCGCCCCGTTCTCCTCCAGCTTTTTCGCGAAAGCCCTGCCCTCGGCCAGGTTCTCTTCCTCCTCAGGCTGTTTGTCGGCCGCGTTGAACCTCCAGATCAGGGGGAAGTCGTTCCCCAGGGCCTGACGGACCCGTTTCAGCACCTGGAGCGGGAAGCGCATGCGGTTTTCCAGCGAACCTCCATACTCGTCCGTCCGCTGGTTGTAGCGGGTGGAGAGGAACTGGGTCAGAAGATAACCGTGAGCACCGTGCACCTCCACCGCGTCGGCCCCGGCCTCCCGGACCCGGCGGGCGGCCTGTCCGAAAGCCTCGATGATTCTTTCCATGTCTCCCGGGGTAATTTCCCCGGGGGTCGCCCCGGTGATGAAATAAATCGGAGAGGGAGCGATCGGGGTGTAGATTTTTCCGTCCACGTTTATCTTCGGATCCAGCTGACCGCCCATGTGGACGATCTGGATGGCCAGCTTGGACCCGTGGCGGTGTATCTCGTCCGCGAGCTTCCTGATACCTGGGATAAACTTGTCATCCCAGATTCGGAAGATCCCGCCCGGGCCGCCCTCCGGCGCTATGATCATAATCTCAGGAATGATCAGGGCCGCGCCACCGGCCGCCCTTTTCCCGTAAAAAACCCGGTCCAGTTCGGAGACGTGCCCGTCCTTGCTGTGCCCGAGTCCCATGGCCGGCATGAAGACCCGGTTTTTCAATTCCATTCCCTTGATTTTGAGCGGGCTGAAAAGCAGCGGGTATTTGCTCATCGAACCTCCTTGTTATTAAACGGGCCCAAGGGGTCCAGGGGCCCAGGGGTTAAGTGAAATTTAAAAACAATTAAAAGCATCTTTTCCCACCCTAGAACCCTTGAACCCTGGAATCCTCGAACCCTAAATAATTATTTTCTCCTCAACCATCCGTTTGTATTCTTCTTCCGACATCTTCAAAAGATCCTTGAAAATGTATTCATTGTGCTCGCCGATCCGGGGGGTGATCCGGTCCAGCCCGCCCGGCGTGTCGCTCAGCCGCCAGGGAGTCAGATAGGTTTTTTCCGGGTCTTCTCCGGGGTATTCCATCATCTGGCTGATCCCCCGGAACCTGACGTGAGCGTCCTGCTCACCCTCCTCGATTCCCAGAAGGGGCGCCGCCGCCACCCCGGCCTTCTGGAGGATCCCGGTCGCCTCATAATGGGTGTAATTGCGGGTCCACTCCCCGATCAATTTATCCATCGCCTTGGTATTCTTCAGGCGGGATTCCAGGTCGGCAAACCTTTTCTCCCTGGTCCAGGCCGGTTCCCCGATCGCCCGGCAGAACTTCCGCCATTCTTCCTCGGTTCCCACCGCGATCGAAACCCACTGATCCTCGCCCTTGGTCGGGTACAATCCATGGGGCGCCAGGTGGGGATGAAAATTCTCCCGGGGTCCCGGGACCCTCTGGTTCAAAAAGTAATCCAGGACCGGCTCCCCCATCAGGGACACGATCGCCTCGAGCTGGGAAACATCCAGGAATTGCCCCTCCCCGGTCTGTTCCCGGTGGTAAAGGGCCGCCAGGACGGCGAAGGTCCCCTGGATGCCGATGTTGACGTCCCCCAGGCCGAAGCTCATGATCCCGATGCTCCCGGTGCCTTCGTAGCCGACCAGCCCTTCCAGTCCGCCGAAGCTCGAAGCGATGGAGGCAAAACCCTTCATATCTTTCAGGGGCCCTTGCTGCCCGGCCATCGACATCGAAATACAGATGATGTCCGGCTTGACCTTCCGGAGAGCCTCGTAGGAAAGCCCGTTCCGCTCCATCACCCCGGCGCTGAAATTGTCGAGCACGATATCGCTGATCCGGGCCAGCCGCCTGACCAGTTCCACCCCCGCCGGCTGTTTCAGGTCCACCGTGACGGAAAGCTTGCTCCGGTTGTTATGGCGGAAGAAATGCTTGACGTAATCCAAATACCTGGTCACGTCCTGGCGGGTGCTCGATTCGATCTTGATCACCTCCGCCCCCATATCGGCGAGGATCTGGGCCGCCAACGGCCCCGCCCAGTTCCAACCGAAATCCAGGACCCGGTATCCTTCCAGGGGGCGTTTGAGTTTCTTCCCTTCCGTTCGAGACGCCGCCGCCGGCTTTTTCCCGTTCAGAATCTCCTGATTATGCTCTCCCAGTAGCGGTGACGGTTTGTCCATCCTCCAGGGGGTCGCGCTCATCTGGTAGGACAAACCCGGGAGTTTCACCTTCCCGGCCCGGGGATCGTTAATCTCGGCCCAGAATTTTCGCTCGACCAGATGGGGTTCCTGCACCATTTCATCAATCCGGTTAACCGTCCCCATGGTGATCCCGTTCTCGCGGGCCATCGTCATCAACTCCGTACGGGTGAACTGCTTGAGCCAGGGTTTCAAGACGGCGTCGCCGGCATCCGGGTTCTGGACCCCCAGGGAGAGGGCATCCCGCATGAAGGGATCCTTGGACCATTCCGGATCTCCCATCAGAGCGATGAACTTCCGCCATTGTTTGGCGGTCTGGGTCGCGATGCAGACATAGCCGTCCTTGCATTCGAAGTATCCGGTGGGATAGACGGAAACCAGCTGGCGGGCCCCCTTCCGCTTCCATCCCCCCCAGCGGGTCACCAGGTACATCCCCCGGACGCAGTAGATCATCACCTCGGAGGTGGAGATATCGACGAACTGTCCCCGGCCGGTCTTCCGGCGGGCCAGGAGGGCGGTCAGGGCGGCGGACGCCCCGTGCCAGGCCGCCTGGAAATCACACTGATCGTAAGGAATGACGAGCGGTTCCCGGTCCGGGGAACCCAGGGTCATGCTTAAAGCGCTTAAGGCCGAGCAGTTGATATCATAACCGCGATAATCTTTATAAGGCCCCGTCCGTCCGAATGGGGTGATGGAAACCATGATCAAGCCGGGATTGATCCGGGCCAGTTCCGGGTACCCCAGTCCCCCTTCTTTCAGCTCCTTCGAGGTCAGGGTATTTTCCACCAGGATATCGGCGCCCCGGATGATTTGCTTAAAAGATTCCTTTCCCTCCCGGGTGGAGAGATCCAGGGATACCCCTTTTTTGCCGGCGTTCAGGTAAAGGAAAAGGGCGCTTTTATCCGCTGCCTTCTTATCCCCCGGGAAAGGACCATAGCTCCGGGTGATCTCCCCGGCGGGCGGCTCGACCTTGATCACCTCCGCGCCCAGGTCCGCCAAGACCCGGGTGCAAAAAGGCGCGGTGATATAGGTTCCGAGCTCCACCACCCGCAATCCCGATAATGCTTGGTTGTTTGATTTCATATTTTCCTTTAATTTCGGCTAATTAATTACTTTTTTATCAACTAATTCTTTAAATTCATCCTCTGACATTTTTAAAAGTTTTTTAAACACATATTCATTATGTTCCCCGAGCTTCGGGGTGAAACGGTCGATCCCCCCCGGGGTTTCCGAAAGCTTCCACGGGGTCGCGTAGTGCCAGACCTCTTCGCCTTCGTCGGTTTTGGTCCATTCCTCCCGGATCCCCCGGAAAACGAGGTGCGGGTCGGCGTCCCCGTCCTCCACCCCGAGCACCGGCATCGCGGCCACCCCCGCTCCCTGCAAAAGGTTCATGATCTCGTAGTTGGTATGCTGGCGGGCCCATTCGGAGATCAGGTCATCCAGCTCGCGGGAGTTTTTCAGCCGGTACCGTAGCTTTTGGAACCGCTCGTCCTTAATCCATTCCGGATGCCCGGTCACCCGGCAGAAAGCCTCCCACTCCGGCTCGGTTCCGACCGCGATCGAGACCCACTGGTCCTCGCCCTTCGTGGGATATATCCCGTGCGGGACCAGATCCGGATGAAAATTCCCCATCGCCTCCGCCACCCGCCCGTTCAGGAAATAATCAAGGACAGGTTTCCCCATCAGGGCCATGACCCCTTCGATCTGGGAGACGTCGATGAACTGGCCCCGCCCGGTCTTTTCCCGGTGATACAGGGCCGCGAGCGTGGCGAAGACCCCCTGGATCGCCATGTTGGTGTCGCCGTAGCCGATGCTCATGAGCCCGGTCGCGCCCTCGCCGCGGTAGCCGATCAGGCCCTCGAGCCCGGCATAACCGGTGGCGATGGAGGCGAACCCCTTCAGCTCCGAGAGCGGGCCGAACTGGCCGGCCATCGACATCGAGATGGCGATGATTTTATCGTTGACTTCCTTCAGGGCCTGGTACCCCAGCCCGTTCCGCTCCATCACCCCCGCGCTGAAATTATCCAGAACCACGTCGCTGACCTTGGCCAGGCGCTTGACCAGTTCAACCCCGCTCGGCTGCTTGATGTCAATCGTGATCGAGAGCTTGTTCCGGTTGTTCTGGCGGAAGAAATGCCGGAGATAACCCATCAACCGCATCAAATCCTGCCTGGCGCTGGTTTCGATCTTGATCACCTCCGCTCCCATGTCCGCCAGGATCTGGGCGGCCATCGGCCCGGCCCAGTTCCAGCCGAAATCGATGATCCGGTAGCCCTCGAGCGGCCGCATTACCTTCTTCCCCGCCCCGGCCGGCGGCGGGAGGGAAGCTGATTTCCAGATTTTTTTCTCAAAGAGAATTTCGCGGTTATGCTCCCCCAGCCGGGGAGAGGTCTTTTCGATCCGCCAGGGGGTTTCCGAAAGAATGTATGACATTCCCGGCATTTTCACCCGCCCGAGGATTGGGTGTTCCACCTCCGCCCAGTGCTTTCTGGCCTCGAAATGCGGGTCCTTTACCACCTCGTCGATCCGGTTCACCGCCCCCATGGTAAGATCGTGCTCCATCGCGAGATCCATGAGCTCCTTACGGGTGAGCGACATGAGCCAGGGCTTGAAGACCGCGTCACCGGCGTCCGGGGTCTGGATCCCGAGGGTCATGGCATCCTTCATCTGGGGATCCTTGGACCATTCCGGCTCGCCCATGATCTTGATCAGTTTCTTCCACTGCTTGGGCGACTGGCTGGCGATGCAGAAGTAACCGTCTTGGCACGGGAAAAACCCGGTGGGATAAATGCTGACCTGCTGCCGCGTCCCCCGCCGCCGCCAGCCGACATTGGCTTCCCGGGTGACCAGGAACATCCCGCGGCAATAATAAAGCATCACCTCGGCGGCGGCCACGTCTACGAATTGGCCGCGACCGGTTTTCCGGCGGGCGAGGAGCGCGGTCAGGGCCGCCGCCGCCCCGTGCAGGGCCGCCTGGAACTCGCATTGTTCATAGGGAATCGAGAGCGGCTTTTTCCCGGGCGCGCCGAGCACGATACTCAGCGCCCCCAGGGCCGAAGCGGAAAGGTCATAACCCCGAAAATTCCGGTAAGGCCCCGTCCTTCCGAACGGGCTTAAGGAGACCATCACCAGGCCGGGGTTCGTCTTGGCCAGTTCCGGGTAGGCAAATCCCCCCGTCTCCAGATCCGCGGCGGTAAATCCGCTTTCGATCAGCAGGTCCGCCTCCCGGAGAAGCTCAATGAATCCGGCCCGCCCCTCCTCTTTCCGGAGGTCCAGGGTGACCCCCCGCTTCCCCGCGTTTAAATAGGTGAAATAACCGCTGGACTCCCGGTCGGGCCGTTCTCCGCGGAAGGGACCATATTTGCGGATCGGATCGCCCGCGGGCGGCTCGACCTTGATCACCTCCGCCCCCAGATCGGCCAAGGTCCGGGCGGCAAAGGACACCGCCGTCCCGCCTCCGTATTCCACTACCCGCAATCCGCTTAAAGCTTGATTTGTCATAATGACCCGTTTGGTTTTAGAAAAGCGCGAAACGCGAGAAATGCGGGAAAAGTGGGACAAGCAAAAAATCTTCTATGACCCTTTCTCGCCTGTCCAACTTGTTCAACCTTTCTCGCTTTATCCCTCATTTGGCCGCGGCCTTTTTCTGGGGCATGAGCATGAATTTGAACAACCGGGGAATGGTCATCAGCGTGAACCTGACCGAGCTCATGGCGATGGAGAAAAACACCCGGAAGCGGTTCTTGGAATTCAGCATGAATTCGACGGTGTTGTGGTTCTTGGCCAGCAGGAAAAAGGAAATGAAATCCTCGTCCGAAAGGTTGATGGTGTAATCCCAGAAAACCGGGGCCCCCATCTTGCCCTTGAAAATCAGGAGATTGTCCTTGGTGGAAGCCTCCGCATCTCCGAGCGGCAGGCTCAGGGTGCTTTGCCCTGTTCCAGTTGACCAGAAGTTCATTTCACTTCACCAATCCTTTCTTTCTTGCTTCCTTGATAAAATCCGGTTCCTCCCACCATTTCTTTAAAGACAAATCCTGGGCGACCACGCCGGCGGCGTTGTATCCGCCGCCCAGGAGGACCATCCCGCCCGGCCAGGTGCTAGCCCCGGCCACGTAGAGGTTGGGGATCGGGGTTTTGTAGGAGGAACAGTAGATGTTCGGCCGGTTGGAGAGCATCTGGGTCGGGACATAAGCCCCGTGCTTGATCGAGCCCTTCTTCATGCTGATCAGTTTTTGCTCGATGTACCTGGGATGATAAGGATAGCGGCGGATGACCTTGGCTTTCGCCAGGTTGGGGGCGTATCGGGTCCAGACCTGGAAGATCTCGTCGGCGTATTTGTCCTTGACCTTCTCCCAGTCGCCTTCCTGGTTCTCGTAAGGGGCCAGCGACTCCCAGCGGGCCACCGCGGAGCCGGGGTGGACATCCCAGGGGGCCTGGATCGGGTCCAGGTCGGTCAGGGTGGCGGCCGAGCCCATCACCTCGAATTTCCCCCCCTGCACCGCCTTGATATGCCGGAGCAGGTCGTCCACGGTTTCCACCCCCATGATCTTGATCAGGGACTTGTTCACGTCGGGATCGAACTCCGCGGCCTGGTACCGGGGCGGCTCACTCAGGGCGAAATTCACATTGAAAAGGCTCACCGATTCCCACTCCCAGGACTTGGCCTGGGGAATTAATCCCCGGGAGGCCTTGGCGCAAATATCTTCTCCCACCATTTTTAAAAAGGTGGTTTGGGGATCGGTGGTGGTAATAATGGCCCGGCCGTAATATTTGTCCCCGTTATCGAGTTCCACCCCCACCGCCTTGCCGTCCGAGCAGATAATCTTGGTCACCTCGGCCGCCTCCAGGATGTCCGCCCCGTAGGTATTGCAGACCTTGTAAAGAGCGGAGGCGAAGGAATGGGATCCGCCCAGGATGATGGTGGAGTGGAGCATCCGGTTCACGAACAGGGGGAAGAGAAATCCCAGCCCGATCTCGGGGTCCAGCCCCCACATCGTGCCCAGGTACATCAGGGCGGTTTTCAGGTATTCGTTCTCAAAACCGCACTTGTTCAGGATCTCGACGAAATTTTCCTCGGCCAGGTCGTTGACCTTCCGCCCGATTTCGCTGTTCATGTACATCACCACCATGTCCAGCATCGGCATGGGCATGGTGTAGGTGGCGGGAATCAGGGCCTCCTCGGTCAGGGCGTACCATTCCCGCATCACCTCCCGGTACCGCTCCGCGTCCTTTTTGGAAAACTTGGCGATGGACTGGGCGCTCTTCTCGATATCGGCGTACAGGGTCAGGGCCTTCCCGTCTTTGGTCAGGAGCGAGACGGCCGCTTCGGGCCGGATGTATTTGCAGCCGTATTCCTCGAGTTCCAGATCCTTGTAAGGAGGCATCCATTCCATCATGAAGAGGAACGTGGCGTGCAGGTTGAAACGAAAACCGGCGAACTCATCCGTCCACAGCCCGCCTCCCGCCTCGTGGGTTTTCTCCAGGATCAGGACCTGGGCGCCGGCCTTGGCCAGGTAACCGCCCGCGGTCATGCCGTTGGGCCCCGCCCCGATGATGATGACGTCGTATTTATCCCGGCTTCCTTTCATTTGGCGATCTCCGCTTCGGTTAATCAGTCAATGGAAAACTTGATCTCGATTCCTTTTTTCTTTAAAAACCTGAGTCCCGGGTCCAGGGCCGAGGCCTTCCACCAATCCTGTTTTTCCTTTATTTCCAGGTCCTGGGCGAGGATATCGGCCGCGATATACCCGGCCCCGAGGTTGGTGTATCCCGGGGGCCAGATCGAGTTGCAGAGATAAAGCTTGGGAAACGGGGTCCGGGGCGCCCCGCAACCCTTGAAGGGACGACTGGACCCGAAAAATTTCAGTCCCACGTGGCCGCTGGTGGTGCTGCCCATCACCTGGCTCGGATTCTTCCGGTAATAATCGAGGGGCGAGTTGCAATACCGCGCAATCACCGATTTTTTTATCTGGGGAAAGTACTGGGCCAGCAGGTTGTCCACCTTGTCGCCGTAACCTTCCCGGATCTCGTCCCATTTTTCCACCCCGCCGTATTGCGGGAGATTGTAAGGAACGTTCGACCAGCTCATCATCGTGTACTGCCCCGGAGGCGCCTGGGTGGGGTCGGCCACGCAGAATCCCTGCACGGTGAGACCGGTCACCACCGGAGGATCGGGCAGGCGGTCGTGCTCGAGGTCGTCCCGGAGACGGTAAAGATCCTTCACGGATTCGGCGCCGTAGTTGAAGCCGTAGGCGGTGTTGAGCTCCTTCGCCCGGGGCCACCCTTCCCAGCTCGGCGGCTCGTTCAAAACCCAGTAATTGGTGAAAAGGACGGTGTCGTTGTAGTCGTATTCCTTGACCCCCTTCTTCACCCAGTCGGGAAGCTTGTCCTCGCCGACCAGCCCCATGAAAGTGGGATGGCAGGAAAGGTCGCTGACCACCGCGAGCTTGGCCCGTACCTCCGCCTCCGGGAAGGCCGCGTACTTGGAGAGGACCACCCCTTTGGCCTCACCGTTTTCCATGATGATCTTGTCCACCGGGCAGCTCGCGAAGACCTTGCCCTGGTAGAAATTCAGGCAGCGGACCAGGGTATGGGTGAGCATGTGGGCTCCCCCTTTGCAGGTCCAGGTGAAGCTGTGGACTGGGGAGGCCACCGGATACATGATCGGCATGACCGCGCTCATCCCCTTCTCCCAGGGGTGGAAACCCGCCATGATGCAGTTCGCGAGGACCGCGGTCCGGATCTTCTCGTCCTCGTAAATCGCCTCCGCCACCTCGAACCCGGTTTTCTGCATGATATTCTGCGGGACCTCCGGCAGCACCGAGCGGAGCATGTCCGCCATCATGTCATTCCCCAGCAGGTCGTCGGCCGAGAAGGTGCTCTGGACGAAAAGGCTCATGTGCATGAGCCTCCCCAGGCTGGGGGCCAGGACGTTATAGGCCTTCTTGAAAAACTCGGCGTCGTGGCGGTTGATTTCCTTCCAGTGCTCGTACTGTTTCCGGGCGTCCCAGCTGTGAAACATCACCACTTTCTTGTCCAGGAAGGGATGGAACATCCCCCATTCCCCGGAGGTCAGCATCTCGAGGCCGAAGCGCTCGAGTTCGAGGTCTTCGTAAGCCGGCGACCAGATGGTGACCAGGTTGCAGGCGCAGAGGTTGACCCGCACCCCGGGATGCATGGTTTCCTCGGTGCAGCAGCCGGTGCCGGCCTCGGTTCTCCTTTCGAAGACCGCCACCTTCAGTCCGGACTTGGCCAGGTAGGCGCCGCAGGCCAGCCCGTTAATCCCCCCGCCGACAATGATTACGTCATATTCCTTGCTCAGTCCCGCCATTTTTAGCTCCTTCTCCCGAATCTACCGACTTACTTGCTTGGTTGTTCCTGGGGTTTGGGAACCGGGGTTTTTTTTAGCAAAAACATTTTCACGATCGTCAGCGCCGAAAGCAGAAGAAACGTGGTCACGTTTTTAACCACCCGGTAATAAATCTTCCAGCGGTTGGGGGAATGGATGATGAAATCCACCGCCCCGTTTCCCTTGGTGATCAGGCTGAAGAAATCGACGAAGTCCGCCTCAGTCAAGGTGACTTTGTATTCCCAGAAAACCGGGGCGCCCATTACCCCCTTGATGATGATCCCCTCATCGCATTTCTCCACCCCTTCGTATTCCTGCAAATTCAGACTCAGGACCCTTTTGCCCAGACCTTTTGACCAAAGATCCATTTTTTACCTCCTCTTCTTTTCCTTAAAATCTAATTGTTTTCTTATGTTTTTTTGAAAAACGGCATCGCTAGAGGTTATTTTGACCATTTGATCAATTTTTTATTTGACCAGCCAACCAACAATATCGGACAAAAATTCCCATGTCAATCCATCCTTATATTATATTAAGGACTTTTTATTCTAATTATTTTTCTTATTTTTCTAAAAGGTACCCGAAAACCATTTCCTCGATGGCTTTCGATAAAACTTCTTTATCAAATTGTTTACCATAAAGATTCTGGTTAAGCGCCACCCCGGCGATGGATGAGATCATGACGAAAGACGCCTCTTGGGGATCACGTTTTTTAAATACCCCCCGTTTTATCCCCTCTGCGATGATAACAGCCGAGATATTTCGAAGATGCTTATGCAGGGAACTGTTGAAGTCGGCTATTGCCGGATTGTGAGGAATCTGGCACCAGAATTCGAGCACCACCTGACAAATCACGGGATTGTCTTCGACCATGGCCAAGAGTGCCCGGACCCCGCCGTGGATCAGTATGACCAGATCGATCTCTGGGTTGGCGTAGTACTGTTCCAATTTTTCGAATAATCCTTCTTCTTCAAGTTCATTCGGCAGTCCGTAAATGGTTTTGGTATTGGCGATGACATGGTCGCGCATCCGGCGGATAACCGAAATCAGGAGATCTTCCCGGTTTTTAAAATAGTAAGATGCAATCCCCTTGGATAGTCCGGCTTCCTGTGAGACATCCTCGAGCGTAACCCGGTGATAACCCTTGCTGGCGATGCATTTCATCGCCGCCTGGGTCAGCTGCTCCCGGCGGATATCGCCGATCCCGATCTTCGGAGACATGATCTTACCCCTCGCTGTTCCTTTCCCTACTTACCCCGGGAGAGCAGCACGACCTCGGCTTCTCCGGTGGTGGTGGTATCCTTTCGCTGGTTGACGGTCCAGACCTCGCACTTGACCACATGGTCTTTCCCGTCGACGAATTTCTCCAGGACCTTCCCATGGCACCAGGTGGTATCGCCCATCAGGTTGAACTTGGGGTATCGCTGGGTAAGCTTCCGGAGGAAACCGTCATCCCCCATCCAGTTCATCATCATCTGGATCTGCCAGTTGGTCCGTTCGTAGCCCGACTCGTAGGCCCCGGCGAGCCCCAGGATCTTCTGGGAGCGGTCGTTGCTCCAGTGGATGGCCACCGGCGGCTCCGGCGCCCCCTGCTCGTTGTAAAAAGGCAGCTTGGGCTGGGCCTGGACCTGCATGTTCCAGAGGTGATGCCCGACGATCCAGCCGCCGGGGGTCATCACCGACTCGAAGGCGAACTTGCTGGTCTGGGTGGTCGGCCCCTTGATTACGAAGGGAATCTCCTCGCCGACCTGGACGTCCTCCCAGTAGCGGATCTCCGCGCCCCGGACCACCTCTTTCCCGTAATCCTCGTAAATCTTGGCCAGGTCCTCCTTGGTGTACTCGGCCAGCTTGATATCCTCGTATTTTCCCGCCTTCTTGGAACTCGACCTTTCGAACCGGTGCCACTCGGTCATGTACTTGCCGACGTCCTCGCCTTTCTGGTTCTTCACCTGGGTCTCGTATTTCTGGAGGACCGCCTTGCCCCCGGCGAACTTGCTCGGGATCTCCTCCACCTCGACGAGAAAGGTCTTGGAATCGAGCAGGTCGCCGATCATCATCGGCCGGATCCACTCATAGGTGGATTGTCTCCAGATAGTGTGGACGCCGGGCAAGCCCTCCATCGCCCCGTTGCACCGCTCGGTCAGGGACAGCATCCCCGGCGGGCAGATCCTCCCCCCCCAGCGGGTTTTCCGGGCGTATTCCTCGTCGTAATAAAGCGGGGAGAGATGGGCGATCCCGAGGGCGTAGCGGATGGCCAGTTCCTCGGTTAAAACCCGGTCCACCATCCCGAAGGGAATGAAATACTTCGCCCAGGGTAGTTTCCGGACGAAATCGGGCACCTTGTCCCGCTCCGTTCCGACCTTGCTCTTCAGGCGTTTTAAAGCCGCTTCAGTAATCTTCCCGAATTCCTCGAAATCTTTCGCCATTTTATTAACCTCCTTTTAATTTAATCCTCGAGCCCGAGGAAACGGATGGCGTTCTCCCGAAGCACCATCTTCTTGGTTTCATCCTTGAGCGGCATCTGCCGGAACTCCTCGATGCAGCGGATCAGGCTGATCCCGTTGGTCCCGAAGAGCACCTTGTCCCTCCCCCGGCCCCCGTCCATGAAGCGGATCAGGCGCTCGTCGAGCGCTTTGGGAAAATAGGCGGAGATATCCCCGTAAACGTTGGGATGCCGCCAGAGCATCGAGCACCACTCGTCCGTCCAGGGCCAGCCGGTATGGGAAAGGTTGATCTTCAGGTTGGGGAAATCGATTGCCACCGCGTCCATCTCCATTGGGTGCCCCACATCGCTGGGCAGGACCTCGGCCGACTGCCCCACCTGCACCCCCACCGGGATCCCGAGCTCGTTGCACTTGGCATAGCACGGGTAGCAGCGGCGGTCATTGGGAGAGAGCCCGAAACTGATCGGGTGGAACCAGACATATTTGAACCCGTATTCCTTCACCCCCCGCTCGATGTCCCGGAGGCTTTCCTCGATCCGGAAGGGATTGTACCCGGCCCCCCCGATCACCCGGCCCTTGGCTTCCTGGACGATCTGGCCGACCATGTCCACGCTGTAATCCACGATCAGTTTGTGGTGCCAGTAATAAGACCACATCTTGGTGCAACAGATGACCAGCTTGTCATAACCATACTGGTCCATCGTCCGGATCATGTCGGCGGTGGAACGGTGCCCGCCGAAGCCGGCCATCTGCTCCATCACCTCCTTGGGAGGCACGAATCCCTTGAAGACCGTCTTGAAGGTGGTCCGGGTCATGATCTTGAATTCCTCGAACTCGAAGGGATTCTCCGGGGGCTTCCGGCCGGCCTCCCCGGGGTGGTTCATGATGTCAATCGCCTTGATTTCTTCCATGCCCATCGCCTTTCCTTCTTTGTTCTCTCCTTCTTCCCTTTGACCTTTGACCTTTCACCTTTTGCTTCTTGCTCCTTTAAAAGTCCCTGGCTACGGCGCTGGCCTCATGAATCGCGTCAACGATCAACCCGGGTTTCGTGGCGTCGCCCACCCGGGCGATGAACTCGGTTACAAACCCGGAGCCTTTGACCGACCACAATTCCTTATTGGACACGGCCCCCGCCGCGATTATCACGGTATCCGCCTCGATGATTTTTTTCTCTCCCAAGGCTTCCACCACCACCCCTTTTTCGGTAATCTCCATCGCGCTGGTACTGCAATTGAGGCACACCCCCGATCCCGTGAGCCGCTGAATCATCTGGAACTTTTCGAGGATCGGCGACTCCGAGCAGATCTGGGGCAGGATTTCGATGATCTGAACGTTCTTCCCCTGCTCCACCAGCCAGCAGGCGGTCTCGCAACCGACGGAAGCCCCGCCAATGATAACGACATTTTGCCCGGCTTTGACTTTCCCCAGCAGAATGTCCCTGGCTAAGACCGCCCTTTCCAATCCCTGGATCCTGGGCTTATACGGCCGGCTGCCGGTGGCAATCACCAGAACCTGGGGATTTTCCTTTTTCAGGATTTCCTCCGTGAGCGGGGTTTTCAATTTCACCTTTACATTCAGCTTCTTCATTTGCGTGGTCAGATACTCGACCAGGTTAATCAGCTCGCTTTTCCCCGGGGGAACCGAGGCCTCGAACATCTGCCCGCCCAAACGATCCGACTTTTCGAACAGCGTGACATCATGCCCCCGTTCGGCCGCCACCCGGGCCGCCTCCATCCCGGCGGGGCCGCCGCCGGCGACAAAAACCTTTTTACGGCGGTTCTTCGCCTTGGGCCTGATCGCGTACTCTTCGTCCCGGCCCATCTCCGCGTTCACCGCGCATTTCACGATGCTTCCCATTGTCGATCCTTCCACCATGGTTTTGCTGTAATTGATGCAGTGGTTGCACGCGAGACATTTCCGGATATCCTCGGGCCGTCCTTCCGCCAGCTTTTTCACAAAGTCCGGGTCGGCGAAGAGCGCCCGGCCCAGGACGACCATGTCGCACATCCCTTCCTGGATCGCCTTTTCGGCCAGCTCCGGGGTGTTGATCCGGCCGACACAGCTGACCGGGATTTTAGTCACCGACTTGGCCGCCGCGCCCAGGTGAAGGAAACAGCCCGGCTGGACCTGACCGCTGGGGATAATCCACTTGCTGGTATCCACCGTGCCCCCGGTCACGTCGAGCATGTCCACCCCGGCAGTCACCAGCTCGGGAACCATTTTCTTGAAGTCCTCGACTCCGTACCCATCGTCGATCCCCAGGTCCCCATAATACTCGTCCCCGCTGACCCGGTAGACAATCGGGAAATCCTGGCCGCATTTCGTCTTTATTCTTTTCACCGTGTCCTTGGCGCAGAGCATTTTATCCTTGCCCCACTTATCCTCCCGGAGATTGGAGTGGGGAGACATGAACTGCATATGGAAAAACCCATGGGAGCTGTGAATCGTGACCCCGTCGCAACCCGCCTGTTTCGCCCGAAAAGAAGCATCCACGTAAAGCTGGATGTAATCCTCGACTTCCTGGGTGGACAGTTCTTTCAGCCGGGCGGGGGTGAATACCGGGGGGGAGGACTCGGAAACCGCCGGGAGAATCTCGCCCCGGCCGAATTTGCCGAGGTGGCCCAATTGCAGGAAGCAGACCGCCCCTTCCGAATGAATGGCCTGGGCGATGCGGGCGACATCAGGGATAAAGGAATCATCACCGATGTCCGGCAAACCGCCGGATTCCCCCCGGTGTCCCGAGTAACAAACCTTGCCGTCGTCCCGGACGAAATGAATTTCTATGGTAATCGCGCCCACCCCGCCCGCGGCGCGGCGGCGATAGTGCTCCACCATTCGGGAAGTAGTGTGCCCGTCGGGCGAGCTGAGCTGGGTGAGCATGGGAGCCATGAGGAACCGATTCCGGATGGTAAGCTTCCCCACTTTAATCGGTTCTAAAACCTTCATTTTCATAATCCCCTCCTTCTGATTTGAATATGATACCTGCCCCCAAACCCACCAAAACCTTTCATCAATTTTTTTCTAACCACCTTTTAAATTTACTACTTGGTCAGGAAATTCCGGGAAAGCGTGAGCCCGGTGCTCCAGACATTTTATTGAATATTTATCCCCCGATTTATTTCCCCCGTTTTTTTTCTTGTTTTCCCGAATTAGGATAAAAAAATATTGCATTTTGAAATTGTCCGTATGTTCAGTTTTTAATTTGACCAGTCAACTAATTTAATTAACAAATTTAATTTTTTGTCAAGTATTTTTTTTTAATGATAAATAATTAACTTGACTTTAGAATAATATTTTAAATAATTAAAAATCATTAATATATATTTATTATCCGTAATTTAGGTTGGAGAGGAATTATGGAAAGATATGATGTTTTAGTAGTCGGATCCGGTCCGGGGGGTTCGGCGGCGGCCAGGAAATGCCGTGACGGAGGTCTGAAAACCCTCCTGATCGACAAGCAGAAACTCCCCCGCCGGAAAGCCTGTTCCGGAATAATCGCCAACAAATCGCAAAATTACGTCCTGGAAAATTTTGGACCGATTCCGGAAAGTGTTTACGGAAAACCCTTCATCTCCCGGGGAATGGCTTTTTACTTCCCTTCCGTCGGGACGATATTTACCGATGTGGATTGCTATAACCTCTATGTCTGGAGGAGCAAGTTCGATCATTTCCTGGCCCAGGCCTCAGGGGCCGATCTGGAAGACGAAACCCGTTTCGTCGGTCTGAAAGAAAAAGGCGAAGAAATCGAGGCCACACTCGAAAGAAACAAAACCCTGATCCAGGTTGCCGTTAAGTATCTGATCGGCGCGGATGGGGCCAATTCTCACGTAATCCGCAGCTTCGCTCCCGAGGTTTACGAGGGTCTTCCTTGGGCTTCCGCTATCCAGAAATACTACGAAGGCAAGATTGACGCCGACGACCGTTATTTATACTGGTTCCTGGTGCGGGGCATGGGGCCTTTTCCCTGGTTGAACCTGAAGGATGACCAGATCATTATCGGGTGCGCCTATCCCGTCGGGGAGAAATTCGGACCCAAGCTCGAATCCCTGATTGAGTTTCTGAAAAAGAATTTTGGATTAACCATCAAAAGCGAGCTGGCCACCGAGGGCTGCATGGCCAATACCATGACCCCCCTGAACCGTTTCTTCCCCGGACGCGGCCGGGTGCTGATGGTCGGCGATGCGATGGGTCTGATGCACCAGGGCGGCGAGGGAATCTCCTGCGCCCTGGCCAGCGGGGGGTTTGCCGGCGAAGCGGTCCTCCAGGGAATCAGGCAGGGAGCCGACGCCCTTTCGCTTTATAAAAAATCGGTCCGCCCCGAGATGGAAACCTCGCTGGACCAGTTCAATCCCCTGCGGATGCGTTCCACGGTCGCCTCGGACACCTCCCGCCAGCCCGGTATGTTTCACGGCCGGGGCTTCGGTGATAAAATGAAGGCGCTGCGGGACGCCCTGGTATTCGTAAAAAGCGAATTTCAGATCGAGGGGATGACGAGATCGGTCTTGAAGAACAGCGCCCGGCGTTTGTTGCTCGGAGGCTACCATATCCCGGCCGCCGACAAATAAGCAGAATCTTTTGTAAATGGTTGACAAAGGCAAGGCGTCTGGTGATATGTTGGAGCAAGCCCCGCGCCTGGGGCGGGGCCAGCAAAACTGTCGGATATTTGGATTCGACAAATCGGCCTTTTCAACTTTTTTGCGAACGAACCAATAATTATTCGGGACAAAGAAGGAGACCTTGGAAATCCTGAACAACTCCATCATCCAGGATCGCTATGACGTGATTGTCGTCGGAACCGGGATCGGGGGGATCACCGCCGCCGCCCTCCTCGCCAAGCGGGGTCTCAAGGTCCTGGCGGTGGACCAGCATTTCCTCCCCGGGGGCTGTGTCTCTCACGTCCGGCGCCAGGACGTTTCCATGGACGTGGGGGCGGCCATGCTCTTCGGCTTCTCGGAAAAGGGCTACAACACCCACCGCTTCGTCATGAACGAGCTCGAGGAGGAGATCGACATGATCCTCCACGATTCCATCTACCGTCTGCACGTGTACGGCAAGGAGGTCACCTTCTGGCGCAACTTCGAGAAGTACTTCAGCGAGCTGGTCCAGGTTTTCCCCAACCAGAGGAACGAGCTCCGCGCCCTCTACCAGGACCTGTACAAAATTTACGACGCCATGGTGGCCAAGAACGAAATGCCGATGCCCCCGACGGAAATGCCCCTGATCGAGGGGGCTAAGATGTTCTTTAAAAACCCCCTCGGCACCATGAACCTCGGGACCATGCTGTTCCGGAATGCCGAGTACCTGGTCAACAAGCACATCACCGACCCCAAGGCTTCGATGTATTTCGACATCCTCACCGGAACCTTCGCCTGCACCAACATCACCGAGAGCCCGGCGGCCCTGGCCGCGGCTATGTTCGTGGACATCCATGAAGGGGGCGCCTGTTATCCCTCCGGCGACCCCCAGATGCTCCCCAATAAAATCGAAAAATCATTCGAGCGCTGGGGTGGTCAGATCGTTTACCGGCACCGGGTGGACGAGATCCTGATCTTCAAGGGCAAGGCCTACGGGGTCCGCCTGGACGACGGCACCGAGATCCTGGCCGACCGGGTGGTTTACAACGGCACCGTCTGGAACCTCTACGGCCAGGCGGTCAAGCCCCGCCACATCAAGCCCAAGCGGATGCAGTGGGCCCAGAGGCACGTTCCCACCTACAGCGCCCTCCTCCTTTATATCGGCGTGGACGCCGCCGCCATCCCCAAGGATGCCCGCGCCATCGAGATGTTCATCGAGGATCCCAACGATTTCGGGGGAGACAATTTCACCGTCTATATCCCGTCTCGGGATGATCCTTCGATCTGCCCCCCCGACCTGCACTCCATCACCGTGATTGCCCCCAACCAGGAAAAATGGCCCCGTCCCACCGATCCCGAGTACCAGTCCGAGGCCTACCGGCAGCGAAAGCAAAAAGCCGCCGATCGAATCCTGGAAAAAATGGAAAAGGCCTTCTTCCCCGACTTCCGCAAGCATATCCGGGTGATGGAGATCGGAACCCCGTCGACAATCGAGCGTTTCACCCTGAAAAACTGGGGAAACGTAGGCGGTCCCAAGCAGATGATGGGCCAGGAACTGATGAAGCGGCTCCGGGCCAAGTCGGAATGGAAAAACCTCTACTGCTGCGGTGACTCCACCGTGATGGGCGAAGGCGTGGTGGCCGCCACCTCTTCCGGCGTGGGGGCCGCCAACATGGTCCTCCGCGACGCGGGTATGAAGGAATATCTCCCGCGCAAGTTCAGCCGCCAGTATGTAAACCTGGTCAAGGGTCGGCCCTGGACTCCCCTTCCCGACCCGTCCGTTCCGATCAATCCCACCTCGGCCATGCGCCTGGCCAAGGATTGCCAGCACTGCCAGGAGGCCAAGTGCCAGAACGCCTGTCCCGCCGGGGTTGATGCCCTCAATTTTGTCCGCCGGATCGAATCCGGGAACTTCACCGGGGCCGTCCGCTCGATGCGGGAGATGAACCCGCTGGTCGAAATCTGCGGGTATGTCTGCCCGGCGGAGAGACTCTGCCAGAAGGAATGCCAGCGCCGCGAATTTTCCCCGAACCCGGTCCGGATCCGGGACCTGCATGCCTGGGTCGCGGGCCAGGCTTCCCAGGCGGAGGGTTGGAACCGCCTGGTTTCCTCGCTCCAGGGCTCCCGGGCCGCCGTGATCGGCTCCGGGCCCGCGGGGCTCTCTTGTGCCCATTTCCTCGCCCGGCTCGGATATAAAGTCGAAATTCTGGAAAAGAACCAGAAACCCGGCGGGATGCTCAACCACGCGATTCCCCTCTTTCGCCTTCCCGCCGAGGTGGTGCAGAGGGAAATCGACGGGCTTTCCTTCCCGGGGATCAGCTTCCAATACGGCCGGGAACTGGGGAAAAGTGTCTCCCTGGCCGAACTCGCCCGGGAATACCGGGCGGTCTTCCTCGCCCCAGGCCTCTGGGCGGGCCGCAAACTGGACCTGCCGGGAAGGGAAAAAGCTTTCGTGGTCGAGGCCCTGCCCTTCCTGATGGATTTCCGGGAAAAAGGAAAAGTCGAGGTAAAAAACCGGGTCCTGGTGATCGGGGGAGGCAGCGTGGCGGCGGATGCCGCCCTGGCCGCGAAAAAATCCGGGGCCGGGAAAATAACTATGGCCTGCCTGGAGAAGGAATCGGAAATGCCGGCCCTGCCGAGCGAGCTGGCCGAGCTTCAGAAACAGGGCATCCAGGTTCAGAATTGCTGGGGTCCCAAGGCCTTTACTTCTCCCAATAAACTGTCGCTAACCTGCTGCACCTCGGTGTTCGATTCCCAGGGGAAATTCTGCCCCGCCTACGACGAATCCCGGACCACCGAATTCGAATTCGACCAGGTGATCATGGCGGTTGGCCAGGGCGTGGAGCCCGCCCTGGCTTCCTGCCTGCAAAAGGAATTCGGGCGTTCGGACCGGATCCTGGTGGATGAAGCCACCCAGGAAATAAAGGGCCGTCCCGGAATTTACGCGGGCGGGGATATCGTCCGGGGGGCCGGCACGGTGGTCCAGGCCGTGGCCGATGGCCGACGGGCGGCGCTGGCCATCCACAACCAGTTGAAGAAATCAGGATAAGAAAATGACTGCTCAGATTCAAAAAAATTGTTTTGTCACCCTCCCCTCCATCCCTCGAATATTCTCGGGACAAGTCCCCTCCTTCAGGACGAGAACCCCAGAGGGGCAGGACGAGTCCCATCGAGGGAGGGGAAATATTGTTTGGGAAAATCACTTCTTTATATCTCCCTCTCCCCTCGTGGGACTTGTCCTGAAGGAGAGGGCGGGGCCTCCGGCTCCGCTTCCAGCCCCGCTTCCAGCCCGTAGGGCTTACAGGCCGGAGGGTAGGGCTTACAGGCCGGAGGGTAGGAGCCTACGGCTCGGAGAGGTGAGGGGGTCAGTGAATTTGATTCTTAATTAAGGAGGTATCGATGAAAGAAAAATACGACGTGATCATCATCGGGGGCGGGATCGCCGGGCTTTCCACTGGGTTATACCTTCAGAAAATGGGGAAACGCTCCCTGATCCTGGAGCACGGCAACCAGGTGGGCGGCAACATGTCGGGGGTCTGGCGCAAGGGCTTTTACTTTGATTGCGGGGACATGTCCACGGAAGAGGTTGGAGTTCTCTTCCCGATCCTAAAGGATCTGGGCCTCTATGACCCCGACGAATGGATGCAGGTCAGGTGGCGCTGGGTCACCCCGGACTGCGACGTGATGTTCTACGACTACGACCAGATGCGGGAGGATTTTAAAAAGGGATTCCCCCAGTCCGCGGCCGGGATCGATCAATGGTTCGACTTCGTCACCCCCCTGTGCCTGTCCATGAAAGGGATGATGAAGAGCGGCCCCTTCCCCTTCGCGGTCCAGGGCCGGGAAAAATTAGCCAGCATTTTCCGGCTCATGGCCAAATCCATCCCGCTGATGGGCACCAGCAAGGCGATGATGACCAAAACCGGAGAAGAAATCGTCAGGGACATGTTTCCCGACGAGCCGCGCCTCCGCTGGCTCTTCGGCGAGGCCAATGTGAAAAACATGCTCCTGATGATGCACATCTTTTTCTGGTACGCCTTCGTCCAGGATTACTGGTATCCCAAGGCCGGTCTCCAGGGTTTCGTCAACAAGCTGGCTAAGGCCTATCAGGAACGGGGCGGGGAGATCCGTCTCAAGTCCACCGTTGACAAGATCATCACCTCCGGCCAGACGGTCACCGCCTGCGAGACCTCCAAGCAGGAGCATTTTGAAGCGGATTACTTTGTTAATACCGGTAATCCCAAGCGTCTGATCAGTGAAATGCTGGACAACCCGAATGTCTGGCCCCACCAAGACGGCCAGAAAATTCTTCAGGCGCGGGTCTCCAAAGCGGTCAGTTCCGCCTTCCTCGGCGTGGATATGAACCGGGAAGAGTTGAGAAAGCACGTGAAGGATCACCATACCCTTTACTGGCGTTCTTATGACTCGCCCGATTACGATATTTACGATCCGAACGCTCATAACCGCGGCTGGTCCATGATTAGCGCCACCTCCCTGCACCTGCCCCACCTGGCCCCGGAAGGTAAAAGCTCGATCGTGGTCCAGGTTTTCACCTCTTATCACTGGCAGAACGGCTGGAAAACCAATTCCGATGATCCCTTTGCCCGAAATCAGGAATATCGCGACCTGAAGCAGAAAGTTTTAGACGATATTATTAAGAAAACCGAATACATCATCCCGGGATTGTCCGAAAAGATAATTTATAAGGAACTCGCCACCCCGAGGTCGATGTCCCGCTGGACCCTGAACCCGGAAGGTTCGATCATGGGCTGGACGTACGACTCCCTCAAATGCCATATGGCCAAGAAGCACGTCCGGTTCCGCACCCCCCTGAAAAATCTTTTCCAGGCGGGTCACTATTCCATCTGGCCGGGAGGCGTGGTCTTTTCCGCCCTGTCGGGTAAAATCGTTTCCCGGGGGATTTATGAAGGATTCTGGAGGCAATTGATTATTTGAAAATGTTTCGGGTTTCTGTGGATTTTAAACGTCATTCCCGCGAAAGCGGGAATCCAGGGAAAAAGATCTGGGATCTGCAATAAAAATCTGGATTCCGGATCAAGTCCGGAATGACAAACAATATAAAAGGTATACATACCCAGCACACTTGTTTGGAATTTGGTTACTGGCAATTGAAAGAGAGGATCACACATGGAAAAGTATGACTATGACGCCATCGTGATCGGGGCCGGCTGCGGGGGCATCTCCTGCGGATCCATCCTGGCCAACAAAGGTTTAAAGACCCTGGTATTGGAGCAGAGCGACATCATCGGGGGATGCTGTTCAACCTTCGAAGACAAGGGTTTTCACTTCGACACCGGGGCCTCGATCGTCGAATTCGTCCCGGCCATTGATTCCGTCTTTACCCGGATGGGACAGAAGCGGGAAAAATACATCGACTTTCGGCCCTGCGACCCGATTTATTCCTTCCGCACCGTGGAAGGAGACATCATCGATATCCCCCAGGATGTCAACGCTACCTATAAACTTTTCCAAAAATACAGTCAAAAAGACGCGGAGAGCTGGCAGAAATACGTCAAGTATTGGAAAGTGGTCCAGGATAAAGGCATGAACCAGTACCTGCTCAGTGACATGCAGTCCTGGAAGAGCCTGGTGAAGATGATGATCAAAGCCCCCGCCCTGATGAAATACTGGCAGGTTTTCGTCCTCACCTACGAGGAAATTGTTTCTAAGTTCTTTACCCACCAGACCGTCCTCGACACCTTCGGATTCCAGTCCTACTGGGCCGGCCTCCCTCCCCGCCTTTGCCCCGGGCTCTACGGCGCCATCGGATACACCGAGCACGAAGGGGTTTATTACCCGATGGGAGGAATGATCTCCATTCCCAACGGGATCCTGAAAGCCGGGAAAGAACAGGGGCTCGAGCTGAAGCTGAAAACCGAGGTCAGCAAGGTGATCGTCAAGGACCGGAAGGCGGAGGGCGTGGTCTTGAAGGATGGGACCAAATTAAGAAGCCGCCTGGTGGTTTCCAACATCAACGCCAAACAACTCTACCTCAAAATGATCGGGGAGGAGCATCTCCCGGGCCGGGTGATCAAGGGCATTAAAAGCTATATCCTTTCCATGCCCATGCCCATGATTTACCTCGGGGTGAACACCAAGCCGCCCTTCCGGGCCCACCATTCCATGCAACTCGGCAGGTTCCAGGACATGAACAAGATCTGGGACGAGAAATATCTTAAGGGCAAGCTCCCCGACGAAACCATCTGCATGGTCTGCTGGCCCACTCATGTGGACCCGGCGCTGGCGCCCTCCGGATACCACACCCTGAACCTCCTGACCATGGGCCCCTACGAACTCGACCACGGTACCTGGGACGAGCGGCGGGATGAATTCATGGAAAAGGCCATCACCTACGTCGAGAAAACCCTCTGGACCGACATCCGTAAGCACATCGTTTATAAAAAGGTCTCCACCCCGGTGGACTTCGAGCGGCGGCTCCTCTCCCCGCGGGGCTCGATTTACGCCCTCCAGAACGACCTGGCCTCCACCCTTCTTTTCCGCCCCTCGAATCGCTCGAAGAGCATTGCAGGGCTTTATCTCACCGGCGCCTCCACCCATCCCGGGGGCGGCGTGCCCATGGTTATCGCCGGGGGTGGAATCACCGCGGATCTGATCATGGAGGATGTGGGGAAAAAGCGCATATAAGAAATTGCGAATTCGGAATGCGGATTTCAGAATGGTAAATTTTCATAGCATTCCTGCGAAACTTGTCGTAGAGTGCTTTAGTCGGGGAGCAGGAATCCAGACAAAAAAAGAACTGGATTCCGCATCAAGTGCGGAATGACAGAAATAAAGCAACCCGGTGGCAAGGCAATTGGTTATTGATAAATAGGAAGGGAGATAATTATGGGCAGAAATCCAAAGGTTAAATTCGGAACCGGTCAGTTTGATTACGACCTGATCTGCATCGGCGCCGGGATCGGCGGCCTGGCCACCTCCGCGATCATCGCCAAGGAGGGCTTGAAGGTCCTGGTCCTGGAGCAGAGCGACCTGATCGGGGGCTGTTGTTCCACCTACGATGACAACGGTTACAAGCTCGACGTCGGCGCCTCGATCGTGGAATTGATCGATCCCATGAAAGAGGTTTTCAAACTCTGCGGGAAAAAGGCCGAGGATTACATGCAGCTGATCTCCTGCGACCCGATTTACGCCTTCGTCAACGAAAAGGGCGAGAAATTCGCCTACCCGGTGGATTGGGATAAAACCGTCGAAGTGATCTCCAAGATTGATCCCCATGACGGCAGGAACTTCAAGAAGTTCGCGGAAAAAGGCCGGAAATCGATCGAAAAGTACATTGCCCCCATGCTCTCCATCCCTAACCAGACCCTGTCGGATGCCCTGAAACTTTCGCTCAAGTATCCGGGACTCATGTTCGACCTGATACCGAAAATGATCATGACCCACGAGACGGTCATCAGGAAATATTTCCGCCACCCCACCGTCCTGGGTTCGATGGCTTTCCAGAGCTATTTCGTCGGGGCCACTCCCGAGCTCTGCCCGGGTTTCCTGGGCCTGATCGCCCTCACCGAGCACTACGGCATCTGGTATCCCAAGGGCGGGATGGTCGCCATTCCCAACGGCCTGGCCAAGATGGGGAAGGAATTCGGGGTGGAAATCCGCCTGAAAACACAGGTGGATAGGATCCTCCTCGATAAGAACAACGTGGTCAAAGGCGTGCGGACGACCGACGGCAAGCAGATCACCGCTCCCCTCGTCCTCTCCAATGTCAGCGCCATCACCACCTACAAGCACATGATCGGGCGGGAAAACCTGCCCTGGCATATCAACATCGGCATCAATTCCTACACCCCCTCGATGGGATGCCCCATGATTTACATCGGCCTGGATAAAAAGCCCGACCTCAACGCGCACCATACCATGCTGGCCACCTCCCTGGAGCAGTTGAACCAGTCCTGGTACGACTACAAGTCCGACGTGGTCCCCCGGGAGGGAGCCGGGCAATCCCTGGTCTGCTGGCCCACCGACGCCGATCCCGACCTGGCCCCCAAGGGTCATCACATCGTCAACTTCATCTACAACGGCCCCTTGCCTTACGCCCCGATCGGGACCAACTGGGATCTCCTCAAGCCCAAATACCAGGAAGAAGCCATCAATTTCTTCGACCGGGTGTTCTGCCCGGGGATCAAGAAACACATCACCTTCGTCAAGGTTTCCACGCCCCTGGATTTCGAGCGGCGGCTTCTGGCCCCGCGGGGCTGCATCTACGGCCTGGATTTCGACATCCTGACCGTGGGACCGATGCGCCCCCGCTCCCGTTCCTGGGCGGTGAAGAACCTTTACCTGGTAGGCGCCTCCACCCACATGTCGGGCGGGATTCCCACGGTGATGTCTTCGGCTTTGATCACCAGTAATTTAATAAAGGAAGACCACCTATAAACAAATTGACAAATGTGGATTGACGAATGCAGAAGAAAAGTTTATATAACTTGGAGGCCGGGCGTCCCGACCGGCGATACTGATGGGAGGAGGATGATATGAATACCTTGATTATTGTTTTGCTGGCGATTCTGGGCGTCGGGGTTCTTGGACTCGTCTGGCTTATTTCCAAGCCCCGCCGGGTTCGTTATATGATTTACCTGCTTAAACAATTGCCCTATGTCCCGTTTCGCTATTTAACTTAATTTGATGAATATTTTCAGCCATTTGATTGTCATCCCTGCGAAAGCAGGGATCCAGAAAATGGGGAATACGTGTTGCAAACAATGTAGTGGTCGAGCTTGCTCGACTTCTTTTGAAGTCGGGCTTGCCCGACCCGCCGACCAAGATCGGCCACTACAAAAATACAATAAGGAGGAGATATGTTGCTATCCGTCGTAAAAATCATTCTCTGGGTCATTATCATCTGCGCTCTCTATTTTGGTTTTAAGATCGTTTATACCCTGGCCACCAAGCCCAACCTGCGCTATTACCTCACCCAGACCCTCAAGGATGTGAAGTACTTGTATTACCGGTATCACGTATAAACAGCGAGAAAAGGTCAAGGCGAGAAAAGCCCCTCGAATTATCTCGGGGTAAACGAGAAAGGTAGCCGCAGGCTTCAGCCTGCGTACATAAAATAATGTAGTGGTCGGGTTTATCCCGAATAGTATGAGGGGCTTGTCCGACACGCCGACCAAGGTCGGCCACTACCTATGAAGGAGAGAATAAGATGATTCGCAAACGCGGGAAAGATTATCTCAAAAACAAAGTGGTGGTGGTGAACGGCGCCGCCAGCGGCATCGGGGCGGCGGTGGCCCTCAATCTCGCTTCCAAAGGGGCCCGCCTCGCCCTCACCGACGTTAACCGGAAAGGGCTTGAAGAGGTTGCGGCCAAGGCCAAGGGCAAAGCCCCCGCCGTGGAGATTTTTGAGATTGACATCTCCAAGCGCGAATCCGTTCTTGCCGGAATCGGCGAGATCGTGAAAAAGTTCGGGGGTATCGACGGCTTGGTCAATACCGCCGGGATCCTGATGATGGGCCCGCTTTATGAAACCCCGATCGAGAAAGCGGAGAAAATTCTCGATATCAATCTCAAGGGCACCATGCTTATGTGCCACACCTGCATCCCCCATATCATGAAGAAACGGGAAGGATTCGTGGTAAACACCAGCTCGGTTTCCTGGTTCTACGGCGCCCCGAACAAGCTCCTCTACGATTGCACCAAGGCCGGGATTTACACCATGTCCCAGGGACTCCAGATGGAGCTGGAGCCTTATGGCGTCAGCGTATCGGTCTGTCTCCCGTTCATGGTGGATACGGCGATGACGCAGGACATGAGCAACATGCCCCCCCTGGCGGTCAAGCTGTCCAAGTTCACCGGGATGACCAAGGCCGACATGGTCGCGGAAAAGATGGTCGATGCTATTTATAAAAACCAGTTTAAGATTCTGCCCGGCCGGGAAGCAAAATCCATGTGGCGGACCTTCCGATTTTCGCCCAGCATCCTCGGATTCATGACCAAAAAAATGTCAGCGATTAAAAAACCGGCAGACTGAGGCTAAGAGCATAGCGCAAAGCAAAAAACGATTCCTTCTAATTTTTCATTCGTTAATCGTCAATCGTAAATCGTCAATCAAAATGACCGTCGCTATCGTCAAATCCTCCTACGCCAATGTCCGCTCCGGGCTCGAGCGGGCTATCGACCTGGTCGGCTATAAGCCCAAGAAAGAAACCATTGTCCTCAAGCCCAACGCCGGCTACCCCGATGGCTCCCTCAAGCTGGGTGACTGCATTCCGCCTGAGTTCCTCGAGGCCCTGGCCGGCATATTCCGGGACAAGGAAATAATCATCGCCGAGGGCTTAGCCTCGGGGATGAATTATCGGAAGATGATCCGGAAATTCAGGTATGACCAGATCCCGAAAAAATATCCCAACGTCAGGCTGGTGGATCTGGAAAAATCGGAACGTGTCCCGGTCAAGTGGAAGCGCGGCGAGCTCAAACTGCCCAGGCTTTTATTCGAGAACGAATACATCAATGTTGCCAAGATGAAGACTCACTACTTCACCCACGTTTCCCTCTGCATGAAAAACCAGAAAGGAACCCTTCGGGAGCTCGACAAGCAGAGGTTTCACATGAAAGACCTCCAGGCCGATATTTTCGAATTGAGCCAGGTCCTGAAACCTGACCTTAATATTATCGATGGAATCGTGGCGATGGACGGAAACGGTCCCTATTCCCTCTGGCATTTCGGGGGCCGGGCCCGGAAACTCGGGCTTTTACTCTGCGGGCAGGATATTCACGAGGTGGACAACGCCGCCGTCCAGGTCATGCGGCTCGATCTCAAAAAAACCCACGTCCCGAACGTCCCGATTAAAATCGTGGGAGAGAAGCTTGCGGATGTCAGCGTGGCCTTCAAACCCCCGAATTTAGGCACTCAGCTCAACCTGGGCCACGTTCACCTGCAGGTTTTATCGGGCTGTTCGGGTTGCATGCAGACTTTCCTGATGTCCACCAGGCTTTCCGCCGACTGGCGCTTCGCCTATGACACCCTCCGGGGAACCACCAACTTTCTTCATCACGGGGTCCTCCGGCCCTTTTACCTTTTCTTCGGACCCCGCTGTTCCTTCCCGACCGGGGTGGACCCGAAAAAGGCCAAGATGGTGTGTTTTGGCGATTGCACTAAGGGCATGGCCAAAAAGCACGGCCTGCCCCATATCCCCGGATGCCCCCCTCCCGCTGTCGAGATGCGCAAGATGAACCTCTCCAAGCGAAAGCTTGAATCCCTGGTCCCCAAAAAGTCTTAACTTTTTCCCCTCCTTAAGCGGAAAAGAATAATTCATATACTTCCAGGTTGGGGTCAGCGCGAGACAAACCCTTCTGAAACCAAGAAAACAATGGCTTGATCCCTATCTCCCCAGATACGAAGGCGAGGCCCTGAGGGCCCGCCGCCCGGGTTTAGATAACGGAAGAAATTGTTGGGGGAGCGATGGACCTGCCCTGGAAGGATAATTACCCGGTCAAATTGAATTATCCGTTGATCTTTCTAATTATCTCTTAAATATTTCCAGCAATCTTCTCGCTCTTTCCTGATATAATCGGTTCTCCGGCTCATAACCGGGGATCAGATCCGCGCTCGTGCCGACGATATAATCCAGCTGTTCCCGGGCCAGGTTGTTGTCGCCGATGGCGGCCGCGTACTCGGCCAGGGCCAGGCGGATCTCGAAGTAATTCGGCGCGACGGCAATCGACATTTTGATGGGCGAGAGCACATCAGAGAAATCCAGCATCTCCAGCAATTTCCTGACCACCGGGCCGGATTCCGCCAGGGCATAGGCGATATATCGGGGAACTCCGCCGAAAAAGTAGAGAGGCTCCTCCTGGTCAATAATCCGCAGATGATCAATTATTTTTTTTGCCAGCATCCCCCTTCTCGCGATCGAACCCAGCTGGGCGTAACGCGCGAGATTGCAGACGGCCCAGTAATTGGCCCTCGCATGACCGGGCGCGATTTTCAGGGCTCTCAATCCAAACTCATATCCCCGGTAATGGAGCCTTTCCCTTTCGGCCTGAGTCTCGCCGTTTTCCCCCAGCCAGTAATAAACCCTGGCCAGCCACATCCAGGCATTCGGGGAATCCGGATTCTTTCCGGCGATTTTCTCCAATAGACCGGCCGCCAGGCGGGCCCGGTTGAGGTCCGCCCGGGCATCCCAATGAGCGATGACCTCTTTCCAGGCCGAATCATTCGGATGTACCTGGATCTCTCTTTCGACCGGCATTTTCTCGGTCAATATCCGAATTTGGGGAAGAATTGGATTGATGGGGTCAACATGATACCAGGCCCCCACCAGCCAGTAGAGCGCATAAACATTTTTGGGGTCCAATTCCAGCGCCTTTTGGCAGGAATTGATGGATTTCCGCAGAAGCGGATTCCGCTTTTTTCCCCCGCTTTCGAGCATGCCCAGGAAATAATATGCCCGGCAGAGCCAGAGCCTGGGTTCAATCCGGCCCGGGTATTTTTCCGAAAGGGTTTGGAAAATCTCCAGGGCCTTTTGGGCCTGTAAATCCTGCCTTCGATTCTCCCAGTGAGAAACAGCCTTGCCCCACAGCGGGTCATCCGCCCGGGTCGGCGGTTCCGGGAACGGCAGGCTTTTCGAGGCAAAAGCAGGAACCGCGGAAGAAACGGCAAAAGAAATCAAGATAAAAAAAAGAATCGGCCCGATGACAATGCGATAATTTACCTTCATTGCCTGGGTGTTTAGAGCGTATTCCTTATGGCAAGGCTTTCACCTGGATCACTTGGAATTTTGCTTAATTGACCGAAACCTCCAGCGGCCGGTCGAGAATGTTCAAGTAATCTTTCTCCTTGCCCTCCGAATAATCCTTGATCATAAAAAGGGCCGGACATATATATAAGAGCCCTTTCTCCAGGTCCCGGAGGCCGTCCAGCCAGTAGCCCACGTCGGGGGACTCCCCGGGGGTGGCCTCGGGGGGATCAATGGAGGCATCGTCATCCTTGTAATAAAGCCGGGTCGTGATCGGGGTTTTCTGGGGTGTTCCATCCGGGTTCCGGTCCAGGACCAGACGGATCATGAAAACCCCCGGCGGACCCGAAGCCAGAAACCAGTTGAAACCCTCTTTTCCGTTCAGGGTGTTTTCATCCTCATCCATTTTCCCGTCAATCTTAAGCCAGCGCGGGTCCAGATTGGTTTTCAGCTTCCAGCCGTGCATATTTTTCAGGTCGGCGGTTCCCCTCACGATGATGTAAGGGATTAAGAATTTGAAGGCTTTCGTTGAATAAGGCAGACGGGTCCAGATCGGAATCACCACCGCGTTCTCGTAGAAAATATTTTCCACCGCCGCCGAGGGGCTCCGGAACATCCCGATGAATTTAATCGCACTGCGGGTGCGGCGGATAACGCGAATGGGACCATCCTTGTAAAGGGAAAGCCGGGAGATGAAATTCGACTCCGCCAGGGAAAACTCGATCCCGAGAATCTTTACCTTCAGCCGGATTTTCATCCGGTCCAGAATGCTGGGTGAACCATGGATGCTGATCATGCCCGGTGCGATGGGGAGCTCAGGGGGAAAACCCATCACGTAATTGCCGGTTTTGATCTGGTCTTCGGGAAAGACATAAGCGACATAATCCCGGTGGGAGTGAGCAAAGGAGCCCTTGAAAAAACAAAGATAAACCCAGCTCTTTCCTCCATCGATCGGATCCCTGATCATGATTTCATCCACCTTGAGAGCTTCCGGCGGATATCCTTCCGGGGGCACCCGGTCGCCCGCGTCCCTGGCCATAAAAGCCAATTCATCATTTTCATCGAGATTTCCGTCATCATCGTCGCGTTCGGGCTTCAGGCCCGCTCCCGCCTGGGTGGGCGGCACCTGGGTCAAAACCCATTCCCCTTCCTTGTTGATTTCATCGATCTGGAAGGGAATGGGCACCAGCTTTCCCTCGTGGAAGGCGAAAAGCCCGAGTTGCCCGATATCTTCGCCCAGGCTCTTCCGCAAGGTCTTACCGTACACCACCACAAAATCTTCCGCCCGGGTGAGGGTTTTCTTCTCCAACACGACGGTTTTGGAATCCAAAGCTTTCGCCTCCCCTGCCAGGATTAGGGAAGCGATGAAAAACAGAACGGCAAGCAAAGGTTTGATAATAAACATATTCCTCCTATTTCTGTTTTGAAGATGATAGTTTTGGAAAATCCCCCGCTCTACTGGGATGGTATTTTCTTTTTTTTCAAGGGAAAAGTCAAAAAAAGTTGGGGGAATCCACCCCAAAACGAATTCGATGTCGTTTATCGTCATTCCTGCGGAAGCAGGAATCCAGGCATTATAAATACTGGATTCCGCATCAAGTGCGGAATGACAGAAACAAGGTAATATTTTACTTTTTTCAATTTACCGTCACCTCAATCGGCTGGTCGAGGATTTTGAGGTAATTTTTCTCAACTCCCTCGGAATAATCCTTGATCAGGTACATGATCGCGAAAAAGTACAGGGTCCCCTTTTCCAGCTCGGGCAGGCCTTCCATCCACCAGCCCACCTGGGGCGACTGGCCGGGAACGGATTCCGGGGGATCGGGCGCGTTATCATCATCGACGTAATACAAGCGGGTCTTGATCAAGGGAGAGCTTGCCGATCTCGTTATTCAGGTTTCGTTTCAGCTTCTCCCCGCGCACCACCACGAAGTCATCCACCCGGGAGAGGTTTTTCTTTTCGATAACCGCCGGGTTTGGCCCGGGAAAAGCGCCTTCTTGAGCAGACAAGACCAAGGGAAAAATCCCCGCTACCATCCCGAATAACGCGAATTTTATTGCACCGCGTAACATTTTCAGCTTCTTGGTATCATTTACTATCTACTTAATATTATTGACATATTTATCAATTTCCTAATTTAATCAACGCATATTTTCCGCACTGCGTCAAATCCATACCCACACTTATATTGATACATATTATCATAACAAAAATAGAATTTTTATTTAGCCGACAACTTAGGGTAGAATATGAACCGGCCGACCGATGAATGAAAAAAACAGTAAAGAAGAAATAATTTCCACGATGTGTTCCAGCCACTGCGGCGGGACCTGCCTGTTAAGGGTCCACGTCAAGGATGGCGTGATCACCCGGGTGGAAACCGATAACGGCGAGGAACCCCAGCTCCGGGCCTGCCAGCGGGGCCGGGCCCTGCGGCAGAGGGTTTATTCTCCCGATCGCGTCCTCTACCCCCTCAAGCGGGTCGGGGAAAGAGGCGAAGGGAAATTCGAGAGGATTTCCTGGGACGAAGCCTTTGCCAAAGTTGCGTTAGAGCTGAAACGCGTCCGGGATACCTCTGGACCGGAATCCATCCTGTACCTTTTTACGGCCGGCGACCTGGGCGTCCTCCACTCGGTCATGACCATCCACCGGGTCTTGTCCCTCTTCGGGGGATACTCCACCTGGTGGGGAGCCACCTCGTTCCAGGGGGGAATATTCGCCTCGTATTTTTCCTATGGAACCATTTTCTGCTCCAACACCCGCGACGATCTTTTAAACTCCCGCCTGATCATCATGTGGGGATGGGATCCCGCGAGCACCCAGACCGGCACCAATACCCCCTGGTACCTGGCTCAGGCCCGGGAGCGCGGCATCAAGATCATCGTGGTTGATCCCTGGTACAGCGATTCGGCCGCCGTCTTCGCCGACGAATGGATCCCCATCAGGCCCGGCACGGACGCGGCCATGCTGATCGCCATGGCCTATGTGATGATCACCGAGAACCTGCAAGACCGGGATTTCCTGGATAAATACACGGTCGGCTTCGACCGGTTCAAAGATTATGTCCTGGGGAAGGAAGATGGAATTCCCAAAACCCCCGGATGGGCCGAGGCCATCACCGGGGTGAAAGCCTCCGCCATTGAAAAACTGGCCCGTGAATACGCCGCCGCCAGGCCGGCCGCCCTCATGGCCGGGATCGGTCCCGGGCGGACCGCGTTCGGAGAACAGTACCACCGGGCCGCGATCGCCCTGGCCGCGATGACCGGGAATGTCGGCAAAAGCGGCGGGGACGCCGCCGCCCGCGCCTGGGAATCGGTGGTGGGCGGGTATCCCTACGGGCTCGGGATCGGGGTCGCCATCCCCTTCGCGGTCAACCCCATCGAGGACGGTTCCAGGTCAGACGGGGTTCCCCTCGGTTACATCCATCCGAAGATCCACTACACCCGGGTCGCCGACGCCATTCTGGAAGGGAAAAAGGGCGGATACCCGGCGGATTATAAGCTGGCCTTCTTCACCAACTGCAATTACCTGAACTCCCTCCCCAACTCGAACAAGGTGGAAAAAGCCCTGAAAAAGCTCGAGTTCATCGTGGTGGAGGAACAGTTCATGACCGCCACCGCCAGGTACGCGGACATCATTCTCCCCACCTCGAGCTTTTTGGAAAGGGAGGACATCGTTTTCGGCGTCGGGCAGGCCTATTACGGATACCAGAAAAAGGCCATCGAACCCCGGGGCGACTCCCGGCCCCATAACGAGATCGCCCGGGGGCTGGCCGAAAAATTGGGCATTCCCGATTACGACGAGGAAACCGAGGAAAGCCGGCTCAAGACCATCGCTCTGATTGCCAATATACCCCACTTCGAGCATTTTCGAAAAAAAGGCGTCCACTGGCTCGACAAGAAAAAACCCTATGTTGCCTTCAAAAAACAGATCGAGGAGTCCGATGATAACCCCTTCTTTACCCCCTCGGGAAAGATCGAGATTTATTCCGAGCAGATCGCGAAAATGAACAACCCCCTCCTCCCCCCCATTCCCAAATACCTGGAGTCCTGGGAAGGCCCGAATGATCCCTTGACCGGCAAATATCCGATCCAGCTCGTCACCAAGCACTGCAAGAGAAGATCAAACGCCCAGTTCGATACCTTTCCCTGGCTCCGGGAATTGGTGAAGCAAACCATTATGCTCAACCCTGCCGACGCCGAAAAGCGCGGGATCAAGAACGGCGATCAGGTGCGGGTCTTCAACGATCGGGGAGAAACCAGACTCCCCGCCGAGGTGACCCAGCGGATCACCCCGGGGGTGGCCGTCCTCCCGGAGGGTTCCTGGCATAAACCGGATAAAAATGGGGTGGACCGGGGCGGCAACGCCAACGTCCTGACCCGGGACGAACCCTCCCCCGGCGGCTCGTTTCCCTATAACTCGGTGCTGGTGGAGGTGGAAAAGATATCAGATGAAAAATAACGTTATTGCGGTGAGCTGAAACCCTGAGCTCTGCGAAAGGGCCTGAATTTAGGAACGTGGCAATCTTATGAACAATCCTGGATATGATATGGTAATCATTTAAAAAGTTTTTTACGTCATCCCTGCGAAGCTTGTCCCCGCAGATCTTAAGCGGGGAGCGGGACGGGAATGATGGAATGGGCAAAGGAGGAAAATAATGGCCGAAAAACCCGTCTTCTCAGGTATTTTCCAGGTCGGTGTGGTGGTAAAAAACCTCGACGACGCGATGAAAAAATATTGGGATATCTACGGAATCGGGCCGTGGACGATCTACACCTTCAACCCCTCCAAGGTCAAGAATATGACCGTCCGGGGAAAGCCGGTGGATTACGCGATGCGGGTCGGTTTCTGCTTTGTGGGCAGCCTCCAGTGGGAGCTCATCGAGCCGCTGGACGACAAAAGCATTTACTCGGAGTTCCTGAAAACCAAGGGCGAGGGCCTGCA
>Ga0315289_10000751_pt1 | contig 49739 bp, 51 predicted proteins | sample YL17G11_40_MG_FD_203452 | JGI IMG/M metagenome (GOLD analysis project Ga0315289, IMG submission 203452) | Sediment microbial communities from Yellowstone Lake, YNP, Wyoming, USA - YL17G11_40 | ecosystem: Environmental > Aquatic > Freshwater > Lake > Sediment | place: USA: Wyoming | collected...
AAATTCTCCCTTCTCTTTATACTTTTTGATTTTTCTTCTATATAATTACTCAATTACGTAATTGCGCAATTATTAAATTAAAAAAATCCCTTTTCCATCTTTTAATTAATAATCACTTTTCTTTTTAGTTGGACAACATGATTCAATAGCCTTGACAAAACCTCGAAAGATGGAAGATAAAAATTCGTATTGAAGAAACTACCATTTTTCAGTTATTAATTATTAATTCCAATTTACCTGGCATCTTTTCAAGATTTTCTTCTGACCTATATTCCCCCTATCTAGGTCGGACCAGACCTCCCAGAGCTCCCCCGATTAGTCCTAATAAACCGAAATAAAGGGTAGCTATAAAAATCCCTCCTCCTAATATGGCCCCAAACATTCCACCTAATACACCTCCCAGTAATCCGCCAGTAATACTGCCTAATACCCCACCTAAACTGGTAAGAACAAACATGGCAAAAATTCCTCCGATACTCCCACTTAAAAACCCAGCTAAGGCTCCATTTCCTGCTCCTCCAACAATCAATCCCACGATAAAACCAGCCATAAGTGGGCCTAACAAAGGGATAAAACCTAACACCGCCATCAAGATAATTCCTACTACTACTGCCCAAAACATATTGACCTCCTTTTAAAAAAACCTTCCTTTGACCCTTTCCAGCCTTCTATCCCTTCTCTCCATAAAAATATTACAATGAGCTGGTTAACTGTCCCCTACTTTCATCCCTTATCGTGCTATTATACAAGATATATAAATAGAACAGTCTTATTATTCACAAAACGGATTATATCCTGGTTTCTTATAAAGTGTGTTTTGCTTCTCTAATATATCCGGACGATATACCTTTTCCGCCCAGTCTTCCGGACTTACATCTTCAATAGCAATAGAGACATATTTATCATCAGCATCGACTATTTTAATTATAGAATCCGTTATAACTTTTACCAGTTTTTTCTTTTGCTCTTCGGTTCTTCCCGCATACATTTTAATAATTACATGGGGCATATTTATAACTCCTCCCTTCTTTATTTTTTATTTAAATTCTAAACCCTCTTTCCCTCTTCTTTTCAGCCACCCCTGATATTTTTTATAATCCGGTATTAAACTTTTCACCTTATCCCAAAATATCCGGGAATGATTCTTTTCCTCCAGGTGGACTAGCTCATGGACTATTACATAATCCACTACCGCTAAATGGGCCATGATCAATCGCCAGAAAAAATTTAAAAGTTGGTATAAATGTATCTAAAATAGTTTTTTGACCAACCGAAGCTTTTCCTGTCTTTATAATTGCTTTAATCGCTTCATCAAACATAACCGATAGATCTTTTAGATCAATAGACTCTTTATTTTTTTATGTTTTTCAGGGCTCCTTTAGTGGTCTGATACACTTCCTCTAAAGAGCCCCCTTTATCTGCACATGCTCCGGCAACTTTATAGGCGTAAAAAAGGCCTGCAACCCCTCGTCGATTATTCTCATCTAGCAGCACCATCCAATAATCCTTTTCCAATATATCCCATGAATACTGGTAAATGGCCTGAACCACCGCCGGTTACAATGCTTACTTTGCTCTTTATCGGTGCATCTGCTCGAGCAATTGCCCTAATTTCACCATTAACCTTTTTAAGTAAGTTTAAATGCGCATTTATAATACCTTCTAACATCTCATTAACATAATTTTCATCTTTATTATAGAAAGTTTTCATCATGGTTTCTCCTCTCTTATAACAAGAAGTTATTTATTTTTGTATGAAATATAAATTCGCAAAAAGTAATTTTATGGGGATTTTCCTTTTTCAGCACTTTATAAACGGTAAGTCACACTTTCTCCAATCAATATATACTACATATATATTAAAAATCCTTCTTTTTGGATAAAAAATGAGACCCTTTTGTCTTTCCCGGTTTCATCTTAAATGTGGAAACAACATAAATCCGATATTCTTCCATAATACTCATCTCCTTTTTTATCTATTTCTTTTTACAAATAATAGATGACCTAAGGTAAAAGAATCCTTTCCCAAATTTCATAATAATCATGTTCTATATTTATATAATCAATAATACCTCTTCTCTCCGGGATAATCAATTCTGGCCTTTTTGAGGCCTTTTTTAAGATATTGACAAGAACATTTCATTAGTGTATATTATAAATAGTTAATATAGTGTAACTATGTTTTATATACTGCAGCAATATGCAAATTTGAAAATTTATCAAGGTCTCCTCTTAACAAAGATATCAAAAAGGAGAAAGGACTCATATGATAATCAAAGGGGATACGATAAACTCTAGTACGATGAGAAGGTCAGGTGTACCTTCGAGGGGAAGCTCTTGGATGCGCAAGATGTTTCCTGATCGATATACCAAGTACTACATGCTAGTTCCTACCATCGTGTATCTTTTACTTATTGGCATCTTTCCTCTGATATTTTCCTTTGTATTGTCTTTTCTCAATTGGGATGTTGCGGCAGGTAAACCGATGACCTTCGCTGGTCTAGGCAACTACGTTGAGCTCATCAGAGACTTGCGTTTCTGGCAAACACTACGCAATACAGTAATCTTCGTAGCAGCAGCTATCAGCCTTGAGGTGATTTTTGGCTTCGGCCTAGCTCTTCTCCTCAATCGTAAATTGCGAGGTCAGAGTATCTTCCGCGTACTACTTATTCTGCCAATGATGACCACCCCAGTCGCTGTCGGCTACACCTGGCGCATGCTGTATCATGTCACCAATGGTCCAATCAATCACATCTTGGGTTTATTGCATTTACCGATTATGCTATGGTTATCCAGCGGCCGCACATCACTGATGTCGATCGTCATCACCGACGTCTGGCAATGGACTCCCTTTGTATTTATAATTCTGCTTGCTGGATTGCAGTCCCTGCCTACGGAACCATTTGAAGCAGCTGCGGTGGACGGTGCGTCGCGTATCCAGACCTTCTTCTACCTAACGTTGCCTATGATATCGTCTATTTTGGTCATTGCTATCCTCCTGCGGCTGGTGGAGGCGCTCAAGATTTTCGACATTATCTTCGTTATGACGGCGGGGGGGCCAGGTATTACCACTGAGAGCTCTACTATGTATGCAAAAATTGTTAGCCTGAGCCAGTTTAGGCTAGGATATGGTGCTGCCATCGCCTATGTTCTGATGATCCTATCGATTATCTTTTTCATCGTCTTGACGCGGGTTTTTCCCACTGAGAGGGAAATGGAATAGGCCGTTGAATGACGGCCCTTGATATTTAGGTTAAAGGAGCGGATGTATGCAGATATCACGACGAGCAAAGAAACGGCTAGAGACTGACCTTATCTATTTGATATTGATCGTGGTTACGGCGGTCATGATCTTCCCGCTGTATTGGACTTTTGTCACGGCCTTCAAAGAGCCCCGGGATGCATTCACCTTTCCACCTAAGTACATCCCTTACTTGCAGTTCAAACCCACTATGTATGCCTGGCGAGATGTAGGTTTGCTCCCCAGCACCGGTGAGCGTGGGACGCACAGCCCGACAGAGATATTGGGCACCTTGTGGAACAGTGTCCTTATCGCTGGAGGGAGCACTGTGGTCTCAGTGATTCTTGGTTCGCTGGCTGCGTATGCTCTGGTGCAATTTAGGTTCAGGCGCTGGAAGAATAAGGATATCGCCTTCTTCATCCTCTCTCAACGCATGCTGCCCCCTATCGTGCTGGTCATTCCCTACTTCATCCTGTACAGCCGTTTAGGTCTACTGGATACCGTGCCCGGCATGATCATCGCCCATACAGTAGCGAGTGTGCCTTTCGTTGTATGGATCATGAAAGGCTTCTTCAGCAGCATTCCCAAGGAGCTAGTAGATAGTGCCCGCATCGACGGCTGCTCTTACTTCGGAGCCTTCTGGAAGATCGTCATACCGTTATCGCTACCAGGCCTCGCGGCCACCAGTGTCTTCACCACCATCTTCTCGTGGAATGAGTTGCTCTTCGCCATTACTCTAACGTTCAGTAACGCGCGGACCTTCCCTGCTCTGATTGCGGGGTTGACTCATGGCAGCGCCGCTTTGTGGTGGGATATATCCGCCATGTTGCTTGTGGCTATGGTACCCGTATTTCTCTTTACTCTACTGTTCCAACGATATATCGTTAGTGGTCTCACATTGGGAGCGATCAAGTGAGAGAGCTTGAAGATACTTTCAAAAGGTAACAATATCTGAACCTAAAAAATTATATAAGAGGAGGTGGTTCTATTAAGATGTAATAAGCAAATCTCAATTTATTTGTAAACAAAAAAACAAAAAAAGGAGAGAAAGAAAATGAAAAAATCATTATTATGGGTATTGTTGTTAGCATTAATTGTTTCAATGATTGGAGCTTTTTCATTTGCATCTACAGGAGCTACTAAGAAATATGAGGGAGTCAAGTTGACTGTGGTTACCCAACCAGGCCCCTATATCGCTGGCCCGCTTATTGATCATGGTAAGGAGTGGACCGCGCTGACTGGTGGGGAAGTGAAGGTAATTGAGGTACCGTACGAAGAGCTGTATTCAAAAATTATGACCCCCTTCGTTACAAAAGTGCCCACCTTCGACATGATTGTCGTTGGCTCGACCTGGCTACCTGATTTTACCCCCTATATTGTCACCCTCGACGACTACATCGCCAACCCGGACACGAACCCCGCCTGGGAGGATATTCTACCAGCGTTCCGAGAAAAGCTTGCGACCTGGCAGGGTAAAGTCTACGCCTTACCGCTGGATGGCGACACACACACACTGTTCTACCGCCGCCATCTCTTCACCGACGCGGACAATCAGGCCAATTTCAAGGCAAAGTACGGTTACGACCTGCAAGTCCCAAAGACCATGGATCAACTTCGTGATGTGGCTGAGTTCTTTACCGGTTGGGACTGGAACGGCGACGGCCAGTCGGACTACGGATGGGCACAACCCATGGCCCGCGGCGGCCAGGCCCATTGGTGGTTCTGGAACTTTACGGCGCCCTACAGTGTCATGCCCGGTCAAGTAGACAAGTACCACGGCCAGCTGTACTTCGACCCCGAGACGATGAAGCCATTGGTCAACCAGCCAGGCATGCTCAAGGGTCTTGAGCTGTACAAGGAGATGACCAAGTTCGGCCCTCCGGGTATGGAGGCATGGGGTGTGGGTGAGATTCGCTCGGCTTTCCCGAGCACCGGTAATATCGCCATGACTATCGAGTGGGGTGGCATCCCTGGGCAATGTAATGATAAGAGCTTCGCCAACCCTGCTGTTATAGGTGACTGCGGCTCTGCTGTGCGCCCTGGCGCCACGGAAGTATGGGATCGTGAGAACCAGAAGTGGGTGAAGTTAGCAGAGCCTAATTTCGCTCCGGTCCTGAGTTTTGGCGGCTGGGTGGGTGCCATCACAAAGACCTGTAAAAATCAGGAAGCTGCTTATGACTTCCTGAAGTTCATGAACAGCCCAGAGATTAGCATGCAGGACGTGATGGTGGGAGATAGCGGCTACAACGTGTACCGCTACAGCCACATTAAAAACCTTCAGGCGTGGATTAACGCTGGGATCTCTGAACAAGATGCCAAGGAGTATTTAGCTGCCGTCCAGGCCGACCTGGAGAACCCGAACGTACTTATTGACCTGCGCATCCCAGGCAAGCCGGAATACGTGGACACGGTGCTAGATCTGAATGTCAACATGGCGATTGTGGGTGAGAAGGATCCGCAGGTGGCACTGAAAACAGTGTACGACGAGTGGGAGAAGATCACCGAGCGCCTAGGTCGCGATAGCCAAAAGTCGATGTATCAGATTATGATGGACATGGACTAGCAGATTCAGTCCTGGCGTAAGCGTAACATCGCGGGGTCTTCACTCCGAAGGCCCCGCTCAAATTAGAGCCCAACTGTAGAAGGAGGGTAATGATGCAATACCGATTTTTAGGAAGAACCGGGTTTAAAGTCTCGGAACTATGCATGGGAACGCAGACCTTCGGCTGGGGCGCCGATGAAGCGATGGCGTATTCTATAAGTGACCGTTTCGTTGAAGCTGGAGGTAACTTTTTCGACACCTCTAATACATACAACAAGGGGAAGGCCGAGGTCATGCTTGGGCACTGGCTTAAGAGACAAGGCAACCGTTCACAAATGATCGTGGCCACGAAGGTCTTCTTCCCCGTAGGTGATGGGCCTAACGACTCTGGCCTATCAAGAAAGCACATCTTTGACCAGATTGACGCCAGTCTTCGCCGTCTACAGACCGACTACGTGGATCTGTATCAGATGCACTGTTGGGATGCCTCCACTCCGCTGGAGGAGACGCTGTGGGCTCTCAACGACTTGGTGCACGCTGGCAAGGTACGCTATATAGGCGCATCCAACTACACCGCCTCGCAACTGGATCGGGCGATTATGCTCAGCCGTATGCATGGCTTAACTCGCTTCGACTGTCTGCAGCCAGAGTATAGTCTACTGGTGCGCAGTACAGAGTGGGAGCTACTGCCTCTTTGCAGATCTGAGGGAATAGGAGTGATCTGCTGGTCACCTCTGGCAGGGGGGTGGCTCTCTGGTAAGTACAGGCGTAAACAGTCGCCTCCGTCTGGCAGCCGCGTAGCTCGGGGTGACCGCTGGGACGACCTGCCCGAACAACGAGAGAGCGAGCGCACTTGGCGGATAATAGATACCTTAATAGAGATAGGAGAAGCGCGCGATAAGTCTCCTGCTCAAGTTGCCCTAAATTGGCTGCTACAGCAGCCAGGTGTCACAGCGCCAATATTTGGCGCCCGTACTTTGGAGCAAGTGGAGGATAATCTGGGAAGTGTGGGCTGGTCGCTTACCACAGAGGAGATCGTCCAACTCAATACCGCCAGCGACGTTCCACTGCCCTCGCCATACAATTTCATCGCTAGATACACGCGGAAGCCGGTCTCTTGAAACTTTCTCGGCGAATTACTTCAGACTTCAGAGTGGGCACAAACTGTAGAAGCTCATTGAAGCTTGTTCGGAACTTCAGCATATTTATTATTTTACCTTAACCATTTAAAATATCATAAACCCCCTCAAGCCCCTTATAAGCATCTTTAAATGCCGGGTAGATTCTATTATATATCTTAGAATTATTCTCATCAGGAATTATACTTTCTTTAATCTTAAACATTTTATCTGCAAAACCAAAGTCATCATAGATACCAACACCAACACCACCAATTAAAGCTGCTCCCATGGATGTTGCCTCATCCAGCAAATGGGGAATAATAATCGTCTTATTAAACACATCGGCCAAGATTTTCCTCCAAATAATACTCTTAGCTCCACCACCAATCAAACGGATTTTATCTATCTCCGCTCCTTGTTCAATGAAAGCATCCAGGATGATTTTTAAATTCAGAGCAACACCTTCCATTACAGCTCGAATCATATGATTCCGGGTGTGCTTTATACTTAACCCAATAAATGCACCTTTAGCTAAAGGGTTCCAATATGGACTCCTTTCTCCCATCAAATAAGGCAAATAGAGCAAATTACTTGACCCGACAGGAATTTTTGCTGACTTCTTATCCATAATCTGATATGGACTAATACCTTTTTCTTCTGCTTCTTTAGTCTCCATTGGACAAAGTATATCCCTCATCCACTGATATGAGGCACCGGCAGCCTGCATCGTTCCCGTCGGGCTGTATAATCCAGGCACTACATGAACCCAATTAAAAGTACGCATCTGGGGATCTATAATCGGTTTTTCTGTAGTTATCCCGATCCAGGAAGATGAACCGAGATAATGGTAGGTGGTCCCCGGGGCAATCACTCCAGCACCTGCTGCAGCACAACAACCGTCCCCACCACCGATTATAACAGGAATTCCTTCCGTTAAACGTAATTCTGAGGCTGCTGATCTCGTCAATTTTCCTACAATTTTAGTGGAAGGAACGGCTTCTGGTAAAATATCCTTTACTAGTCCTGCTGCCTCAATAATTTCATCAGACCAGGCCAAATTATTTATGTCAAATAAATTTGTACCTGAAGCATCAGAATAATCAGTATAGAAATTACCCGTCATTCTGGCAGCTACAAAATCTTTTGCCTGTAAAACCTTATATATTCTCTTAAACCTATCCGGTTCATTATCCTTTATCCACATTATCTTTGCTGCAGAGTAAGATGCACTGGGGCGATGGCCTACGGTTCGATAAAAATATTCTTTTCCTAATTTTGAAATTAATTGCTCTGCCTGTTTTACTCCCCTCTGGTCAGCCCAGATTAAAGCGTGACCCAGGGGTTCACCATTTTTATTTACCGGTACACATCCCATCATCTGACCACTAAAGGTTAGACAAGCTATTTCAGAAGTTTTAATCCCGCTTTTCTCCAACAACTTTTTATTGGACGAACCTACTGCCTTCCACCAGTCTTTAGGTTCCTGTTCAACCCAGGAGGTTTTCGGATAATAGGTCTTATAACCGCTAAAAGTACTGGAAACAAGATTTCCTTCATCATCAAATATTGTCGCTTTATTTCCTGTCGTACCCAAATCATAGGCAATTATATATCTTTTATTATTCAAAAATCCCCTCCTCTTACAATCTTTTTTAACTTACTTATTAGAAAAATTTAACAAATTAATTATAAGGTATTTTAGCACCGCCCTGCTTTAGTTTTTTAGTAGTTTTTAATATTTCTAAAAATACCTCTACTACTTTAGGGTCAAACTGACTACCACTCTCCCGTTTAAACTCTTGGATAGCTGTTTCTTCTGTGAGAGCTTTACGGTAAGGTCGATCAGATTTCATAGCATCATAGGCATCTGCTACCGCAAGGATACGAGCCCCCAAAGGGATATCTTCTTTAGATAATCCATCGGGATAACCTTTGCCATTAAACCATTCATGATGATGTCTAATTAAAGGCTTAATCGTTCGTAGCAATTCTATAGGCTGAATAATATTCTCGCCAATAATAGTATGTTTTTTTATTTCATCATATTCACTCACGGTCAATCCATCAGGATTATTTAAAATAATTCCCCTCACCCCAATCTTTCCAATATCGTGTAAGATAGCTGCATATCTTAATGTTTCTTTTTCCTCTTTAGATAAATTAAATTTTTCCGCAATTATTAATGAATATTGCATAACTCTTTCCGAATGACCATGAGTATAGGGGTCTTTAGCTTCTATGGCCTGGGCTAATGCTTTTACTATTTCAAAATAACTATCCTGAATTTTTTGGTACAAGTGGGCCTTATTAATAGCGACTGCCACCTGTTCAGAAAAAGATTTAAGCAGATTTATTATATCGGTGGTAAAGGAAGCATTATCTAAACTTATTACTCCTTTTACTTCATTTTCTATAATTATAGGGACCATTAAAAGCTGTTTTATCTTATAGTCGACTGTCTCTTTTTTTGAAAAACGCTTATCTTGTTCTAAGTCTTTAATGTATAAGGGCTTTTTATTCTTGACTACCCAACCAAAAGTATTTTCATCTTTAACAAAGGTAGTCTCTAGAATAACTTTTTCGCTTATATTATATGCGACTTTAACAGAAAAGATATTCTTCTTTTCATCCAAAAGCATAACTGAACCTCTATTAGCACCACTTATTTTCACTGAAAAATCTAATAACACCTTTAAGATGTTATCTAATTTTAAGGTTGAACTAATAACTCGTGATATATTATAAAGTATAGATAATTTGTCTTTAGATTTTTCTAATTCTTGAGTTCGTAATTTAACCTTCTTCTCTAATTTGTCTCTCCATTCTTCCAATACTTTTTTAGCTTTCGCTAATTCAACACTTCTTTGTTCTAACCTTTGGGAAAAGTGTTTCCCGGTAAAAAAGATCAAAAAAAATGTAAGTCCGGTTAATAAGGTTGTAATTATAACATATTGGCTATCTTTGTAAAGATAAGGAGTTAATTTAAAAAATCCTACATATGGAATAAGATCAAAATATTCCAGTAAAACTATTGAGCTGTAACAAGTAAAACCAAAAAGGGCAATAATTAATCCTTCTCTTGGAGTAGATAAAAGGCTTGTATAGAGTATAATAATAATAAAAAAGATATCACCAATCCACAATATACCGCCTGTATAGTGGAAAATACCGGTCACAAATAACAAACCTGCGATATAGTTTGCAAAATGTATTTTTTTTATTAACTTAAGTTTCATTCTTCTTTTTTTTAAGATGTATTGAACCAAATACATATAGAGAAAACACCCTAAATTAAGAAAAAAAAGTTTATTATAAATAGGAATTTTGAAAAAATATTTCGAAACTAAAAAAGCAATAAGAAATATCAATAGCATAATATAGCCAATAGTAAGAGCAGTTATCATACTTGTTTTTAGATTATTAAGTTCTTCAGTTTCAGGATTTTGATTTAAATCCATATCCCTTTTCCCCTGATTTTTCCCTTAATTAATTAAGGTTTTAAGAGATTTTAACAAAAACTCATTAAATATAAATACACTTAATTATAAATATATATATAACATACGATATATTTTTAAAAAATCCTTCTTTTTTTATAAAACCTCGGTTCTGATAACTCTCCCTAAAAGATTTTCTTGAATCATCCACCTCTTATTACAAGGTCCCTTTCAGGGAACACCAGGAACCAGAACACGATAACCCTTAATGGAGTTAGCTTCAAGCTGTTGCAATATTGAATCCTCTACTCCCACCTTTCCCATCATCCAACCTAATCTCTTAACAATAACCGCATTAAGCTGCAAAGAATAATTAATCATCTGGATTAGTCTGGATATTTCTAATCTTGATTCCCGGTTCTCCAGCCATATATAAAACAGTTCCTTGGGAATGATATTCAATTGGGGTAGCTCTGGGGAGATCATCTTTTGAAGTAGCCAAAACACATAGATTGCTTGACTTAAGAAAATCCACAATTTTTTGCTCAAGTTCCCTTTTGAGTAATTTCTTGGTCACTTTCTTTTTTAATAATTGCATAAAATTATCTTGTTCAGATTGTAAATCTTCTTTACTCATATTGAGCCTGCTTTCCTTATTCTGATACATGCTTTTTAATCCTTTCTCTTATCCATTGCCAATCAGGTTTTCCGTAGTTAAAAAATGATTTGAAGTTATCCTTCAACCACTCATAATAGTCATCTTCAACATACTTACAGAAAGTCTCTACAATTGCTTCTTTAAAAATATCATCAGGTATTTCTATTCTCTTAAGTTCTTCATCTAAAAATTCTCTTACTACTCTTCTGTTAAGCATGGTACCCCCTCTTTGAAATTAAAAATTTTAATAACTACTATCCAAAATTAAAAACTTTCCCTTTATAACTTAAACTTTACATGATTTAGCTCCTTATAAAAGGGGTAAAAAAATTATTAAACTACTAAGCATGAACAACAGTCCCCTGAAATAATAGTGAAAACGCGAATGCGTCGTAGGTGGTGTTTTTATTTTTTAATATTTGATCGAAAGGTTTTTATGCTCTACCCTTACACATCTTCTTCCCAACACCTTCTTTAATTATGCAATTTCCCTCTTCTCCTACGCACTTTGCGATATAACCACAACTCAATAAGGCTACAGGACAATATTTGTCTTCGGTGGGAATACAAATCGGGTCAACGCCATTATCCCCAAAAGGACAAACATTACATAATTTCTTGCTACACATCCTGAGAACGAAGTCAAAAGTAATATCAAATTGTTCCGGATAAAAATCATTAATTTCTCCAGAACTTTTCACTGGTTTATAAATATCTCTGATAATTTCGGGCATCCCCCAAGTCTTTGGAATGTTATCAATATCTAATATTTCAGCAAATAAATTATTTTTAAATAGTGGATTATTATTCCAAACATCTCCCGGTAATTCTATTTGTTCCATTGACAAACTATCCCATATACTAATTAACTTGCTTGCTTCCATACCGGCAACTTCTCTTATAGCTTCGCTGAATACTTTATGATACAAACCTTTCTTATATTTTTTCTAAAACCCTTATAAATAAAGATTTATTTGTCATTCAGACCGTGTTATAACTAATTCTATTTAGCAATTATTTTTTGTAGATTAAAAAAATTTAAAATTTTTAAGGTTAATATAAAAATAAAAAATATATTTATTCTGTTTTTAACCCATCTTATCCTATTTTACTTGAAATAAGGGGATTTTATCCCCTGATTAGATCCTTAATTCTTTAACTAAAGCTGGTACTCCCAGGAGGTTGATCATCCGAACAAGGTTAAAGCAGGAAGCAAGGATGGAGGCCTCGGCCTTTACTCCTTTTAGACCTCTTAGGAGAAAAAAGTCCACTTTTAGATTACGTTTGATATGTCCGAAGGGGAGTTCAACTTTCTGTTTTCTAAGTTTATAGATCTCTTGAGATTGGGGCTCTTGGTATTGAGCTTCTAGTCTTTGCCTTACTTCTTCGTTTAGAAGGCGGGTTGCCATTCTTCCGGTTTTAGATTTAGTACAAGTACCGTAATGGGGACAGGCAAAACAGATTCTCTTATCAGTAATCATATATACTTTCTCTTTTTTACTAAGATAATAAAAGGTTAGCTGATGTCCTTGGGAACAGAGATAATCATCATTCTGGGAATCATAAGTAAAACGTTCTTTGGCAAATTCATGTGGTTCGAGTTTGGAGGCCTGTCTTTGGGAAGGGACAATGACCTTGATCCCTTGTTTATCTATTTTTTCCAACTCATCGGTTGAGGCAAAACCAGAATCAGCACCGGCTACCTTACACTTCTTACCTAAGACCTCATTCGCTTTATTAATCTGGCAGGCAAACTGATTAAGGGATTTTTGCTCTTCTTCCTCTAGTTCTTTGAGGATGTTTTTAACCTTAGCCTTAAGGGTCTTTTGGTCTTTTAATTCTTCATCCATGGTGACTAAAGAGCCTGTTCCTTCTTCGGCCTTATCTACGGTATCACACTGGGTGAGGATAGCAGAAATTCGCTCATCGATATGTTTTAAAACTTTTAGGGCTTTTTTCTTGTCCCAGCTATTTTTGATTGAGGCATTGGCTCTTATTTTGGTACCATCAACAAAGAGGGTATTACCTTTGATCAGGTTGAGTTGGATACAGATCCTGGCACACTGTTTGAGGACTTGGGCTAAAGCCTCTTGATTCTTTCTCCTATATTCGGCTATGGTCTTATGGTCTGGCTTTAAGTCGGAGGTAAGCCAGATAAAGGAGAGGTTGTGATAACAAGCCCTCTCTAATTTTCGGGAACTGCGGATACCATAAGAGTATCCGTATACTAACAGTTTTAACATAGCCTTTGGATAGTATTCTGAATTGCCTACTTTGTGAGAATCAAGGGGATCCCTAATGCTCTAAAATCGAGGGCCTCTACAAAGGCGTCATAGGCCCTAACTGGATCATCAGAGGCAATATAGTCTTCTATACTCTGAGGTAAGAGTTTGATTTGGTATCTATTACCATAACGATAAGCCATAATAAAAGTTTCCTTTCTTTTATGATTATTATTCTAATAATATAACATAAAAATGGCTAAAAGTCTTGTAAAATAAGAGTTTTATTTGATTTTTATTCAATATTTTTTAATCTTTTAGGTTAGGTAAAAGATGTAATTGTGACACAGTCTGATTGCTTTATTTATATCCTTTTGTAATTTAGGGAAAACTCCTTTTTCGTAATATCGTGACTTAATCTTCATTAAATTAATATAACCAGATTCGCCCTCTACTTTTGCACCAACGAAAATATCTTTTAAAATATCATAAAATTTTTGTTCTTTACTCATATTTCTTCTTCTCCTTCTCATCGCATCAATAATTTTATCCAGTTCTGTAAGTAAATCCGTATATATAGGATTCGCTCTTTTTTATTTTTTAATTTCACTCATAATTTCTATAACTTTATTAAAAGCTAGTTCAAAATTAGGTAAGCTTTTCAGTTGATGTCTTAAAGAATTTTCCCAGGCATTAGCGAAATCATCTTTTCTTTTTATCAGGGAAGAAATATCAAGAATGACTCCTTTGTACTTAAATTTTTCATCGAAAATCTGTAATGCTTTATCTTTATTAATTAAGTCACTAAGCATTCCTATATCATATAAATCTCTTACTCGAGTTCTTTCAATTAAGGCACGAATCTTTTCTGTAAATATTTCCTCAAGAGAATAAGCTTTTATTTTTGCATTAAGTTCATCTGAGTAAGGATGAAAAATTCTTTTCTGTTCTATAGGAAGTAATATTTTTTCATTATTAAAGTTTGTAATATCAATTTTAATACTAAGTGGCGTTCCGGTAGCATTCTTAATAATATTAAAATAAATTTTTCCTCTAAATCCAGTTTCAGTTTTAGTAAGATTATCCTTTATCTTAAAGTTTATTCCAACTTCTTCTTTTACTTCATTAACCGCTCTATCCATATGGGCGAGTAAATCTTCTTCTTTAATAAGCTTGGCTAAACTAAAGTCGAGGTCATCAGAAAAGCGGTAGTTTTTAATATAAACTTTTCTAATACCAGTACCACCTTTTAGAATAATATCTGGATGATATAAATATTTGAGTAACCAATTTTGAGCATAATCTCTTTCTATAGTAGATGTAGGAACCCCATATTCTCTGGCTTTTTCTTTTATCTCTCGGATTGGAATCATTCGAGTCCTCCTAATACTTTTTCATCAAGATTTACAATTAATTTCCATTTGGCACTTTTCGGGCCTTCTTCAGACATAGTAGGATCCAGTAGAAGATAATTTCGAGTATCTAATTTAGGAAGATTTATTTTTATATTTAAAAATTCACAAAGGTAACCTAGCCTTCTTATTACTCCAGAATTTCCAATGCGCTGGGCATAGGAAGATAATTTTTTATGGTCAAAAGTATTATTCTTTAAAGCTTTGGCTACTTCGATTATCCCACCGGCATATTGAGGAAGATCAAGGCAATCAATAATTGTTTTTTCTTTATCAGTTATATTTATTTGGGTCTCTTCAATCCATTCTTTTCTAATTCCGAACCTTTTCTCTTCTTTAACTTTTATTATTTTATACTGCACTCCAAAAACTTCAGGATTAAAATTAAATTTTCTGGTAATGGTTTGAATAAAAACAGTAGTGGGAATTTGCTCCGTTAGACCATAAAAATTAAGAGCGCTCCAATAAGCAATACTATATGGTTCAACCAACAAAGAACCTATCACAAATTCATGTAAGGTATATTTACCTTTTTCGGTTCCAAGAGGGATAATTAGATATTTTCCTTTCTCAATACGCTCAATTGCACCTCTCTGTTTCAATCTATACAATACCTTTTGTAAACTCTTTGTAGATAGATTGCTCATTTTTAATGCATCGTTAAAAGTAAAAGTATTTCCCTCTTTAGCTAATAGGTTTAATAAATCAACTCTTCTCATCTTATTATATGATACTCCCTCTATCTGTCTTCTTTAATGTATCATATTGTGAAATATTAAGCAAGAAAAAATGTTTGATTCGTAATTTCAATAATTGAAATTATAGAGCATAGAACAAATATTAAGATCTTAAATTAAAACAATGTATTATTTTTATGTACCCCTCCCATCATCATACCCAATTCCTCAACACTAACTTCATTTCGCTTTACTACCCCCATAATCTCACCCTCGTAAATAACTGCAATCCGATCAGCAAGTGATAAAATTTCATCCAGGTCATCAGAAATAAGAAGTGTTGCGGTTTTTAATTTTATCCTTTGTTCAATCAATTGCCGATGAACATATTCTGTAGCACTAATGTCTAATCCGCGGGTTGGTTGAGCAGCTACTAGAACACTTGGTTTTCGAGAGAGTTCTCGCGCTAAAATTAGTTTTTGAATATTTCCACCGGAAAGGCTTTTTAAAGAAGTATAGCGAGAAGGAGTCCTGATATCAAAATTCTCGATTAGACGTTCGCTTTCCTGACCAATTTTATTGAAATTCATAAATATTCCCTTAGCATAAGGCGGGTGGATATGATCTTTAAGAATCAGATTTTCTTCTATATTAAATTCCTGTACTACACCGTCCCGCATCCGTTCTTCGGGAATATAAGAAAGACCATACTCAAGAAGTTGGGAAGGAGACCAATTAGTAACGTTAATTCCTTTTATAAACACTTTCCCTTGGGTAGGTTTCCGTAGACCGGCAATAACTTCTGCAAGTTCACTTTGACCATTTCCGGAAACCCCGGCAATGCCAAGAATTTCACCAGAGTGCACTTCCAAATCAATTCCCCGCAGGGCAGGAAGTCCTTCATCTCCTTTAACCCAAATTCCTTCTAAAGCAAGAGCTACTTTCCCAAGTTTTACTGAAGGATGTTCAACTTGCAAAAGAACTTCTCTCCCCACCATAAGGCGGGCAAGTTTCTCTTGAGTTGCTTCCACGGCAGGAAGAGTCTTTACTACATTACCATCACGCAGTATGGTTATACGATTACTTAAAGATAGAACTTCACGAAGTTTATGACTGATAAAAATAATAGTATATCCCCTCTTTATCATACTCCGCAAGACGTGGAAGAGTTCTTCCACCTCCTGCGGAGTAAGAACAGCAGTCGGTTCATCCAAGATAAGGAGAGAAGCTCCGCGATATAAGACTTTCAATATTTCCACTCGTTGTTGCTCTCCTACAGAGAGTTGCCATACTTTTGCCTCTGGATCAACATAGAGACCATTTATTTTGACTAGCTCTTTAATACGTTCAGTGACCATATCCAGATCAAGAAGAAACTTTCGTGAGGAAGGAAGTCCTAAAGCTACATTTTCCGCTACGGTAAGAGTAGGGACCAGCATAAAATGCTGGTGGACCATTCCAATCCCCAGTCGAATTGCATCCAGCGGAGAACGTATATTAACCAATTTTCCATTAACGTAAATTTCACCTTCATCCTGGTGATATATACCATAAAGAATTTTCATTAGAGTACTTTTCCCAGCTCCATTTTCACCCAGGAGAGTATGAACTTCCCCTACATGGACATCAAAGTTAATGTGGTCATTGGCCAGAACACCCGGGAACTGCTTCACTATTCCTCTCATCTCTACTGTTTCGACCTTGATCAAATTAATTATTTTAGAACTATTTTTTATCATATCTAAATGAAGACCAGAGTTCTGTAGGGCACTCTGAATCTATCTTTACTTCTTTACCTTGACCTGAATATTTCCTTTAACTATATCCTCGATGGTTTGGCCTACCAGTGCTTCTTGATTTACAACCATTTTGAGACCACCATTAGCTAAGTTAAGAGTAAAGATTTTACCTCCCCTCTCTCCTTTTTTAATCAGGTCAATCATTGGCTTAAGGGCAACTACCCAGTCAACATCTACACTACAGACCACATTCTTAGGGGCCAGGGCAGATTGGTCCACATCATATCCAAACCAGAGAGCCCCTCTCTGACGCGCTACTCCAATTGCTCCTACGGTCATCTGCGCTGTGCCAGTAAGAACATCTGCTCCAGCATTAATATGAGTTTGTGCTGCTTCGGAAGCAAGGGCAACATCACTATAAGAACCAATCCAGGTTACGTTTACTTGAGCATTTGGTTTTACTGCTTGTATACCGGCTTTGAATCCTTCGGTATAACGTTTGGCATCACCAGTCTCAATCGGACCAATTACTCCAAAGATATCCTTCTTGGAAAGCTTTGCGGCCAGGACACCATTAACATAGCCCCCTTCCTCAGAGTAAGGTTCATAGGCAAATATATTAGTGATTCCCTTATCAGCAAAAACATTAGCAGTTGACCCCCAGGCAAAACTCGTCTTTGGGAAATCAGGAGCAATATCTGCTAAAGAGGCTCCATACTGCGAACCATGGGCAATTACTAAATTATAACCCTCACTGGCATAATCTCGAATAGCAGCCGCAGCGTCTGCTACCACAAACATATTCTCTGAATAGACAAACTGAAAATTCTCCTTACCCATCTCTTTTTGAATCGTAAGCAGAGCGTCATACATACTTTGACTCCAGGCGAAATCATTAATCGTACTGGGCATAATTAAGGCTACCCTGAATGCTTCCGCACCTGCTCCGATAACAAGAGATAAAACAAAGATACTTATTATAGTAAGTATTATTATTATTTTATTTCGTTTCATTTTTTATTCCTCCTATTTTTTAATATTAAAATTTAGAATATAGAAAACCTTTTATTATTTTCAGTACTTTATCTTATTATTAATCACCTCCTCTTTCTATTCCTCTCCACGCTGGAAAGGCTTATTTAATGCAGCAGGTGGGCGTACACGACGTTTAGCCATTGCGGTAAGCACCACGATGGTAACCAGATAAGGCATCATCAAGGTAAAATCAGGGGGAATATTAATACCTTTTACCTGAACCCAGATCTGAATAGCATTTACAGTGCTGAATAGAAGTGCACCATTAAGAACACTTAGAGGACGCCAAGCTCCAAAGTATACCAGTGCTACAGCAATAAACCCCATTCCATTAGTCAAATTTTGCTGAAATACATTGAGTAGAGCAATAGAGAGAGACGCTCCGGCAATCCCAGACAGTATTCCACCTGCTATTACCGTGAAATAGCGAATACGCACAATATTAACCCCCAATGAGTCGGCAGCCTGGGGGTTTTGTCCTACCGCTCGAATATTAAGTCCTAAAGGAGTCTTAGTCAACAAAAACCAGGATAGAGGAATCAAGGTAAAGGCACCGTATACCAGGATATTTTGCTGAAATAAGATTTCGCCCACCACCGGGAGATCAGAAAACCAAGGGATAGGAAGGGGAGGAAAACCATTAACCGTATGTACTGATCCTATCATCACACTAAATAAGACACTACTTAACCCTTGACCGAATATGTAAAACCCAATTCCACTAATTCCTTGTTCAGCTTTTAAGGTAACATTAACAAAAGCAATCAGAAGACCAAATATTGCTCCGACCACTATGGCAGCTAACAAGCCCAGCCCAAGATTTCCAGTCTTAAGAACCGTATAGAAGGCACTAAAGGCTCCCATAAGCATCACCCCATCCACCCCAAGATTAAGGACCCCACTCAACTGCCCGAGTGTTTCTCCAATGGAAGCGTAGAGATAAGGCGTGGCCAGACGAATTGCAGATTTTGCAATCCCAATAATAATCGCTTCCATTATTCATCCTCCTTTTTACTTTTATGCTTAGAATTATATCCCACTTCGGTAATCAGTTCCACCCGCCGAGCCTGACTACGGCGTAGATATTCACTTCCTACTACGAAGAGTACAATCAGACCGTTTAAAGCACCAATCAATGCGGAAGGTATTTGCACTACTCTTTGCATTTTATTTGCTCCCGTAAGAAGTGCTCCTAATAATAAGGAAGCTGGAATTGTTCCCAGGGGATGAAGTTGGCCAAACAAAGCAGCCACAATCCCATTAAAGCCCGCACTACCAGTAAAACCAGATGCGGAACCATCGGTGAACATCCGGTGATGGACCCCCAGCACTTCAATTGCTCCACCTAATCCCACTAAAGCTCCACTTAATAAAAAAGCAAGGACCATATACTTCGGTACATTAATTCCAGATGCTCGTGAGGCTGGTATATTTTGCCCTATCATCCGGATACGGAAGCCAATGGTGGTCCGCCAGAGAAAAATATAAACCAGAATAGCAAAAAAAATGGCAATTATGGTCCCCAGATTAAGACGAGTAGGAATAAGGCGAGGAAGATCAACTGCTTGAGATAAACGGGCAGTCTGAGGAATAAAGGAACCAAGTTTTACCTGGAGAGGGTCCATTATCGGTCCACGAAGAAGATAATTCATCCCATAAACCGCAATATAATTCAGCATTATGGTGCTCAGGATCTCGTTTACATTAAAATAAGCTTTAAGAAATCCAGCAATTCCTCCCCATATCGCTCCACTTAAGAGTCCAACCAACAAAGCAATGATAATCAGTATCCAACCGGCTAAATCTGGAAAGGTAAGACAAATTATAGTGGCGGAGAGAGCTCCAACTACCAGCTGACCTTCCCCGCCAATGTTTAATACCCCAGCACGAAAGGCAATACAAATTCCCAACCCTACGAAAAGCAAAGGAGTTGCCTTGACTATGGTGTCTGCTATAGCATTTATACTCCCAAACGCACCGTTGTACAGGGCCTGGTAGGCAACCCAGGGATTTATTCCGAGAATAGCAATCATCATTGTCCCCATTAACAGGGCAAGGAGAAACGCCGCTATAGGAATAAGGCCGGTTAATATTTCCCGGACCCTCTTGTATTTCATCTTACCACCTCTATATAGTTTTTAATTATGTCCTACTCTTTACCTTTTTATATTCGACAAAAGTTTTAAAAATCCTTCTTTTTAATTAAAAGAATTTCAGGTTGTAGGTGATAAGTTTCAAGTCAGAGGTAGTCAAAAGGTGGTTGTACTAACTCACCATCATTTATATATTAGATTATTGTAAAAGTATTCCCAGGATATAGGGTAGTAAAACCAGTAAGGCCAAGAGAGGATGTCCACGTTGATTGGTATTACGCCTATCCCAATTAAAAAGATAGAGGGCTAATTCAAAAGCCAATACCCCACTTGCTAGTAAGATAAGAAGCGACCCCAGCGGATTAAAATCAGTAGGCAGATTCTGGGCTAATCCCCGAAAGGCGTTCATAGCCTGAGTGGCTGGCAAGAGCTGAGCGATTTTAGCCATCGCCTTTGGTAACATACTATGGGGGATCATCATTCCACCTAACAGCATGGAAGGCAGAAAGATCAGCTGAGACCAGAGCACGGTAATCCGCGAACTGGAGGAAATTACCCCGATCAGCACACTAAATCCGGCGCAGGCTAAAGCAGTAAGCAGAAAGGTCACTACAAAACCAAACCAATTAAGTGGTAAAGGGGCTTTGAATAATAGTGGAGCGGTAATAATAATGATGATACTTACCACTACTGTATGTAAGATAGTAGTCAAAGCTGGAATAACCAGAATAGAGAAAGCTGGAACCCCATTAATTTTGTAATTACGAAAAATACCGGCTTCCCGGGCGGTTACTAAGGGATCAGGTATCCCTAAAATAGTAGAGGCTAAAATAGCAAAGATAACCATCGCCGGAAGCATGGTTTCCAGAAAGGTAGGATTAATTTGGGTCATCAGTAGTCCTATCATAAAATAGAAACCTAAGGGGAATAGGTAGTTCATTAAGAGTAAAGTTTTATTACGAATCCCAGAGCGGAACTCGAAGGAAAAATGACTGATAAAAGCGTTCATTTAGCACCTCCAATATTGGTGATTTCCAGAAAACGATCTTCCAGAGAAGGCCGTTCTACTCTTAAATCAAGGAGGGTATCCTCTTTGTCTTTAAGATAAGCGATAATTGTCGAAATAGTAGGACCGATATCTCTACTATAATAAATCACATATTCTTCTTTAACTGTGCGATGACTTACCGCCGGAAAACTAAGCTGGGGATCAGATAGGCTGGAGTCTTTGGTGTAAACAGAGATTTTAGTCAAACCCGCGCCGGTTGCAGTAAGCGCCAGCGGGGTACCGGTAGCCACGATCTTACCACGCAGTAAAATGGCCAGACGGCTGGCCAGTTCATCGGCTTCGGCCATATCATGGGTAGCCAGAATAATAGTAGTACCAGAAGTTTGCAGTTCACGCATCAGATTATGTAACTCAATACGCGAGGCAACATCAAGACCAGCGGTAGGTTCATCCAGAAATAGTACCTGGGGATGGTGAGCTACGGCCAAGGCTAGCCCCAGACGCCGCTGTTGACCGGCAGAGAGCTGATGATACTGGGCTCTCCTTTTCTCTTTCAGACCAAAACGGTCTAGCACGTCATAACGCGGGACTACACCGTGATAAGCACAGAAAAATTTCATCGCCTCGTCAAGGCGGATGCTCTCCGGCAGACTAGAAGTCTGTAACTGCACCCCGATCAAGTTACGCAGTTTACCTGATTGACGATTAGGGTCAACGTCCATAATTCGTAATAATCCGCCATCGGGGATGCGCAGCCCTTCCAAACACTCCAGTGTACTGGTCTTCCCCGCACCATTAGGTCCTAGAAGGCCAAAGATTTCGCCACGCTGCACCTCAAAACTAATTCCGTCCACAGCGACATAATCGCCATAGATTTTACGAAAGTCTTTGACTTGAATTATCGGGTAAGACATAGAACATTCCTCCTTATTTATAGTATTTTCAATTACTGATTAAAAAGAAGCGCTTTAATTTATTTAATGATTAAATATATTTTCAGATTACTCAATTTAATTATTTTTAATCTTCCTGGCTAAAATTTTCTTCCAGTGGTGTATTAGAGGTATAGGTAGATTGGTCAGTCCCACCTTTAAACAGACTAAAATAGAAGAGCAGTGCAACCCCGCATATAACTGCAAAATCCGCTAAATTAAATACACCAGTCCGCAAATTTCCTATTCCGATATTTAAAAAATCGATTACCGCACCATCATAAGTCAGTCGGTCAATCAGATTACTCATCGCTCCACTGAAGATCAGGGATATACCGAGAGTTGGTAAAAAAGATAGTTTTTTCGATAAAATCAGGTAGAAAAACATAATATTTAACATTAAAGATACCCAGACCATAAAAATCCAAAATCGTGTTTCTTCGGGTAAAGAAGCACCCAGACTTAAAAAAGCGCCTTTATTTTTAAGGTACTGTAACCTTATCGTATCACCCAGAAAGCTAGTCATTGCACCATAAGGAAGTAATTTTTTAGCAGCGTATTTAGCCAGCTGATCAGTGCTTACGCTTATAATCGATACAAAGATTAGAATCTTTAATCTTTTCAGATAACTACCCATTCTCTCCCTTTTCTCTTTTTAAGCTTGGTGAGTAAGAAGCTTTTCTTTTATTTTATTATACCCGATAATAGTTTTAAATGCCTTCTTTTGGTTAAAATTAATTAAAAAAACCCTTCAACTTACCGGTCAAAGGGTTTTAAACAGATTATCTCCATCTTTCTCTTAACATATCCCTGTCTTTAAGACCGTCTTTCTTCGATTCTTCCCGGATCTCCTATCTCGGCCACCTCGGTGTTCAGATCCTTTATAATTTGGATCATTACTAATCCTGCGGTCTAATCCTGATCTACGCTCTTTTCCACCACGATGCTCTTTTTTTAACATAACCTTTTACCTCCTTTAATTAATCAATACAGGTAAAACCCTTTCTAAATAGAGCGAACTGTAATAACCACTCCCTTATTATGTATAGCAAAGTTAGCTTCAGATGATGGTTAAATATAAATTTAAAGATCAATAGTACATCCTGGGAGCGAGAACCTTCCCGGTCTCGGATATCTTCAGACCTTCCAACTCGAGCAAGGCACGTTTCATATCTAAACCTCCCTGATATCCTCCTAGCTGACCATCTGACCTAATGGTTCGATGACAGGGTATAATTATCGGGAAGGGATTACTGGCTAATGCCCTACCTACCGCTCGAGCAGCCTGTTTCATTTTAAGATGTTGGGCAATTCTGCCATAACTACTAACTCAGCCTCGGAGGATAGCGTATTCGGCCAGTAAAATAATTTGTTGAAATTTAGAACAAATCTCCCAGTCTAAGAGGTTTAAGTCAAACTTAACTTCCTCTCCACCTAAGAAATCCTGTATCTGTTTACCCAGCTGATCAATTTTAGAATTGGAACCTGACCGGGAATTTTTAAAATAACTTCGAATTAATTCCCCAGAAGAAATCTAAAGTTCTCTTTTTTATTTTCTTGGCTTTGGATATGGTCGAGATATTAATTAACTCTATTTTTAGGTTTTCTTCCCTCTAAAACATCAATTAAATTTTGGGCAGCTTGAATACCCATATTTTCTATAGCTTCTTCGGTGTAGGCACCAATATGTGGAGTCATGATTACATTATCCAATTCCTTCAAGGGAGATTCTACAGGTGGTTCGTTACTATAGACATCTAAAGCTGCTCCTTTTAATTGATTATTCCTCAGAGCTTGATAAAGAGCTTGCTCATCTACTATTCCGCCACGTGAAGTGTTAATTAAAAATGCTTCTTTTTTAATCTTTTCCAGTTCTTTATAGCTAATCATACCACGTGTAGCATCATTTAAAGGAAGATGAATGGTAATATAATCTGACTTTTGAAGAAGCTTTTCTAAACTGACATACTTAATACCATATCTTGAGGCAAATTTTTTATCTTTAATTAGATCAAAACCTAAAATATTCATTTGGAAACCTCTAGCTCGCTTAACCACTTGCTTGCCTATCTTTCCAAGTCCGATAACTCCGAGTGTTTTCTCCCAGACTGACTTTCCAATAATCTTTTCCCACTTGCCATTCTTGGTTTTTCGGTCAGCTTCAGGAACTCTTCGGGCTAAACCTAAGATCAAACCAAAAACTAAATCTGCTACCGCATCAATATTAGCTTGAGGAGTATTGGTTACTATAATATTCTTATTGGTGGCCATATTTATATCAATATTATCCAAACCTGTGCCATATTTGGAGATTACTTTCAATTTATCTGCTCTCTCAATTATTTCGGCACTTAGTTCATCTATTCCTATGATAATCCCGTCTATGTCTCTAATCAGATTTAACATTTCCTCTTTTTTATAAGGCCGATCAGTATTATTTTTTTGTATTTCATAACCCCTTGCCGTAAGCATCTTGATGGCTTTATCTGAACTCGAAGCAAAGGAGCGTGGAGTAATTAAAATTTTCATAAAAATCACCTTACTCTTCTCTTCAATCAATTATTTGACCAAACGAAATATTATGCACTAGAAATTAAGTTACTGATTAAGCTTAAGAATTAACCCCCTGAAATCATAGGCATAATTATTAGTTCATCACCATCCTTAAGAATGGTATTCTCTTTCTTTAGCTGATTAATTGACCTATTATTAACCATAATAATTCCTTTAGACACTATCTTCTTAAATTCAAGCTGATATTTATGATTAAGGACTTTAAATACATCTTGCACATTGATCTCATCATTCTTAAAGAATAGTTCTTCTTTGGAATGTCCACTAATCTTTTTAAAATCCAGAAAATATTTTACGGTAATCTTCAAAATAACTCACCTTTCAAGTTCAAATATTGTCAAGGTTTAATTCATGCAATCTTTCTTTAGTTGGTCTACCATCCATATCCCAGCCTCGAACTTCATAATACTCATCAAGCATGGTATTATAAATCTTATCGCTGACCACATGCCCCTTGGCTTGACCCTCGGGCATTTCTTCGGTTCGAAATCGTTCTGGAATCATATCATCTTTCCTAAATCTACCTTCCCTATTGATAATTAATCTTTCTAAATTATATACTCTTTCGCCAATAGTCATAAGTTCTGGAGTAAAATTATAACCGGTTAAATATTCTAAGACTTTGCCTTGAGGTTTATCAGTAAAACCGTATCCACTTCTAACTACGGTACAAATACCTAGTGAATCTATATAGCCTCGAGTATCCTGAAGAGATTTTATCAATTTCCCCTTTCCTTCAACAGCAAAACGATCATATTCACCTGATAAAAGTTCATCTCGAATACTCCAACCCCCCACATTATGACAAGCACCTCGACTCGAAGTTCCAAAAGTCAATGCGTTGCCATAAAAACCTCTGGAATCATAAGCTGCTAAGGGTAATCCTTTAACCTGCATCATATATTTTTGCATTTTTGGCATTTTCTCAGCAATACCTAACATACCTTCGGCAAGCAAATCTCCTATATCTTCTCTTTTCGCTATTTTCTCAATCATATTTACCATTGCTACTCCATTGCCAAACTTAAGCTCAAGTCCACCAGTATCTTTCTTAGTAATATACCCTCTTTCAAATAACTCCATTGCAAAACCAATAATAACACCAACAGATATAGTATCTATACCGAGTTCGTCACAAATTTCATTGGCCTTAATAATAGCGGCAAAATCACTAACTCCACAAATAGCTCCCAAAGCACCTATAGTCTCATATTCTGGATCTGATCTCGCCCCTTTAAAAATACCTTCTTTAACTTCACATAACTGGGAACAGGCCACTGGACACCGAAAACAGGCTAGGTTTTTTATAAAAAAGTTTTTTTTCATATATTCTGCCGCTATAGTGTCAATCCCCTCAAATACTCCGGTTTGGAAATTTCGGGTCGGATAACAACCAAGTTCATTCATAACAGCGGTATATTGAGCTGTGCCATATTTAGTATGATTAGCTTTGCTTTCACGTACATAAGAAATAGCATATTTTACCACTTCTTTAAATTTATTCGGTTCACTTACTGCTATTTCACCAGTTCCTTTTACCGCTATAGCCTTTAAATTTTTTGAAGCCATAACCGCTCCTGCACCACCGCGCCCAAAACTTCTATCACCAATTTGAATACCCGATAATCTAACTCTATTCTCAGCTGCCGGACCACAGGAAAGAACCTGATCTTCTCTTCCTACCTTCTCTTTTAGTATTTTATTAACTTCTTTAGTGGTTTTCCCCCAAAGATTCTCCCCTTTTTCAATTTTAACTTGATTATCTTCGATTAAAATATACACCGGTTTATCCGCTTTTCCTTCAATAATAAGTCCATCATATCCACTTTTCTTCAGATGGGGACCAAAAAATCCTCCTGCGTTTGAACATAAATATTGCCGGGTTTCAGGAGATTTAGTAGCCAATCCTATTTTGGTAGTCGCTGGTCCTGATGTCCCAGTTAAGGGACCAGTAAATAAAATTAATTTGTTATCAGATGAAAATGGCTCAATATTATTAGCTATTTCATCATAATAAAATCTTGCTGCTAAGCCTCGCCCACCTAAAAACTTTCTTTGCCACTCAGGATCAATTTTTTCCTCCTCGATTGTTTTATTAGTTAGATTTATCCTCAAATACTTTCCTTGATAACCTCCGGAAAACATTTTCTTAACCTCCTTAAAATACAAATCGTCTTCTTCGCCATTGATCGAAAACCACAACGACGATAATAATTAAACCCATAATAACTCTTTGCCAGAAAGCTGAGACATTAAGCAAATTCAAACCATTACCCAATACACCCATGATAATTGCGCCAATTAAGGTACCAATAACACCACCTTGACCACCAAAAAGATTTGTTCCACCAATAACTACAGCAGCAATACTTTGCAATTCTGCTCCCTCTGCCATTAAAGCATTGGCTGAATTTAGACGACCAGTTAGAACAATACCAGCTACTGCAGCCAGTAATCCCATAATACTATAAGCAATAATTTTTGTACCTTCAACATTAATGCCTGAAGTTTTAGCAGCTTCACTATTTCCTCCCACAGCATAAATAGCTCGTCCTAAGGTAGTATGGTTTAAAATTATCCAGCCCAGGATAGTTACCGCTACCACAATTAAAGCGGGGACCGGAATACTAAAAATATCACCACTACCTAACCAAATTAATCCTAAGGGTAAATATCCTTTGAGTGCAGTAGCAGTGAAATGTGAAGGAACTGGCAATCCTCCAGTCAAAATTAAGGATATACCTCGTGCGGTAGTCATCATACCCAGTGTAGCAACAAAATCAGGTATTCTTCCTTTGGTAATAATTATACCATTTATACACCCTATTAAGGTACCTACTATTAAACCTAAAAATATACTAAATCCAAAATTAAGTCCCCAGTAGGACATTGCTACGGCAGATATTGAAGCTGAAAGGGCAAGAACAGCGCCAACCGATAAATCAATCCCGGCAGAAATAATGACCATGGTCTGGCCAATAGCAAGTATAGCATTGATAGAAGATTGTCTGGTTATATTCATAAAATTACCTACGGTAAAAAAATAAGGTGAAGCAAAGGAAAGGTAAATACACAGAAAAAGCAAGGCAATAATTGGTCCTCCACTGATCAATATTTTTTTAAATATTTTCCCTCCGGTAGGCGACCAGTTATTAAAAAAATGTATTACCGAAGATCCGGTTAGGTATATCTTACTAGGGGAGTTACTTTTTATAGTAGATAATTTTTTTCTTCTTTCCTTCATAATTTCTCCTTTCTGTTTTTCTGATTATTTTTGCATCCTAACTGGCACTTTTTAATAGTTGTTCTTGGGTGGCCTCTCCCTTTTGATAGGCTACAGTTAAGGCTCCTCTACGCATTACGAAGATACGGTCAGCCATAGCTAAAATTTCGAGTAATTCAGAAGATATCATCAGAATCCCTACTCCTGCTTTAGTCAATTGATTAAAAATTTGAAAAATTTCGGACTTGGCTCTGACATCTATGCCCCGGGTGGGTTCATCAAAAATCAAAACTTTTGATCCACTGCATAACCACTTGGATAAGGCAGTCTTTTGCTGATTACCACCACTCAAATACCTTACCATTCGAGCTAAGTCAGGAGGTTGAATATTTAATTCCTTCAGGTATTTTTTTCCTATTTGCTGTTCTTTTTGATGTTTAATAAGACTCCGCTCAGAGATTTTTCTTAAACTAGCTAAAGTTATATTGGATAATAGGGGCATGGGAGGTATAAGACCCTCTCTCCTATCTTTGGCGAGATAACCTAATCCTAATCTAATGGCATCAGCGGGAGAAGAAATAGTAACTATTCTATTATTAACATAGATTTTACCACTATCCATCTTTTCCAATCCAAATAAGGCACGAACCAGTAAGGTACACCCAGCTCCCAAGAGACCAAAAATGCCAACTATCTCCCCTTCATGTAAGGTAAAGTTCACCTGGTGAAGTTTACCTTTTATCTCCAGATCTTCAACCTTCAAGATAACCTTACCCGGATTAGTTTCCTCTTTAAAAAACTGTTCCTTCAGATCTCTCCCTATCATCATACGAATAATAGTATCTTCATCAGCTTTACTCACCGGTAAAGTAGCAATCTTCTTGCCATCTCTAAGAACTGTTACTCGATGACCTACTAAGGGAATCTCAGATAAATGATGGGAAATATAAATAATAGAAATTCCCCGTTCACCTAATTCACGTATTAGCTTAAATAATCGTTGCCGTTCCCTTTCTGATAAAGCTGAGGTGGGTTCATCGAGTAGTAGAATTTTTACCTCCAAAGATAAAACCTTGGCAATTTCCACTAACTGTCGCTCAGCCATACTAAGATGATTAACCGGTAGCATAGGATCAATATTAACATTCAGTTTTTTCAGAATTTGTTGAGCTTTTTTATTTATTTCTGACCAATCCACCAAGAAAGATCTACGTTTAGGCAATCTACCTAAAAAAATGTTTTCAGCCACATTCAAGTTAGGAATGAGGCTCAACTCCTGATAAACCATACCGATTCCTAATAAATGAGCCTGATACGAGTTGGCTATTTCGACTGGTGTATCTCGGAGGATAATACGTCCACTATCTCTCGGTAAAGAACCGCTGAGAATCTTCATTAAAGTAGATTTACCAGCACCATTTTCGCCTAAGAGAACATGAACCTCTCCTTCATAAAGGTCAAAATCAACGTGATCCAGAGCATGAACACCTGGAAAACTTTTATCTATGGCTTCCAATCGTAATAAAGGCTTTGGGGACATTTTTCACCTCCTCGAAAAAGACAGGTAGCTTAGTTAAGCTTGGTATAAAGATTATATAGGGGGCCTCTACCAAGGCCCCCCTCTCTAATGAGAATTTATTCGGCCATATATTCCGCCTTGATTGCTTCCCAGTCTATAGGTTCAAGCTTGGGAGTAGGATAAAATTCATCTGCATTTTCTTTATACATGGTCCTAGGTCTAATGTCAAAAATCTGAGGAACTTTTTGTCCCAGAGCTAACATAACTGCAAATTTAGTTCCGTACCAACCCCAATCTGGGAAACCGTGAGTCGTTTCCGCAGTGAGTCTTCCTTCCCGCACTCTATCTGCTGACTCTGGGGTAACATCATTAGTGAATACTTTCACCTCATCTTGTCTCTTCGCAGCCTCAGCAGCTAACATTGCACCAAGGCCCATCTCATTCGATGCTGCCCAGATAAAGTCAAGCTTTCCTTTTGGATTGGCGGTAAGAAAATCTTCTGCTGCCTTAATGCCTTTCTCCCGATTCCAATCTGCCGGCAAGGTGCCCACTATTTTAATACCTGGATACTGATCAATCACCTTGTGAAAACCGTTCAATCGAGCTACCGAGAAGAAACCACCAGCCACACCCTCGATAATAGCTCCAGTTGCTTTTATAGCTGCTTTTTCCCCCGCAGTAAAAGTAGCATATAGATCTTGCCACCATTTCAGATCAAGATAGGTTCCTGGCACAACCGCAACTTTTCTCCCCGTACCTAATACACCCGGTCCACCAAAATAATCCACTACAGTATAGGCAGAGATCTCAGCTGCCATACTATTATCAAACCCAATATATGAGGCTACTTCCACTCCGGCAATGGGTTCCAATAAATTCACAATTATTACTGGAATACCGGCTTGATTAGCTTTACGAATAGAAGGAATAACCACTTCCACTTCTATGGGCGAGATAGCAATTACATCCACCTTTCTTTGAATGTAATCTTCAATAATTGCTACTTGATCGGCAAAAGCAATATGGGTAGCAGGAGACCGACTTAGAATTTGAACATTAATTCCATATTTTCCGGCATCTGCAGCAGCTTTCTCAAAATAGTCTGTCGCCGTCTTAAATACCCCGGTAATATCCGGTGGTGTCCAACCTATAACTATCTCTTTAGGTAAATCTTTGGCAAATACCCCAGATGAATTTACGATTACTAACAAAGTAATAACCAGAATAATTAGTAAACTTTTCTTTAACACTTTTTAATACCTCCCTTTAATTAAATAAAATTACCTTAATTATCTGCCCACAAACTAAATATATTTTAGTTCACTTTCACCCCCTTCTTTTAAAATTTATATAGTTATATATCATCACCCCCTTCTTTTCAATATTTAATTGATCATCTGTTTTCTTTCCCTCATCATTATTTTCCCTTACTATAAAACTTTTTTATTACTTACCATCTGAACTACCTGTTCCTCACCTTTTATTCATTTTTTAGATTATAATATTTATTTAATAATTAGGATTGTCTATAACATTAATTTGCCCATTTCTTTCTACAATTAATTTACCAAATCCCTTTTTCTCAATAATTCCATAATTATGTCCCGCTTCACCAGGATAAACCGCAAAAAAGATTAACGGTGTATTTCCAGTATTTATCGTCCGGTGAGCCCAATAGGGAGGAATATAGGATATGCTACCTGGTTGCATATCCAGGATCTTAACTTCTGTATCTTTCTTTTGCATTAATAATTTACCGGTTCCCTGTAATACTAAATATATTTCTGCCGTATCTTCCTGGGCATGAAAATGTCCTTTGGTCATATGGTATTCGTCACCTACGCGTCCCGGATAGATAATGCTGGTGCAGTGTTGTAGGTGACCATATTCCTCAGGGACATCAATGTTATAGAATCTATAGATTACCGAATCACCTTCATTAATTATCTTTTGGGTAGCTTCGACATCGTAATACATTCCTTTCATATCACTCAAATGGCGAGCCACAATATTGCAATTTGTAAGAATTTCACCAGTATTAAAATTTAAATGATGATTAAAAGGCTCCATTAAATCTATACCTCTCCTTCCTTTCCAATTTCATTATGAAAAGCTATTTAACCTTCCCCGGTCCAGATAAAGAAGGCTCCTTCAATTGTGCAAGTCTTTGAAAAGTATTAGTAAGATTATCCATTAAATCAATATATATTTCAGCATATTGCTTATAGTGGTCGTGATATTCGGCACGGGGTTCTATTCGATCTTTGACCTGCACAAATTCTTGTGAAGTTTTAGCCAAGTTATCAAATAACCCCACCGCATAACCGGCAATAATTGCACTACCCAGAATAGCTGGTTCTTGTTGAGTTACTATGGTATAGGGAAGGTTTAGAGTATCTGCCTTTATTTGATTCCACAACCTACTCTTTGATCCTCCACCTAAAACTCGAACTTCCTTAAATTCAATATCAGGATAGAGATTTTTCATAATTTTTAAATAATAGTAATATTCATAAGCTATACCTTCCAGAATGGATCGGTAAAAATGATTCTTACTCTGTCCCCAACTAAACCCAACCCAACTCCCTCTCAGGTTGGGTTGAGCTGGTAAGACTCTTCCTCCTAAATGAGGTACAAAGAGCAACTTATCACTACCGGGTGAAATTTCAGAGGCCAATCTATCGAGAAATTCATAAGGATCCTGCCCTTTAGCTTCTGCTTCCTTTGTTTCCTGATGGGCTATTTCATCTCTAAACCAACGCAGACAAAGCCCTCCACCATTTATAAAAGCAATGGGATTCCACAAATTTTGAATAACTGATCGGGAACACATTACAGTTTTATATTTTAGATCAGGTGAAAATTCATTAGTACAACTGGCTAAAACCGACGCTGTACCAGCCACATCAAAAATAATCCCTGGTTGAACTATTCCTGCTCCTAAATAACTTGTGGTGGTATCCCCAGCTCCAGCTGCGATAGGAATGCCCTCCACCAAACCACAATAATTAGCAGCTTCCTTACTTAAATGCCCAATAATATCCCATGGTTTAACTATTCGTGGTAATTTTTCCTGGGGAATACTAAATAGGTCACATAATTCATTATCCCAAATCATTTCTTGGATATTAGCTAAACCAGTATAATGGAGATAAGTATAATCTATAAAAGCATCAAAAGCATTCAAGCCGGCCATCTTTCCAGCTACATAACATCCGGGAACCACAAATTTAGCTATCTTTTGGAAAACTTCCGGACACTCCTCTTTCCACCACAATATTTTCGGACCATGAGCATAGGTTGGCGGACAACCAGTCTTTTTTAGTACTTCTTTTTCTGCTTTTCTCTGCATTAATTGAATATAAGGTTCACAACGAGTATCCAGCCAAGAATCATAACGAGCTACCGGATTCCAATTTTTATCAATCATACCAATCCCGGACATCTGACCATCTACCGCAATTGCAGCAACTTCATTGGGTCTTATACCTGATTTTTCTATTACTCGACGGATAGTTTTTACTGCTGAATGGTAAAAACCCTCAGGTTCCTGCTCAACCCAGCCAGGTTTAGGATAGAACAGGGTAGACTCTTCATAGGCCGAAGCCAGAAAAACACCGTCTTTACTAAAAAGACCAGTTTTTGTACCTGCAGTTCCAATGTCTACACCAATTAGATAATCTCCCATCTAGTTAGCCTCCTTAAAAATTGACTTTCTTAGCTACTGCGCAGTATAACCACCATCAATAGAAAGGACAGAACCGGTTGCGTATCCTAAATTATCAGAAGCCATAGCTAAAATAGCTGCTGCTATCTCTTCTGGTCTTCCTAGTCTATTTAAGGGGCGGCATTCTTCAAGTTTACGTCTTTCCTTTTCTGGATCTTTAGATCTTTTTAAAGCATTTTTAACTAATGGAGTTTCTGTTGTTCCCGGACACACTGCGTTAACCCGCACGCCTTGCCTGGCAAAGTCTACAGCCATACTTTTAGTTAGAGAAATAACTCCTGCTTTGGAAACATTATAAGCTACCTGACCAGCAATACCCACCAGACCAGCTTCAGAAGCAACATTAACCACTACACCGCCATTCCCCCTAAGCATAACAGGTATGACATAATGGGAACAAAGATACACCCCTTTTAGATTTACGGCTATCACTTTATCCCATTCTTCCTCAGTCGTTTCAGTTACATCACCTTGATAATAGATTCCAGCATTATTAACTAAAATATCTATCCTGCCAAATCTCTTGGTGACTTCTTTAACCATATTCTTTACACTTTCGCTGTTGGCTACGTTTATTTCAATAAAAAAAGTATCCCCACCAATTAAAGAACTAGTCTGTTTACCTTTTTCAACATCAATATCAGTTACCACCACCCTGGCATCTTTTTCTGCAAAAGCTATAGCTGTCGCTCTACCAATTCCCACAGCGGCACCAGTAACTATAACCACTTTATCTTCAAAGTTCACGGTTTTACCTCCTCTAATATAAATCGTTCAAGATCTATATAAAAATAACGGTAATTATACAATCTTTACACTTATTAAACTTCAGGTAATACTTTCAAAATATTTTAAGCCCATTATACTTTCAGCAGCATATTGATCGAAAATATTTTCTGAAACTCCTCCTTCCAGAGCAAGGTAAGGATCAGAAACTGGTGGCAATGGTTCTAAAGTTAAGGCATATTGATAATTTATTTCCTTCAATGCTTTAATAAGCGCTTTAAAATTTATATGTCCTCTTCCTACTGAACATCGATTACTATCTGCTAGATGAACATTAATCAGGTTGTTTCCGGCTATTCTAATTGCTTCTGGTATATCTCGCTCTTCTATATTCATATGAAAAGTATCGACCATAATTTTTACATGACTTGAATTTACTTCACGGGAATAGCACAAAGCATCCTGAACGCTGTTAACTAAATAGGTTTCATACCGGTTTATCGGCTCTATGGCCAATAAAATATCTTTTTTCTCCGCATATTTTGCTACTTCCCGCACTGCCTCTACAGAATTTTTCCAGTCTTCTTTTTTACTCAGAGAAGGTGTTGTTTTAGATACGGCAGTTGGAACCACAATGACCAGTTTTGCACTCATCAACTGGGCATAATCTATACATTTGAACAAATATACAATAGTTTGCTCCCTGATCTTCTGGTCTGATGAAGCCAGATCTCTTTTAATCTCTTCTTCCCATAGATACATTCCAGCAATAGAAGAAACTTCAAGCCCATACTGCTGTAACATTTTTTTTACCTTTTTAGGTTCATATTTTTCTTTATCGGGTTCTCCTTCCAGTTCTACAGCATCATATTTGTACCTGGCTAATCTTTGAAGGCTCTTTTCTAAATCTTCTGTTGCATAAATCCAGTTGCTGACAGAATATTGCATATTTTCACCTCTTTTACTAGTTCGTATTTACTTAGCTGAACCATTTTTTATTGCCTCCCAAAGCTAACTACTATTTTCATATTATTATCAAAAACTGAAATATCCTCAAAAATAGTACCTAATTCTTCAATGCCTATTTTTTTAGTTATTATTTTTTTTAGATTAAACCCAGCATTTTGAGATAGCTTTGCAGTCTGCCTAAATTGTTTTAGGGATGACCCGGTAGTTCCAGTAATTCTTAACTGTTTATAATGAATTATATTTGAATTCAATTTAATTTCTTCTTTACCTAGAGGCAAGCCAGCAAAGAAGTTAATCTTGCCATTTATTGCTATCAATTCCAAAGCTTCTTTTTGTATTTCTGGAACTGAAGCAGCGGTAATTATATTGTCAATCCCCACTCCATTGGTTAAACTCATTATTGTTTTTTTAATCCTAAAGTCACTCTTAACTAGGTAGTCCGCTCCAAATCCCTGACTAAGCTTTAACCGCTTATCATCTATATCTACAACAATGGTCATCCCAATTCCTAAATGCTTATTCAAAATTAAATGCAAGATTCCCATTGGACCAGCTCCAAAAATCAATAAACTCTCTCCTGGTCTCACCTTTAGGGACTCATAAGCGTTATAACAACAAGATAATGGTTCAATTAGTGCAGCTTCTTCGTAACTAAGCGATTTCGGTATTTCAACTAAATTCCCGTGTTTGACCGCAATTTCAGGAATTTTTACATATTCAGCAAAACCCCCAGGCCAACTAATACCAAAAGCATTATAGTCTAAACATAATTGTTCAAGACCTTTTCTACAGACTTCACAGAAACCACAACCGACATTTGGTGCTAAAGCAATACGCATTCCTTTTTCGTAGTAATCCACTTTTTTCCCAACTTCTTCAATTACTCCTGATATTTCATGGCCTAATATCTGCTCATTTCTTTCCTTAATTTTAAAATGTCCGTACTTATATATTTTTCGATCTGTGCCACAAATTGAGCAAGCCTTAACTTTTAATAGTACTTCATCATCGCCTATTTCTGGTTTAGGAATATCCTTTATTTTAATGTTTTTCTTTCCATTGTAGACCGCAGCTAACACGATTATTCTCTCCCTTTCAAAGTTTGCATTAATATAATAGTTTATAGTCTCACTGGTTGACCAGTTTTGATTGATTTATTCGCTGCTATAACTATTTCAATCGCTTTTTTTCCATCTTCAATACTAACTTTTGGTTCTTCATTATTTAATATACAATTAGCAAAATGCTTATCTTCCTCTAAGTAGGCATCTTTGAATAAAATCCTCCAGCTTCGATTGCCTTCTTTAATTAGTTGACTCTTATTATTCCAAACCAAAACTGAAGAAGCCTGTTGGGAACCTATTTGTAGCATTCCCTCGGTTCCTAAAATTTCCATCCTCGCATCATAACCATAGGTAGCAGGACAACATCCATCAATTAGACCTAAAACTCCGTTTTTAAATCTTAAACTAACCGCAGCAGTATCATAGAAATCAGGATATTCTTCTTTATATTGGGGACATTTAAAATTATCAGCTAAAGCATATACCTGCTCATAATCACTACCACTCAACCATCTCAGAGAATCAAAATCATGGCTGTTAACCTCTGCTAAAAGTCCATTGCTTCTTTTTACATCACAATACCACTGCGGAGGTAAACCTGGCCCTCGTCCTACTGATTTTACCAGAATGGGATTGCCTATTTCTCCTTGATCAATAATTTTTTTAGCTTTTAAGAAATTTTGATCAAATCTCCTCATAAATCCAATTTGAAATTTCACATTATTTCTTTTAATGGCCTTTTCCATTTGTTCTGCCTCTTTTAAGGTGGTCGAAAGTGGTTTTTCGCAGAATATATGCTTCCCAGCATCAGCTGCTCTAATAACAGTTTCAGCATGAACGAAAGTCGGCGCTCCTATACAAACTGCATCAAATTCTACACCGGCTAATGCTTCTTCAAATTCGGTAAAAAAATTGCTGGCATTTAATTCTTTTGCCGCTTCCTCAGCAACCTTTTTATTGGCATCCACAACTGCAACAATTTTTGTATTAGATATTTCAAATGCATAGTTTCTGGCATGAACCATCCCTGCTCTACCAGCTCCAATTAAACACAACTTAAGTTTTTCCATTTAAACACATCCTTAATTATATTTCATTATAAAGTACAACTCTAACTTTCCCCTTATCACCTCTAAAACGTGATTCAAAATAATCCATGGTTATATTATCCTTAGTATAAGTAATATTTTGCATTAAATGCATTGGAGCACCTATCTTAATCTTCAAAATTTGAGAATCATATTCTTCCGCTACAATCGGCTCCAAAGTAATTTCTGCTTTATAAGGTTTTAATCCATATTTATCCGTAAGAATTTTATAAAGTGAGTGATTCTCTAAATCTTCCTTGATTAAATCTGGACACAATTGATAAGGAATAAAATTCATTACATTTACAATGGGTTCATTTTCAATAAATCTTATTCTATTGAGAAAAATAATCTTTTCACCTTTCTGGATATTTAATTTCTTAGCTATTGCTCCTCTAACGGTCCTAACTTCTTGTTTAATGACCCTTGTTTTTGGCGTGAAACCTTTTTCTACCATATCATCGTAGAAGGTGGTTAATCTTTGGATAAATCCATAATCTATCTTAGGTTTTGCTATAAAAGTCCCTTTCCCCTTTTCTCGATAAAGTAAACCTTCACTAACTAACCCTCTTAATGCCTGTCTAATGGTAGGCCTACTGATCTTATATTTTTCTGACAATTCTTTTTCCGAAGTTAGTAAATCTCCGGTTTGTAATTCTCCTGTCTCAATCCTTTCTTTCAAGATCTCTTCCAATTGAAAGTATAAGGGTATAGGTGAATTTTTATCTAATGTATCTATATTTATTTTTATCAATCTTAAAAGCCTCCATTTTACTCGTTTTTAAATAAAAATCCTAAGATACTTTTTAAATAAGCTTTAATTATTTTTAATCAAGTCTTGTAGTTTCAGAATCCAAAATTGTGCCTGTTGTATCTTTCCTCACTTTTTTGCTTTTATATTTGTAATTCTTTATCTCATTGTCATTATATGTTTATGTTAATATGTCATTACATTCTACTGATTTAGATACGACATTTATTTAAAAAATCCTTCTTTTTTATTAAAATTTTTTTTATAATTTTTAAATCCTACCTTCTTAAGTTATAATCTTAACTTAAGGAAGTAGGATAAATGATAGGAGTAGCTTCTATATAAATTAAAAAAATCCTGCTTTTTTAAGAAGATATTTTCTGAAAGGACAGAAATTAGGAAGAAATTGGTTTAAATATTTATAAAGAAATAAATATTTTCACCGCATCGAAGATAAATTTAACGCTGAAAAATAGGAGAAAAACTCCACAAATAAAAAATAATCCCTGTTGGAGTTTTTTACCAAAAAATTGCCCACCTTTAAAAGATAAGGCAGAGAGAAAATAGCACCAGAAAAAGTCACAGAACCAATGGAGAATCATAAAGGCAATAAAACCCAGCAGTCCAAAAGTATAGGACCGAAAAATGAGAATAGAACCAATGGTGGCCATCCAGACCAGAAAATAAGGATTGGCCAGAGTAAGTATAATTCCAGCCATCAGAGGAGAATGTGAATCATTAGATGAATCAATTTTTGCTGGTTTAATCCTCTTAAGTAAGTCGAGACCCATCTTGAAGAGAACCATGCCACCCAGTAAACTTATTATCGCTTTAATGTAAGTTATTTTTAATATTTCACCAAAACCATAAAGGACTAAAACCATAAAAGGAATTTCTACTATCCCATGCCCCAGGGCAATAATTGCTCCGGCATGGGGAGATTTAGTCCCTTTACTAACCGTTACTGCAGTAACGGGTCCGGGAGCTACCACTCCAGATAAAGAGATTAAAACTGCTTCTAATAAAAAAGTGGATAGTAACATTTTTTATTCCTTAGTTGAAAAGTTAATCTATTATTTTTTCTCTTTGAGAAATGACTTAAACAGCATGGGATTAACAAGTTATGAGTAATAATATGGGGCGGATGAATCCGCCCCTAAAACTTGTCAGGGGACGGTTCTTTGACAAACTAATTAAAATTAAAGAAGGGCAGTACTAAAATATCTCTCCGCTCGATCAGGCAGTACCGTGGCCACTCGATTTTTTCCATTATCTATATGCAAAGCGGCGAAGACATTAGCCCCGGAAGAAGTGCCTACTAATAATCCTTCTTCCTGAGAAAGCCGACGGGTGGTTTCAATGGCTTCCTCATCAGTAACCGTAAAGACCATATCTACCAGGTTTATATCCAGGACATCAGGGACAAAACCATCACCGATTCCCTGAATCTGATGAAGACCTGGTTCCCGATGCAATAAGGCAGCGGAGTTCTTTGGTTCCACTGCTATTATCTTTACTTTAGGATTTTTTTCTTTTAGAAATTTCCCGATTCCCTGCAGGGTACCTCCACTTCCTACTCCGGCTATAAAGACATCTACCTTCCCCTTCATATCCTCCCAGATTTCAGGACCAATCTGCTGATAATGAATCTCTGGGTTATGAGGATTTACAAATTGGTCGGCTACAAAAAATTTCTCCGGTTCCACTTCGGTAATCTCTCGTAATTTTTTTATACTTCCGGGTAGGCTCTTTTCAGCCGGGCTAAAGATAATCTCTCCGCCAAAGGCCTGGATTATTTTTCTTCTTTCTTCACTCATATTATCGGGCATTACACAGATTACTCGATAACCTTTTTGGACTCCTACCAGGGTCAATCCGATGCCGGTATTTCCGGAAGTAGCTTCTATAATGGTCATCCCCGATTTAAGTTTACCTTCTTTTTCAGCCATTTCAATAATATGTTTAGCTACTCTATCTTTAATACTTCCACCGGGGTTTAGAAACTCCGCTTTTACAAATACATTTCCCGAAGACATTTTCTTTAATGGAATTAAAGGAATATTTCCTATGGCGTCCAAGACAGAATTTATCAGCATAAAAACAAGCCTCCTCAGTTGATACGAAAAATATTTAATAAAAAATATGGTAATAATAAAAAAAATTATAACTATAATTATAACTATAATTTTTATAAAAAAATATCTTGATTAAGAATTATAACAAGATTAGTCAACTTTTGCAATAAAAACTTTTTTATTACTCCTATCTTATCTCCTTCTCACTCTAAATATGGAAACTAAAATTTATATGAGGCAAGTATTCCCAAAAGAACATAAACAAATAGATTATTTATCATCTGCATAATCCAGCCGAGATATAAACTCTTTTTCCACCAAAATAAAATAGTCGGAAAAGGTACCCAAAATAACATTAATATACCGCCAGTAATACCAAAGGCCAGATAATGATAAAAAGCAAACAAGATAATGGAAATAACCGCCGCGGTCCAGAATCTGATTATACCTCCTACAAAGGTGATGAAAAATCCTCTGAACAATAGCTCTTCTGCCAATGGTGCGGCAATAATCGCATAAAAAAAAGATAATAATGCTTATAAAAGTTAAAATAGATTCTTACTGTTGATTTGATAAATTCTTAGTAATAAAATACACCAATTACTTTTAAAATCCTTCTTTTTAAAATAAAAAAGCCTTTAAAGTTATATCCTTAAGGGCTTAATATTATCTTTTCCTTTTTAGTTAGGTTCAGCATAAATACAGCTGCCAATTGCATTCCACTGAACTACAGTTAACCAAGTTGTAAGACAAATACTCTCCCACAACTTAAAAAATTATTATTAAAAAATTTAATAATGCTTGACATTTTTCCCAATTAATATATATAATATTATAGTCACTTACCAATAAGTGCAAATGTTATAAAATGAACAGTTTATAACATTAGAAACCAATCTTTTATTTGAAGATTGGTTTACAGTAATATATTAAATAGAGTTTTTCTATCTTGTTCTACTTTATCTCTAAATAAAATGTTACTGAATAAATTAATAAAAAAGGAGGAAAAGAGATGCAAGGTAGTAAGCTTTATGTCGGAAATTTAAACTATTCCGTAACTAAACAGAAACTGGAAGAGCTTTTTGGTAATCATGGTACTGTAAAAAGTGTCAATATTATCGAAGGCAAAGGTTTTGGTTTTGTGGAAATGTCTTCTTCAGAAGAAGCTGAAAAGGCTAGAGAAGCTTTAAATGATACTGACTTTGAAGGTCGTCCTTTAAAGATTGATGAAGCTCGTCCGCAAAAACCCAGAAGAGATTTTAACGATAGCCGAAGACGTTATTAAGTTTTAGTTAAAATATCTTAGTTAAGAAACAAAAAACCCTTTAGTACATATACTAAAGGGTTTTTTAATCTTTCCTTTTCATATGTCTTAACTTCTGTCCAATCCTATTTAGCTTGCTAATTTTAAAAAACCATATTATCTTTAATTATTTTATTTTTATTTTATTCCTTTAAATTAAGATTTGTCTTATAGGCACCAACTAATTGAGCAAGATTAGAGACCTCATCTGGGTGGGCAAATAAAGCACAAGGCATCCCTTCTGTTTCTAAAAGGTGCTCATTTTTACATATCTCTTTAAATTTAAATAAGGGACTAGCCAATCCCTCACGTAGATAAGAATTAGTAAGATTATGGGTAGCAATATTGGATACCGGACAGGGAGTAAGATCACCCAGTGCATTAATATGGGCAAAACCTCTTCCAGCTGATATACACCCTCCATATTTTTCTTCATCACCAGGAGAATGAATTATAAAAGTAGGTTTTATTTTCCGAAATTCAAGGATTTGGGCTCTAAATTCTCTCCTTTGCTCGGGAGTAAGAAGTAATGTATTTAAAGGAGTGGGGGTATATATTCAAGTAAAAATATGATCCGGATATCCTGAGCTATTAAATCATCAATATTTTCAGGGTCCATCCAATACTCATAGTTTATAGAGGTAATAGTAGTAGAAATACCGGTGGGAACACCTATTTTATTAAGATTTTTTATAGTATCAAAAGCCTTTTCATAAACTTTTGACCCTCTTCTTTGATTAGTAATTTTCGGGCTACCTTTTAAAGATAAATTTTTTAAAAACGTTTAAATTTTGATCAGAAGATACCTTTTAAATAGTTATCCCTCTTTAGAAGATACTGTAATAGCTTTAGTTATAGGGCGTTCGGAACGAGATTCCACTATTATAATCAATAAATACAAAAAGCCCTGAACTACAAAATGGTCAGGGCTTAATCTAAAGGATTTCTTTGTTTTTTTTAATAGTAAGACAAGCTAGTTATAGAAATAACTGGCACAGGTTTCTTAAATTCTTATTTATTTAATTAAAGAGATAACCTGGCATTTTTATATATGAAGTTAACTGATATAACTATTCTGTCTACTTATCCTTACCTTTACCTTTATCCTTACCTTTATCCTTACCTTTATCCTTACCTTTATCACCGAAGCACGACATTAAAAAATCACCTCACTTTCTTAAAAGTTTAAAACGAGAGCAAGACAATCATAAGATTTAATCGACCAATTAATATAATATATACAGCAAAAAAGATTTTTTGTCAATATCTTTAATAAAAGATTTCATCGTTTTTTCTTAAAGATTATAAACCTTCCCATTCCCCTGCAACTGAGATGTTTAGTGTAAGTGGGGTCAAGGCTCAAAATGATTTTTCATTGTAAAAATTTTTAAATTAAAAGGTTCGAATCCTATCCGGCTCCCCCTATTGGATAAGTTCAGAACTTTTAGTTGGTGTAAAATTAGAAAAGAAAAGATATATAGTAAAATTATTTATAATTATATCTACGATAAAACTTTTAAAAATCCTTCTTTTCAAATAATAAGCCCTTCAGCAAAAGCCAAAGGACTGGTTATTTTTTTACCAATCTTGAATAACTTTATTAAAGTTATCTACAAAATTACTTAACGCTTTCGTTAAAATTATGGTTTGGTGATAAGTAATAAACTTTACTCCTAATTCAATCCAATATTTTATCGAATCAGGTGATACCACTATCGCACCAGCCACTTTACCCGAATTTATTATTTTTTTAATAGCCTCTTCTATTATATTTTTTACCATTAGGTTATTAATTTCTCCCGGAAAGCCTAATGATTGAGATAAATCATAAGACCCAATAAAAACTACATCTATTTCTTCAAGCTTGAGGATTTCATCCAGATTATCAACTGCTTCTTTGGTTTCAAATTGAACAATGAGCATAATCTCTTTATTTGAAGTCTTTAGGTGGGTTTTTTCGTCAATCGCCAGGCCATATCCAGCTGCCCGACTAACACTTATCAATCCTCTAAATTATTTTCTTTTTTCCCCCTCTCTTTGGATGTATTTAGACAATGATACGGCTTTTTTGGCCTCTTCATAAGTGCTGACCATTGGAAAAATAATTCCCATAGCCCCTACATCTAATGCCTTTAAAATATATGTTTTTTGAATTTCGCTTACCCTAATAATTGGAATAAGGTTAGTCCGTTCAGAAGCACAAATTAAAGGTATACAAGATTCAGCAGACATTGGACCATGCTCTGTATCAAAAATAACAAAATCATATCCCGAATAACCTGGCATTTCAGCAAGATCCATTGAATTGATACTCTGCCAAATTCCTAATACTGGTCCTCCTCTTAGGAGTTTCTCTTTTACTTTATTTTTCCTCATAATTCACTCCTTAAATATTCTTTAAAATATTATTAATTATCTTTACATCCATTTTTTTCTCCTAAAATAGAAAACCATAATAATCCCAATAATTAGCATTCCTGATAAAACCACTGGATAAGACCAGACCCATTTAAGTTCTGGCATATATTGAAAATTCATCCCATAAATGCCGACTATAAAAGTCAAGGGAATAAATATAGTGGCAATAATAGTTAATACTTTCATAATTTCATTCATTCTGTTACTTACACTGGAAAGATAAACCTCAAGAGTTCCTGAGATTACATCTCTTAAAGTCTCTACAGTGTCCATAACCTGAATGGTATGACCATATATATCTCTCAGATAAATATTGGTAGACTTATCTATAAGAACTGATTCTCCTTTTTCCAGGATGCTAATTACTTCTCTTAAGGGCCAAACAGATTTACGTAAAAAAATTAACTCGCTTTTTAATCTATAAATTATTTGTAAATTAGCTGGTACGGGATTTTTAATTACTTTAGCTTCTAGATCCTCGGTCTCCTCCCCCAGCTTTTCAAGTATGGTAAAATAATTATCAATTATGGCATCCATTAAGGCATAAATAAGATAATCCGCTCTTGCCTTTCTTATACGCCCAATATTATTTCTAATTCTCTCTCTAATAGAATCAAAAACATCTCCTTCTCTTTCCTGAAAAGAGATAACGTAATTCTTCCCAAAAATTAAACTCACCTGCTCAATCTCTATCTCATTATTTTCCTTATCATAATAATGCATCTTTAAAATAATAAAAATATAATCTCCAAAATCTTTTATTTTGGGACGTTGATCGGTATCCACAATATCTTCTAAAATTAGGGGGTGAAAATTATAATTTTTCCCCAGTTCTTCTATAATCTTAACCTCGTGTACACCATCTATATTTATCCAGGTTACAGTCGGCTTATCTTTATAAGGAAAACATTCTTTTATAGATTTTGCTTCTTTCTCTTGAAATTGCTCTTCATTATAGTCAACGATGGTAATCTTGGTCTTTTCAGTTCTCTTATTTCCGATATGGACTATAGTTCCTGGCGGAAATCCAGCCTTTTTTGATCTTTTCTTAACCAGTTTAGGCATTTTAATTCACCTCGCTTCAATTAATCTGGAAATCATCCCTCTTCTTTTTATCATTGAAGGTACTGAAACCAATAAACTCATTAGAATCCCTAACGCAATTGCAATCAAAAGCACCAAGGCTAATGAGCTTTCAAATTTCCAAACTAAAAAACTCACTGTTATAGGAACCGCATTCTGAAGTGCAAAAACAACAGCCAAAATGGCTATTATAATACCTACAATTAATAATAACTGCATATAAATAACTCACCTTCTTTACTTTTTTTAGATTTCTAATTTGGTTCTTTTACTTTCTTTTCAGCTGCTTGACTTAAATGTTCTGTGAGTAGGATAGGCAAAATCTATATCCTTATTTTTAGCAAACTCTTTCAGGACATCTTCCCATATCGCTTGTTTACTGTCCCGACGACGGGAGGGTTCACAAAGATAACGTATGGTTAATAATACCCCACTTTCCTCTACGCTAGTATAAACAATTGGAGTAAGTTTAGAATAAAATATCATAAATTTTTTACTTGCTTCTTTTACTTTCTTTTCAGCTGCTTGACTTAAATGTTCTCCATGTTTATTAGCGATTTTTTGCAGTAGATCTTTTGCCTTTTCCCAATTGCTCTCGAAGGTGATAAGGATCGGAATCTCATTCCATATATATTGGAAACCTTTACTATAATTAGCTAATGTTTGATTTAGTATCATACCATTAGGAATGTGAATAATTCGACCGGTACTTTGATCGGCTTCCACCCAATTACCTATTTCTAAAATAGTAAATTGAAAAACTCGTATATCTATAACATCTCCAGCATGATTCCCAATCTGAATACGATCTCCAGCACTAAAAGGTTTACCCCAAATAATAAAAATCCACCCGGCTATATTAGCAATCAGATCTCTTAAGGCAATAGCAATACCTGCTGTTAATAGACCTAAGAAAGTAGTAATAGACTGAAAACCTACAAACCATACTCGGGTAACTGAAAGAATGCCTAAAATAATTGTTATATAACTTAAAATCTTTCTCCGGTTATAACTAATACGCACATCTTCAGTACGAAACCAAACCAACTTTATAGCTAAGGTTCGAAGAAACCAGAGGATCAAAATAATAATTATCGAAGTAAAGAACTTTATTTGTATTTCAGAGCTCAACCCAATAGTTTTTTGTATCCCTGCAATTAAGTTTTGCATAATTAATTTACCCTACCTATAATGTTTCTTTTCGCTTTTCATTTTATTTCTACCCTTTTAAAACTTTACTACTCTTACTTGACCTATCGAAACATGGAGTAGTTTTACTTCTCTTGTCATTTTATAAAGGATAAATCTACTAATTTTTAAATATTCAGAAATCTCTTTAAAAAGTGTTATTTCAGAAAATAGGCCAATTATATTTTTAATTCTCTTCACATCAACAATAATTTATAATTATTTTAGATTATTTATCATTATGTAATAAAGACTAATAAAAGTCAATTGATTAGAAATATAGTCTTCTCGGAAAAATATTATTGCTCCTTAAATACTACTGCCCTGCAAGAACTGATTAAATGGTTCTATAATTTCAGAGGAATAGGAGAACAAAAATGACTTTTAAAATTCACCAAGGAATAATAATTTTAATCCTTATATCTGTAATTGCTACTGTTTTTATCTATTCTAGCTTACCGGAGAAAATACCTATGCACTGGGGCATAAAAGGAGAAGTGGATTCTTATGGTAGTAAGAGTTTCGCCTGGTTTATTGCTTTACTCCCTCTGGCTATTTATCTATTAATGATATATGTCCCGGAAATAGACCCCAGAAGAGAATCCTATAAAAAACATAAAAAAGCCTATGCAATGTTGATGAATGTTTTGGTATTATTTTTAATCACCCTTCACTGGATAATTATCTTTTCTGCTCTGGGGTATCAGGTTAGTGTAGCCAGAATCATACCTATTGGAATTGGAATATTATTCATAGTTATCGGAAATTATATGGGACAAATCAGACCAAACTATACCTTTGGAATAAAGCTTCCCTGGACTCTGGCCGATGAGACCGTGTGGAAAAAAACTCATCGGATAGGAGGTTATGCCTTTATTTTAAGCGGACTTATCTTTATAATAGCTGGAATTATTAATAAACCCTACAGTTTTTATCTGGCGATGTCTTCTCTCTTTATCTTTATTACTTATATTTTTATCTATTCTTATTTAGAATATAAAAAAATTCACCGTTAATTATCCTATTTTTATTTACTAAAAAGTTAATTGATCAGATAATTGGTCCAGTAAATATCTAAAATTAAGATAAGGTAAAACGCTTTAGGGGGGCACTTAACTTATTTTTTATAATTATTAATAAACTTTCTTTCTTATTATTTGGATAATTATTCCCGAAGAAATAATAATTAATCCCAGGCAAACTATCGTGATTATACTTTGTATCCTTACAATATCAACAGTAAGTCTTTTGATTAATATTCCAAGTAAAGCCCAATCTACTACTAAACTATAGAAAATGTCTTTTCGATAAAAAAGCATCATCAGCGAAATGACCAGACCAATAATGATAACTACTATGGTCCAGAATGGTTCGCTTAGTCCCAAACGATTCCAGTTTAGATTCACTAAAAGTGCAGTAGTATTGGCAATAGTAGCGATGGTAATCCAGCCCAAATATACACTGAAGGGAAGATGAACTAAGTATTTTTCAGATTTTGATGCCTCTGATCTGCCAATATTTAGTTTTTGATAGATCACTATTAAAGATATCAACAGTATTAGCATAATAAAAAGGGATAGAGGGACCATTTCAAAGTGCCAGGCAAAAATCCAGGTAAAGTTCGCCAGGCAAGAAACGAAAAATAGGATACCTATTTTTTCCAAAAAAGAAGAATTTTGAGTATCCTTTTTAAAGGCATAAACTAACTGATATACAATAAAAATCCCAAGTAATAAGTAGATTATCCCCCAGATGGAAAAAGTAAGTCCTACCGGAACAAACAAGTTAGGGTATTGGTCAGATAACACGCCGGTAGTTTTATTATTTAAAGGAAGGGTGACCGCTAGATAGTTTACGATAACAATACTAACAAAGCTCAATAAATTTAGAATGGATAAACTTTTTAGTTGAGATTTTTTCATTATTTCTTCTCCTTTTCTTTTTTTTAAAAGATAATCAGGTATAAATTCCTCCAGGAAACAATTCTTTGATCAAGTTCTTTTTCCTTTAGCCTTTAGGGGTCAGGTCTCCACATTTGACATAAGTCAATCTTAAATGAGATAACCAGGCAACTTATGTCAAATGTGGAGATCTGACCCCAGTATAATTTTTTATCTTTATCTAATAACTTCTACAATATCAGTAGGCATTATGGATAGATTAGAGAATTTAGTAGTAACCAGGGCTATAGAAATATTTTCTTTGACTTGGATTATCCTTGCCTGAGCTACTAAAATTAACTCTCTATCCAGAACTTCTTGAGTTTTAGGATCTAATATGACTTCTCCTTCCTGGGATATTTTTATTTCATCTCCTACTTTGATACCGGAATTTACTCCCAAATTTATATAAACCTGAGTTATTTCCCCACTTGAAGTGGAATCCACTTTTACTACATATCCTTCTAAGGAGAGGGAAGACGAAGATGCTATCATTACATTACTATCTATCTTTGCCACAAATTCCACTGCGACTTGATGGCAGACATCCTCTATAGCCGAGAAAATATCTACTACTGATTCAGAAGATAAACCTAATCCTCCTGCAACAGGGATACGAATAGATATTCCGGATTTGGAAGTAGTCCCTTTTTTTACTTCCGAAAAAATAATTTCTCCAGTGGTTACATTTATCGCCCTTACCATAATCGTTACTGTAGCCACTGATTTTTTTAGATTAACCGGTCCTAAGGTAATCCCCCCCGACTTACTAAAGACTATACTGGTTATACTCCCTGTAACTATAGAATCTACTCCAATCATCTTGCCAATTTTAACTGCAGTAGAAGGATCAACTCTTCCCGAAGTAACTTGAAAATCTTGTTCCTGTAAGATGGCATCTAACTTAGTTCTTTCAAAGACCCGAAAATGATTAGTATTTACTAAGGCATTTATCATTAAATCGGTAGCTGCCTTGGATAGCTCTGAATCAATACTCCAGAGGTAACCAGGAGAAGTGGAATCAAATCCGATAACCGCTACTCTGGGTAGTTCTGCTGAAAATCCTAAATTTGATGCAAATAAAATAACTATTAAAATTGTAAATAAGATATTCCTTATTTTTATCACTTTTTTATGCCTCCTATTATTACTATAATTTTATATTAATTATACTACATTTAAATTTTAAATAAAATCTTTCTTATCCCTCTTTTATTTTTATACTACATTAATCCTAAAAATTCCTTCTTTTTTAAAATAATAAATGAAATATTGATTTAAATATGTTTATGAAAAAAATAGATAATAGAAAATGGATATATTTAGAAGGAATATTATAAAGGTATAAATTTTACCTGATTTTTTTACCAATACCGTAATGAGGGTTATAGAGCTCTCCTGATTTATTAGGGGATCTCCTTTTCCACTAAATTCATTACAGAGTGGCAAAGGAAAATCCCCTAATATAATCGTCTCCTTTTAAACTTTTGGTAATTCTTTTAAGGCTTCTTCAATTTTTTCCTTAGGGTAAGCATAATCTTTTAATTTTCCGGCAAAATAAGCCTCATAAGCAGACATATCCATATGACCATGTCCACTAAGACCTAATAATATAGTTTTTGCCTCTCCAGATTCTTTACATTTAAGTGCTTCATCGATAGTAGCTCTAATGGCATGGTTGGTTTCCGGAGCACTAATAATACCTTCATTTCTGGCAAAGGTCACTCCGGCCTGAAAAGTCCCCAATTGGTGTTCTGCTCGTGCTTCAACTAATCCTAATTTAAGTAAATGACTGATAATAGGAGCCATACCATGATACCTCAAACCTCCCGCATGAACTGGTGGAGGAATAAAACCATGTCCCAGAGTATACATCTTTAATAAAGGAGTAAGCCCAGCTACATCACCATAATCATAACTATAAGGACCCCTGGTTAAAGTCGGACAACTTGCCGGTTCAACATTTATTATTT
>Ga0315289_10000752_pt1 | contig 49693 bp, 43 predicted proteins | sample YL17G11_40_MG_FD_203452 | JGI IMG/M metagenome (GOLD analysis project Ga0315289, IMG submission 203452) | Sediment microbial communities from Yellowstone Lake, YNP, Wyoming, USA - YL17G11_40 | ecosystem: Environmental > Aquatic > Freshwater > Lake > Sediment | place: USA: Wyoming | collected...
TCCGATACTTGTCCGCACACGCGGACGTCGCTCCCGGAGCTTCTCCACCAGCCTGAGCCTCTCCGACACGAGCGGGCAGGACAGGTAGTCGCGCGGCTCCTCGAGCAGGTCAATCTCCTCGGCGCTACTGATGCAGGGCGTAATGCGCGGCTCGGGCGCGTCCGGCTCGATAATCACCGGTGCCCCAAGGGTGGACACGTGGACATAGGCCAGCCCCGCCAGGCCGGGCAGGGGCGGCTCTACACCGAGGCGTGCGGCTATCGGACGGACGGCATCGAAGGCGTGACAGATGGCGTCCACGTCCGTGTGAAGGGCGGCCTGCGGGACTCCACCTGCCTCGGCCACGAGGGAGTCGGCAAAACTGAACTCGAAGGGCTGTGGCGCGCGTATCACGCCTCCTCCCGCTGGGATAATCGCAGGGCGGCCGTGCTCCCTGGCCGCGATCGCTGACTGAATGCGCCGGCATGGTCAGGAGCCACCGGCGCGCAGTTGTGCACTTCAGCCGGATGGTCCGCTCTGCACCTGAATAACAACAGAACGAGCAGCCATCTGCTTACGCGGCCACCTGCAGAGCCCGCTCCGTCTTACCATCGGAAGAAGCGGTAAGGATCGTCGTCGTCGGGGATGGGCTCCTCCAGGTAGAGTCCGTCCAGCCAGCGCTTGTCCTGGTCCGTCGGCGGCTTGGCAAAGTGCGTCAGCAGCGGCGTGTCGAGCTTCACGCCCATGTTCCCGAGCATGCGGCTCACAGCGAAGCTCAGGCGACGGAACGCCGCCTTCGTGTTGTACAGCTCCTTGTAGTCGAACTGCCAGGGAGCGAGCTGGCAGAGGACTACGTTCCCTTTCTGGGCCCGCGCAAGGACGCCGTCGCCGATGACCGTAGCTCCTCCCACCACCAGGGGCACCTCGCGGGGGTCGCGGATCATCAGCTCCCCACAGCCGATGCCCGACAGCAGTGTTCCTGGCCCTGAAGGCTCGAAGTAGCACGAGATGTGCTCCTTTACTTCTATCCTGACGGGGAAGGGCAGTAGGGCCTCGACCTCGTCCTGCGGGAGCCCCAGCGCGAGCACGTGCCCGCCGGAGTTGATCCACTTCCTCACCCGGGCAGCGTGCGCGTCAAGCTGGCTCGCTGCGCCGGGGCCCATCACCAGCACCCGGTTGCCCAGGAGCGCCTGTTCGTCGTAGCGCGCGATGGCCGCCCCGGCAGCCTTCAGGTGCTCCAGCCCGGCTGGCTCACCGGCGTAGACGGCCCTCCGCTGTGGCATAGGGTTGTAGGACTGCGCGTAATCCATGATGTTCGCCGCCAGCTTTGTGGCTGCCGGATCTTCTTCCGTGCGGCCGGTCACGTCCATCTGGCAGAACAGCACGATCCCCTTGCCCTCGCGGTAGAGCATCAGGGGGCTGTACTGGAGGGCGAAGCCGCCGTCCACGATCGGTAGGAAGTCGCCCGCAGCGGGCTTCTCGATCATCACGGAGCAGACGTTGCCGCGGTTGCCGCATCGTCCCGGCCGTGCCACCTCGAAGCCGCACCACTTCACCTTCGGGTACGAGTAGTAGTCGCCCAGCGGCAACGCAGGCGGCACCAGCGTGGCTTCGCCGTGCCAGTCGCGCAGATGCTCGTCTGCAAGGCCGTTCAGCATGGGGTGGCCCGGCACGCGTGTGAAAGCCTGCCGCAGGCCGTACTCTTGCACGCGGAAGCCAAGCCGCTGCTCCAACGCGGCCGAGGACTGCTCGAACATGACCACCTTCAGGCCACCGGGCACGCGCGAGAGGTCCGGGCCCGGCCCGTGCACCGTCAGCGCGCCCTTCCCTATGACCAAAAGCCTATAAGGCCTGAGATTAGCCTCAGCCCCCACAGGCACAAAGGCAAATCCCAGTTCGGAGAGCAGTTTGGCTGTCTCGCCATTGGGGTCATAGAGAGCCGTCTTGCCGGCGGCCTTGGGCTTTCTCCGTGGGGCCAGCACATGGATGGCGAAAGAGTCTTCCCGCACTCCGCCGGTGCTGAAGGTAGCCTTCAGCTTGATCTCGTAAGTCCCTCGTGCCAGCGTTTTGGGCAGACCGAAGCGCACCAGGATCCGGGCGTTCTCGCCTGGCTCGACGCGGACGCCGCTGCTGCCGCGCGGTCCGTCAGGCACGGACGCCGACCACTCGCAACGGCATTCGACGAGGCGGCGCGAGTCGTTGACCACGATGATCTGCTTCTCGACCGTCTGTCCGGGCTGGTAGTTGTGGCCCCTCTCCGTGAAGTGCGACGGCTTGCCGCCGACGAAAGCTAACAGGGGCTGGTTATACTTGCGGAACGTAGCGCCGCGGACGTTGGGATGCCAGTCGTTCAACCTGGCTCCCAGCGAGTAGGGCATCGAGTCCAGTGGCGAGGCCTCGCAGAAGTCGGGGCTGAAGCCGGGCCGCTGCAAGTTGTCCCAGGCGACCTTGTACTCGGTTCGTGCCGTTCTGGCGCCCTCACGCAGGAAGCAGAAAAAGGGCTCACGCCAGATATTGAAGCCGCTCAGGCCGAGCGTACGGATGTACGGCCACGTCTGGCGGATGAATTCGGCCTGCACGCCGCGCAGGTTCGGCACATCCATGTGGAGGCCCTCCTTCATGGGGTAGTCGCCCATGTTGAACGGCTCCTTGCGGCGGAACCGCCCGGCCTCCCAGCCGAGGCAGACCTTCTCGAACTCGTGCAACTCGAAGGCTGCGTCACCCCGTGTCTGCGCGGCCCACTCGGTGTATTGATACTGGAAAAGGTCCTTCGACCTGACCCGGCTCCAGGGCCCACGCAAGTTCAGGAAGCTGGCTTCGTAGGGTTCGCCATACTCGACGACGAAGAGCGGTCGGGCGCCGTATTCGGCCCAGCGCGCAAACCACTCGGAACGTTCCTGCATCGGGACCCAGTTGAGGTAGCAGTTCATGGTGTACATCTCTCGGCTGGGGCCCGAGTGGTTGTAGAGCGGCCGCACCTTGTCGAACTGTCGGAGGATGCGCTCGCGGCTGTAGACTTGGCGGAGCCGCTCAGTCAGGTTGCCCGGGAAGATGCAGTCAAGCACGAGAGGGATGCGCTGCGGATTCTCGTCGTCGGCATAGGCCAGGGAGTTGTGGTTCTGGCTGTACATGACCACGCTGGGATGGTTCTGCGAGCACTTCACGTACCATTCGAGGTGGCGCTCATATCCGGTCCTCTTCTCCGGCTGATCGCCCGACCAGTCGTAGTCCCTCATATGAGGCAGGGCGAAGCCGAGAAGCAGGCCCACGTCATCGGCGGCGCGCAGTATCTCCTCAAACCCGACGTGGGAGCCGGGCCGGCAGTCATAGTTGTGGGTGTAAGCCGCATCGTAGCCCCACCACTTCAGGCGTCGGATGGTCTCGCACGCTCCTTCGTAGCTGGCCGTGGCCGTGTTGATCTGGGCAGAGTTGAGCGGCGCAGCCCGCAGATGGACGCGACTGCCGTTCAGTATGAAGTCCCGGCCCTGGATCCAGAACTCACGGAACCCGAAGCGCACAGGGTAGTAGGCGTCCAGAGTTGTGTTCCCTTCCGTCAATTCCACGGCCACGTCGTACTTGTTCTGGGGAGTATGGATGTCCCAAAGCTTCGGGTTCTTCCACTCCTTGCTGAATGCCCTGCGCCCGTTCTCCAGGCCCTGCGATGTGAACGGCTCGCTTTCGGCTGTCAGGACTTCCTTGCCTCTATTCGTCACGCGTGCCCGCAAAACGTAGCTGCTGCCTTCTTTCAAACCTTGGAGGGCGGTTGTCACCGTCAGTGTCCGCTGGCGCACCGACGTGTCCACCCGCACGTCCGTGATCCGCGTGTCAGTTGGGGAGCTGGTCAGGAACACATCGCCGCACAGCCCGCGCCGTTGCATCTTTGATTCCACCGGCGCCTCGTCGTAGGGCAGGAAAGTTCCCTGGGGCGAGATGGGCCGGGCCGCCGTCAGGATGGCAAGCTCATGCGTCTGGCCTGGCTGGACTGCCGGCGTCAGTTCGCATTCGCCGCCGGGGAAGATGACCTCGCCCACTTCCCGGCCGTCCACGAACACTCTGGCGTGGGAGTTCACCCATTCGGCGTGGACCGCGATGCGTCGGCCTCGCCACTCTGCCGGCACCGTGATCTTCCGCATGTACCAGGCTTTCTCTACGTCGGGCAACCGGTCGGCCCAGCCGGCGGGCGCGTACATCCGCTGGCTGCAGCTTGACTCCTTGCGTACCGGCTCCAGGGGCCACGTGCCCGGCACCTTAAAGTAGCCCCAGTCGCTGTCGGCAGATGGAACCGGTTCGTTGTCGCCGGCGGCCGGCTTGAAGCGCCATAGGCCGTTGATGCAGACGCGTTCCCGTGTGCTGGTGGCCTCACGGTAAGCCTTCTCCAAGTCCCAGACGGCTCTGACCCCTTCTGGCAGCTCCATTCTCCCGGGCTCCTTTTGTCAAGCTATGCCTCAGTTGTATCGGCAGGACAGAGTCCAGGGCGCGCAAGCTGGGCCGAAGCGATTGTCAGCAATCAAGCCGCGGCCCTCCTTCGCCGATTCCATCTGCGGCAACGATACGCGTCATTCGCAGACGACGTCTCCCCGAACGAGGGGATTGTATAAGGCATGGAACCATTGGTCAAGGCGCCGGCCCGCGCTGCCCGCCCCTCTGATAGCAGCCCCATGAAACCGCCTCTCTGGTGCCTCTGCCAGCGACTGTCAGAACCCGGGGACGGTGCCCTGGCTGATGGTGGAGATGGCGGTGGACAGGCCGCTGATGAAAACCTCACCAATGATGAAAGCGATGAAGAAGTGGCGCACGGTCCGCAGCATGTGCCCGCCTGCCAGCTTCATGATAGCGATCTTCGTCGTCCAGCCGAGCAAGAAGGGAACCCAGATGCGCTGCGCCGCGTAGCTGTTGCAGGCCAGCAGCCCGATCGGATGGATCGGCCACCAGTAGAACCGCGCCCGCATGAACATGACAATAGCAGTGAGTACGAATCCCAAGCTGAAACAGCCCAGATAGGGCTGCGCCGACTGGGAGGGCTGCTTGATGATCCGCTGGGACCAGTCAAAGACATAGAACGGCACCCTGCTGGTGGCCCACGTAAAGTCGAAGTTCAGCGCCCCCATCCCGTAGGCCTGCTTCAGCACCATATACGACGTAGCGACCAGCGCCACCAGGATGGAACACGTGAGGGCCACGATGAAGAGCCGCTTGCGGCGCGTAAACACTGACGAAATGCGGAACGAGTCCATGGCGACCGGCGCCAACATGATGGTGGCGCCGTAGAGAAGCATGTTCTCGTGAGCGCTCATTAGGAACGCGCCGGAGCCGCCCAGGCGGCCTGTGGTGCTCTGCACCGCGTCCTGCAGGTGCCACATGGGCCGCGCGATGTAGAGTCCGCCCTGCGCCACCACGCGCGCATAGGCCAGAAACCAGCAGAACAGTAGCAGCAGCCCGTAAGTGGCCAGAAGCACCGGCATGCCGAAGTAGCGGTGCCACGCCACGCAGAACGCCATTGACAGCACGAATCCCCAGAACGCCCAGAAGTAGCGGACGGGCTCCTGCGCATCTTCATCTCCTCGGGACAGCCGAAGCGCCTTCCTCACTACCGCCCAGAGGTGCCTTCGTGCCAGGTAGAGCATCCCGATGACGAACATGATGTTGCAGCCCAGTTGCTGCCAGCTCATCAGCTTGCTCCAGCTTCCCCCCTCTGCGCTCGGGATCGCAAGCCAGCGCCCGGCCAAAAGCTCGGTGCGGGCGAACAGAAAGAAAAACCACACGCTCAACGACACGTCCGTCGGCACCAGGTACCCAAACCCGATGGACGTATAGGAGAGGGAGAAGTTGTCCAGGCTCATCGGCTCCAGCGGCGTCCCCTGCACCATGTCGTACAGCGGCAGGCTGATGCTCCAGGGGTTCGCGGCGCCGAAGAACAAGGGGATCGCGCTCAGAAAACGAAGGACCGCGCACGCCACCAAGCCGCCTATGAACGCCCGGTTGGAGAACAGCCCCGGCAGTAACCCCCCCTCCGCGCTCCCCTCGCTGAACTCGAGGGGAACGCTCGCGAGGGGAAACATCAGCCGTTCCGACTCCACCCATTGCCGTCGCAAGATGGCGCACATGAAGAGCACGGCCAGGAACATGGGCACGTAAAAGGCCGCCCAGCTTAAGAGCGGCCGTGCCCACACCCGCCACGGCACCCGTCCCTCTTCCGATTTCTCGAAGTACTGCCGGGCAGGCACCGATTTGGGGTCCTTGCTGAGCACGAGGGCATCGGGTGCGAATGTTAGGGAACCGTCGCTCGTCCATTGGACGTCGGCGCGCCGCGCAAAGTACGGGCCGCCGGCCACTACCGAATACCAGAACGAGCCCAGACCGTCGCCCGGGATGGCAGAGCCCACGATGACCATGCACCAGACCAGCATCAGTTCGCTCTGCCTGAACGCCCATTCCCGCCGGACAAGCTTGATGAGAGGACCGAGGAACACGGCCAGCACTACAAGCGCCAGGACTGGAGCCGAGGGGAAGCACGATCCGGTCAGGCCGCCGTAGCCTTTGGCCAAGCCTGCGTAGACGTCCACCAGGCAGACCGCCCCCACGGCCAAGAGCCCGATGATGAATGCCCGCCAAGTCATGAGCTGCCCCGGCTGACCCAGGTTAGGCGAACGGACCCTCCCAGGTCCGCCGCCTTTGAGCCAAGACTCTATGCCAGCAAGGGGTCCCTGTCAAGGAAGGAGGTTTTGAGACTGACGGGCACTTCACCCCGCTGCCCGCCACTTCGCGTCGCCGCCCCCTAAGGCGTCAGGCTGTACCTCTGAAGGATGCTTTGAAGGTTTTCCCCCAGGATCATCTCTTTCGACTCCACGGGGAGCCGCGCGAACAGGATTGGCCCCAGACCCCAGGCGATCGGCAGGTCCTGGAGGTCGCTCCCGAACAGCAGCCGGTCCGGCCCGATAGCCTCCACCACGTTCTCACACTCGCGCGGTCCCAATAGCGGGCACGAACAGATGTAAAGGTTGGGATGGCGCTTCATGATGGCTGCGTAGGCGACCGTCGAATGACCGTTGATGAAACACGCGTTCGGGTACGTTGCGAGCAGGCGCTCTAAGTTGGCTGCAGGCCCCCAGCTATGGTTCAGGATGATCTGCTTGCGCTCGTGCGCCCAGCGGCACGCCACGTCCAGCAGCGGCCCGTCCTCGGGATACCCCTGGTAGTAGGGGATCAGCTTCACGCCTCGCAGGCCGAGCTTCGCGCAGCGCTCTAATTCCCTCAGCATGTCGTCCCGGCCCCGGTGCGGATTGAGCAGTGTGAAACCCACGAAGCGCTCCGGGTACCGCCGCACGGCCTCCGCCACGATGTCGTTGCCGAAGCACTCGTCGGAGTGGACTCCTGCGAAGCTGAACACACACGTCTTCCGCACGCCCAGGCGGTCCATCTCCCGAACGATGCCGTCCGTGTCGCAATCCGGCAGGTGGTAGTGACAAGACCGCCCGCCCAGGTGACCGTGGCAGTCATAGAACTCCATCTCCTCGGGCCGTCTGCCCGTTCGGCCGAACTCCACGTACTCGTCTGCAGCCGGCACGGGTTCCACTTTAGGGCACTCCGGTCGGCACCAGCCGATAAGCTCGCGCAGGTTGTCGCCGGCGATCTTCCGCTTGTCCGCATCCTCGATCTCAGCGCATGCCAGCGTGGCGAGGGTCATGTGCTGCCCGGACTTGGGCCAGTTGGAGCCGAAGACGAATCGCTCGCTCCCCCAGCGCCTCGTGACGTACTCCACGCCGTGGTGGAGCCAGTAGCCGCTCAGTTCGACCCGCAGGTTGGGGCAGGCATCCAACGCCTTGTAAAGAACTCTCTGGCTCCGCCTGATGCGGAACTCGCTGACGATCACCGGCAGCGTCGGCCAGCGGCGGCACATCGCCACAATGCCGTCCCAATCCGTGCGGTCCATCCGTTCCCACCCTGGGCCGAAGTCGTTCGGGCAGACGAAGACCGGCACCCGCGCTTTCGCCAAGGGCTCCAAGAGTTCGTCGAGGCACCACTCGGCCAAGCTGATGCGATACTGCCCCGTGAACAGGTACAGCGCGCCCACGCGCTCCCGGCGCATCTGACGCACGAGTTCCTCAGGCTCCGGCTGTTCATCAGCGCCCGGCGGGAGCGCGGCCCAGGCCGGATGCAGCCGCGGCCTGCCTGCCGTCACGTCCAAGATCCGCGGGTTCCCCTCCTGGGGATGGTTCTCGCGGCTCAGGCTGTCCACGACCAGCGCCTCGGAGACGCCGTAGTGGTCCATGTCGGCCAGCAGGTCATCCGCCGTATGAGGGCTGCCGGCCTGCATCCTGCAGGTCCGTCCCACCGTGCAGTTCGCGTCGAAGTAATTCCAGTGCGTCGTCTCCACGTGCCGTCTCCCTGTTCAGGCAACTCCGCTGTTCCAACCTCCTCAGCCGCTCTAAGCTTTGCCGCTCGCGTGGCCCTGCCAATGCCCATCCGCTCACAGTGGACGCGACTTGTCCTGTTTGTCCGCTCCCAGTTCCACCGGCCTTTCTGCGCCCTTCGGCGCAGCTCAGGGCGGCCCTGAGGGCCTCGAAGGGCCGCGTGCTCGGCCGTATATTCCGTTAGCCTTTCTTACAGCCTCACAATCCTGCCCGTCCGGCACGATTGCTCGATGGCCAGCAGCACCCGGGTGACTTCCATACCTTCTTCCACATCAGGATGGGGCCCAACATCGCGTTCCAGGCATTCGATGAAGTAGTAGACCGAGCCCAGCCACCAACTGTGCTTGACGCCCAGTGGGTCAACCCCGCTGCCGTCGTAGTCGGGGCACTCGGCCTTTTCGCCGAACACCTCCATGTCGTGTGAGCGCATGGCCGCGTAGATGGAGCCCTTCTCGCCGATCAGCTCCATCGTGAAGTCAATCCCGCGCGCGAATCCCTCCGGCATGATCCAGTTGGCATCCATGACCACAGTGGCGCCGCTGTCCATGCCGAGCATCGCCACCTGGCAGTCGGGCGTGTTCAGCCCCCGGGACTTAAGCAGGCCGTAGTTCGCCCGGGCGTAGACCTCCTTCACCTTGCCCCCTATGAGGTAGAGCACCGTGTCTGTGCAATGGGACAGCAGGAAGAACGCCGGCGTTGTCTCGCCCGCCCAGGCCAGCGTGCCGGTCTTGTGGATAGGCTCGCGCAGTTGAACGAACACGTTCTCAATCCGGCCGAGTTCACCCCTGTCGAGGCGGGCCTTCATTGCGTAGGTCTGCATCTTGTGGCGGTTGCCATAATTGACCATGAACTTCCGGCCGGCCCTGTGCACGGCGTTGCGGATGGCCGCGCAGTCGCGCATGGTGGTAGCTAAGGGCTTTTCGCAGAGCACGTGCTTGCCGGCCCGCAGGCAGGCTACCGCAGGCCCGCGGTGGTGGAAATCAGGAGTCGCCACCGTGACCGCGTCCAGCTCCTCCGCCGCGAGCATCTCCCCATAGTCTTTGTAGAACTTGCTCACTCCGTATCGGCCTCCGAGGGACCGGGCTTTTCCGAGGTCCAGGTCGCAGATGGCGACCAGTTCGGAGCCTTTGCACTGGGTGAAAGCATTGGCGTACATGTTGCCCATCGTGCCGGCGCCTATAAGACCCATCCTCACCATCGTCATTCTCCCTTTGAAACATCCGGGCCCGTCCGGCGGCGACCGCCAATCCCGCCGGCTCGGGTGCCACGGCCAATTCGGGGGGCCGTCAGGCTCCCGAATTGACCGTGTTGTGTGTTCGTCCTCTTCATCGGTGGGCGTCCCTAAACCGGCAACAGTCAGCCGCAGAAGGCCTTCGCCGTCACAAAGAGAACCACAAAGCCCGCAGGCACACAAACCCCGATGGCCCAGCTCTTCCGCCGGTCAAGGAACACTCCTGCCACCGCCGTCAGAAACGCGGCCACGAACCAGAGGATGATCAGCGGCCCACCATGGGCTGCGGCCGTGTTGCCTCCTCAGCCCGGCCTCGTAAACAGCTTCATCACCCAGGGAGTCCAAAGGCCAAGCAGGAGGAGGATTACAGCCGCCTTGCCGAACTTGTTGTCCATGGCGCAGCGCCTTTCATCAGAGCCTCGGCATCACAAGAACGCACACGTACCATTATAGCACGCTCCAACAGCAGTCTGGCGCCCCCCGACAAGACGGGGCAGGATGGGCTTTGCAAGCCCTTGCACTGCGTAGGGAACCGCTTGTCGGCGCGGCAAGATTCGGCTGGACAATCGTAGGTAAAGTAGTATAATGGCGGCCACGCAGGAGCGAAATGAGTTGAAGCTGTGATACGCGCGGCACGTGCAGGATTGGGCTCCACAAGGACTTGGTGTCGGCCTATGGCGACCTATGCCGACCTGAAGAAGACCAGCGCCTGCGGGTTTGCCAATCTGCGCAAGGTCCTTGGATTGCTGGTTTTCCAGGTAAAGCGCGAGCAATAAGGGGCACGTCCGAGATGCGAACCAAGGCGTCTAAAGCGCTGGATGCCCTACCGCAGGCACAAGTCATTGGACGGATCGACCCGGACGGGACTGTTCGGCTAGGGGCGGGTGCCAGCAACAATGTCCAAAGCGAAGAGGACCTGCGGAGGGTGCTCACGTACATAGAGAAGCGTGGCCAGGTCGGTCATTCCAAGCTCCTGAGTGGCGTTAGCTATTGGAGGTGCAATGCCCAGCGCTTGAAGGGACTCACCTTGGCCTTGGAGAAGGCGGGTTGCATTGAGACTGTCGCCATGGGGGCAAGAAAGGGGTATCGCTTTCTGTCAGATCCAACGCGTGGCCACGCCCCTGTTCCCCTGGCGTTGGCCGGCAAGACAGCCCGCCTTAAACAGGTTGAACTTGAGCGTCAGGACCAGGATCCAGCCTACATTGTGTCGCTGGGCTTTTGGGCATACAAGGGCAGATGCGTCAGAGTTGCTTCTTCTTGGGAATTCCAGCCTGAAATGGTGAAGTTGGCGGTGCAGAAGGCTGCCTATTCCGACATGATTGATGAGAAGAGTCACCACCGCAAAATCGAAATGTTACGGGACGAGGTTGACCGCCTCAGAGGCTTGGCGGAAGGGATGGAGCAAGGGACGCCCGCGGAGGCCGCGGGGGAGCGGCTCGTCATCCTGCGCCGAGGACTCTTCAGCCACATCCGCCGTAGGTGGCTGGAGGAGACTCCTGAAGAGATCGTCAGGCAGAAAATGGTATGTACACTGGTGAATGACTATGGGTATAGCCTTGAACAAATGGACGAAGAAGTTCCAGTCACCGGGCCTGGCAGTGCTCAGGCGCGCGCCGATATCATCATTTGGCGCACCCGGGAGGACCGGCAGGGAGAACAGAGCCCTCTGGCCGTCGTCGAATGTAAGGGCGGTAATCCGTCACTGACGAGGGCTGACTGCGAGCAGGCAGAGAACTACGCCCGGTTGTCTGGGGCCGGGTTCCTCATGGCGTGCAACGCGCGCGAACGCAGGTGCTGGCGCGTCCTTCACGACAAGATGCCAAAGAACCTGGAGGCTGTACCCGATATTCCTAAGGCCTCGGAGGCGGTGCATGAACCTGGCGCTTGAAGGTCAGGAATCCAAACAAGGGGGCCAATTTCCCAGCATCTGGCCCAAAAAACCTGAAAAGGCAGGCCCCAATTGCAGTCAATTTCCTCCAGCCGCCAGGCTCCCACTTGGGTGAAAAGCAGACAAACAACGGACTCATTGCTCTCCCCGTCACTTGCGCCCAAGCAACAGGTCAACGAATTCCTCACCCATCCGGTAGCGGTCTGCGAACGGCAGTTCGGAGACCTTCGTGATGTACCCGTTGTTCTGAAGAATTTCGAGTTGGTCGTCCAAGCCGCCATAATCGTCCGGCGCGTAGACCAGTGGGTCCTTGCGGCTTCGCGAGACTTTGAATGCGGTGAACTCCCGCTTCATTTCCATCCCTTCTCGGCTTAGGTCGCACCGCATTCCAGCAAGCAACTTCCGCGTCCGCTTTTCGACCCGCCTGAACCGCTCCTTCTCTTCGCTGCCGGCTTCCTGATTTCGAGGCCTGTGCCAGAGGCAATGCGCCACTAAGTCGCCGAGGGTCTCAATGAAGATGTGTCCGAGCACGCTGCCCGCAACAAGGACCATCCTTAAGCTCCTGCGTTCGAGTCGCTCACTTCTTCGCCTTGCCCTTCACCTGTTTCACCTCTGCCCGCTCTAACAGCTCATCCAGCATGCGGATCGCGCCCTTCCTATCCCACGCCTCGCCCCCCAAGCCCGTCTAACATGATCAACCGCGGCAGCAGCATGCGGGTCGGCCCGCCGGCCTTCTTCTGTCGGCCTCTCTCGGCGGCCTCTGCGGTCTCGGCGGTGAATCCTTCTGTTAGCTGTTCTCAGGGCTCGACGCTCAGCAGTAGCTGGCGGTAGTAAAGGTAATTCTCCCAGGGGATATCCGGCGGCATGGCATGGTCGCAGCCGGGGACGTAGCCGCCCTCCTTCATCAGCGGGGTCTTCTCCTCGACCATTCTCTTTATGGCCGGCTTGTTGCTGGCCAGGACGCGCTTGTCCATCCCGCCCCCGATGAGCAACTGCTTGCCGAACTTGCGCCTCAGTGCGACGACGTCCATGCCGGCGGCGACTTCCATCGGGTAGATGAAGTTGATCCCGACCTCGAGCCAACAGGGGATCAGTTCCTCCACGTTGCCGTCGCTGTCGAGCATCATGATATCAATGCCGGCCCTGTGCAGTCGGTCGGTGATTCGGCGGTATTGGGGGACAAAGATCCTGCGATAGTGCCTGGGGCTCAGAAGCGAGGAAGTCTTGTAAGCCATGTCCTCCCAGAACGCCGCGAAGTCATACTCTACGCCGTCCAGGGCCCTCTCTAACACCCCAAGGGCGCAGTCCGTTATCTCCGTGGCTGCCATCTCTACAAACGCAACGTCATCGTAGACGGCCAGGCTTACGGCCTCGACGCCCATCCAATTCCGCAGCCACCCGTAGAGGCTGCCGCAGTGAATGCCGAGCGCGAAGTCGCGGTTCCTGTACTGCTTCTTCACGCTCTCCCAGTGCGCGGGGAAGCGGGCCGGGCTGTCCGGATTCAGGCGCTTTCTGAAGTCTGACCAGTTCTCCCTGCCTCTTAACGGATACTCGAGGTATTGAGGCATGCCCGGAGGCGGGACGTCTTTGAGCTTCTTCTTCACCACGCCGTCCGTGTCGCGGTATATCTCGTAGTCGCCTTCTTCGCGGATCTTCTCGCGCTCGAATGCGGGGCAGAGGCCGACGCCAACCGGAGCATGCTCCATCCGGTTATAGCCACCGTAGTAGCGCCAGTCCGAGTCGGCAGGCAGGCCTTCGCTGCGCCAGCGCTTCAGGGTCTCCTCGTACGGCCCCATCTCCCAATGCCACAGCGCATCTCTTTCCCCGTAATGGGCGGTGGCATGGAACCGTTCCCTGGAGTCCATCGCGATCCTCCTTGAGAAGAGTCTCTGACCCGTCCTGCGGGCGTGGATCCTGCTTGTGGAGAACCTGTTCTTTAAGCCTTTCTCCGCGGTCTCGGCGGTGAATGTGTTCGGGCAGGGCCAGAAAGCATGGCGGAGAGGGGGGGATTCGAACCCCCGGTTGGAACTTGTATCCCAACACGCGGTTTCCAACCGCGCTCCTTCGGCCTCTCGGACACCTCTCCGTCAGCCATTCCAATGTTACAGCGCCCCGTCCGCACTGTCAACGCCATCGGTGGCCAGCCCCGGTTGTTGAAAAGCCGGCGCTGATGCTGTAACGTGGGACGGACTCCGTCCCGGAATGCACTCGCGCCGGCCGGCGCGCAGGACCGACAAAGCCATGCCTCGCGCAGACAACCAGATGCGCTATAAGCTCATAGCTCTCGACGTTGACGGCACCGTCCTGAACAGCGCGCTCCAGGTGACGCCGGAACTGAAGGACGCCCTCGCACATCTGGCGCGCCGCTCCCTCCGGACGGTCCTGTGCACAGGCCGCCGGTGGCAGAGCACAGCCCCCGTGCTGCGGGAATTGGGGCACGCCCATCCGGTCGTGATCTGCAGCGGCGGAGCCCTGATCAAACGCGCTGACGACGAGCAGACGCTCCACACCGACCCCTTGCCCCACGACATGGCGCGCCTTGTGGTGGACGTGGTGCGGCGGGCGGGCCTCGTGCCGATGCTGCTCTACGACCGCCCCCTCAAAGGCCGCGAGCTGAAGGTCTCCGAGTCGGAGCGGACGCAGGCCGAGCGCCTTACTTACCTGATCGCCAACCCCGCCTCGTGCGAGTTTTACCCCGGCGCCTATCCGCCCGGTGAGGAGCAGGCCCTCGTCGTCTACACTGTGGACGCCGACCGGAAGATTCGGGCCGCGGAACGGCAGATGCGCGAGACCGTCGGTCAGGGCGGCATTGTCGAGGTGATGAGGCAGCCGCGCTACGGCGCCGACCAGACGGCCGTCGAAGTCCACGACCCCGCAGCCACCAAGTGGCACGGACTGGAGTGGCTGATAAAGCAGTGGGGCATCAGCCCCGAGGAAGTGGTCGCCATCGGCGACGACGTTAACGACATCCCGATGCTGCGGGCCGCCGGCCTCTCGTTCGCCATGGGCAACGCCTCCGACGAGGTCAAGGCCGCCGCGAGCGCCGTGACCGCAGGCAACGATGAGCACGGCGTGGTCCTGGCCCTTCGGGGCGTCTTCGGATTCTGACATCGAAGGGGGTTTGCGCATGTCCGACGGACCCCGCGCGCCTGGGACCGGCAGCTCGACTGCCGACATCGAGCGGGAGCTTGCGCGGGCAGGGGCCCTCATCGCTCCGGTCCTCGAAGAGCTTCTGCCGTGCGGCCGGGACGATCTCCTCTCCGAGGCCATCTGGTACCATCTGGACACGGGCGGCAAACGCATCCGCCCCGCCATCTGCGTCCTGACCTGCGAGCGGCTCGGGGGCGATCCCGCCCATGCGCTCCACTTCGCCGCCGCCGTCGAAGTCCTCCACAACATGCTCCTCGTCCATGACGACCTGGAGGACGGCGACACCATCAGGCGGGACCGCGAGGCCGTTTGGGTTCGCTACGGCATGCCGAACGCCGTGAACGCCGGCGACTACCTCCTTGGCGTGGCCTTCCGCGCCGTGGTGAACAGCCCCGTCAGCGACCGCGTTCGCGTCCGCTTGATGACGGCCTTTACTGACGCGCTGGAGTCCACGTGCCGCGGCCAGGCGCTCGACCTGAACTGCCGGGGCAAGGCCGACCTCACCGTGCACGACTACCTGGAGATGGTCAAGCTGAAGACGGGCCGGTATCTTGCGCTGGGCATGGTGGGCGGCGCCATCATCGCAGGGCTCAGGCGGAAGCCGCTCGCAGCGATTGACACGCTTGGCGAGGACATGGGCGCAGCGTTCCAAATCCGCGACGACCTCATTGACCTGACCGCGGGGAAGGGCAGGGGCGGCGTAACCGGCAACGACATCCGCGAGGGCAAGGCCAGCATCCTTTACGCACACGCCATCTCCGTCGCCTCCCGGGCCGAGAAGGACGCCCTTATCCGCGTCATGCGCAAGCCGCGCGACAAGACCACCGATGCCGACGTCGAACGCGTCAAGAGGCTCTACCAGCGCCTGGGGTCGCTGGAGTTCGCCCAGGATGTGGCCGAGCGGCTGGTGTCGCAGGCATTTGAGACCATCGAGCGACTGCCCGCCGCGAACAGGGACTTCTTCCGCCAACTGACCCGTTACATGGCGAGCAGGACCACGTAATGAGGTTTGCATAATACGGTTGAGCGCCTCATCAGAATGGACGTCACTATTCCTGATCTCCTGCCGGCCGCAGTTCCATAGTCATTTCTCCGGGAGTTCTGCGTGCGCGGCGGTGCACTTTGTCAGCTGTTCTTGTTGACCTTTGTGGAAGAAAAGGAAAGATGGCCACCTGCCGAGTCGGCTTGCCGCCATGCCGTCATCCCGAGTTCGCCGTACGGCGAACGAGGGATCTCCAGATGCCGCATTCCTCGACAGATCGAGGATTCCGCGTGTCGGCTTTGGCGACCCGTCGTCGTCCGCCTGAGGCGGACTCCTCGGAATGACAAGGTCCGGGCCACTCGCCGGCAACATGTATTGGCCTCTGGTGAAGAAAAGAAAAGATGGCGAGGTGCCGAGTCGGCTGGTTGCCCTGTTCTTCCCCGTGTCGGTCGTTCCGTTCTCAACGCAAAACTCAATAGGAGGGCCGGCCATGGCTGGCGGGGGGAGCTACGTCAGCCGGGGAGGGGCCAAGCTCAAGTACGCGATTGACCACCTGGGCCTCGACCTCGCCGGCGCGGTGGCCGCCGACTTCGGGTGCAGCACCGGGGGCTTTGCGGATTGCCTCCTCCAGGAGGGAGCGGCGCGCGTTTACGCCATAGACACGGGCTACGGAGTGCTCGCCTGGAAGCTCCGCCAGGACAGGCGCGTCATCGTGATGGAGCGCACGAACGCCATGCACGTGGCGCTCCCCGAGCCGGTTGACACAGTGACGGCTGACGTGGCGTGGACTGCCCAGCGGCACATCCTGCCCAACGCGCTGAGGCAGGTCAAGCCCGGCGGCGCAGTTCTGTCCCTGTTCAAGCCTCAGTACGAGGCGCCGCGCCATTCGGTGCGGCGGGGGCTGATCGCAACGGCGGACTTTGATGCAGTGCTCGCTCACGTGACGGCGGAACTCCATGCGGCGGGGCTCAAGGTCCACGAGGTGGTGCGCCTCCCGCACGACCGCCGTCGCAAGAACCCCGAAGCTTTTCTTTATATCCGCCGCTCCGAATGCAGCCCCACCGGGGAGTTCCTGAGAGCCGGCATGGAGAAGGAGTGATCGAGGGCTGTGCGCGCCATACGCGAAATGACATATCGCGGCAGCCATTTCGAGCGGGGCCTCCAGCGCGGCCTGCGCCTGAGAGATACGCTCACCGTGCCGGACATGCGGGCGCTTCCGGGCGAGTTCGTCGAGGGTTGCCGCGTCGCCGCCGCGCAGTTCTATCCGCCCGTGATCGAGGAATTCGAAGGGCTCCTTCGTGGCGGCGAGTTCGACCGGCAGGCGATGACGGCCTATTACTTCGCCCGCCTGGAGAGCAGGCTGGGCGGCTGCACCATGTTCGCAGTCCAGGCGCGCTTCCGCCGCGGCGGGCGCGGCCCGATCCTCGGACGGAACTACGATTGGGCGGTCGAAGACTTGCCCTGGTGCCGGCTCGAGCGTTACTTTCCTGCTGACGGCCTGCGCCGAATCGGCTATACGCATCATTGGGCCGGCTGTCCGGACGTGCTCAACGAGCGCGGCCTCTACCTTGCCATCGCGTCACTGCCCGCCGAACCCGTGCTCGCGCCGGGCGTGCAGTGGAGCATCCTCGTGGACATGATCTCCGAGTGCTGCAGCTCGGTGGCTGAGGCGGTCTCCGTCTGCGCGCGCGTTACGCACCTCCGCCCGATGAGCTACCTGCTCGCCGACGCGTCGGGCGAGATTGCGGTCGTAGAGGCGACGCCCCGCCGGGTGACCGCGCGCCCGCCTGAGAACGGCTTCGTCTTGGCGACTAACCGAGCGCTCGGCGGGCGAGTGCTCGCCGATCATGGCGACGGACCGGCGGCAGGTCGCCGCGTCAAGCCCATCGGCCCGCGGCGCGGCGAGCGAAGCAAAGAAGCCCTGCGGCGAGCGGAGCGGCGCTTCAAGCAGGCGGTCGAACTGTTGACGCACGAGCTCCCCAAGGTCTCCGAGGAAGGCGTTCGGCGGATCCTCACCGATCACGAGGCACCTATCTGCACCGGTGAGCACGAGCAGGCCGACGGCGCGCCGTGGGCCACCATTTGGTCGGGCATATGCGCGCCGGCCGAGGGACGCTTCAAGATTGCGCCCGGCCTGCCTTGCCGGCAGCCATACCGCTCCTTCCGGCTCGACGCCTGACCATCAAAACGGCCTGGCCCTGCCTCAGCGGACGGGGCTCGCCTCGGCCCCTACAGCTTAACTGCTGACGAGTTTCCGCGTGAACTCCAAGCTGATGCGCGCACTGTCGAAGGAGTCCCCGGGGCAGATGTCCTGCTCGACGCAGTAGCACTCGACGCCGGCCTTCAGCGCGGCCTTGTGTATGGCCGGCCAGTCCAGGATGCCCCTGCCGATCTCAGCGAACGAGCGCTTCTCGTCGGCGGCCATGTCCTTGATGTGGAGGGTGGGCTGCCTGCCTGCATACTTGCGGATGTAGGCGACGGGGTCGGCACCGCCGTGCTTGATCCAGTACGTGTCAAGCTCTGCATAGAGGCGGTCCGGCGCGGTGTTCTTGTACAGCAGATCGAGGGCGTACGTCCGGCCGAACTTGGTGAACTCGAAGCTGTGGTTGTGATACGAAAGCCGGATTCCGTTCTCCTTGCAGCGGGCCCCCAGCTTGTCCATCGAGGCGGCGCCGGCCAGCCAGTCCTCCTTCGTTCGGCGGCGCGGCTCCGGCCAGTAGGGGATAATCAGGTCGTCCGTCCCGACGGTCTTCGCATAGGCGATCCAGTGGTCCAGTCGGGCCTCCATCTCGTCCCAGGCGACGTGGATGCCCGCCGGCTTCAACCCGATCTCGTCCATCACCTGCCGAAGGCGCGCCGCATCGAACGGCGCATTTGTCCCCAGTTGCACGATGTCGTAGCCGATCTCTTTCACTCGTTTCAAGGTGCCTACGTAGTCCTTGGCAAGGTGGTCACGCACTGTGTAGAGCTGCAATCCGATAGCGATCTGCGCCATGTCCGTTCCTTTCTCTCAGGATGTTAGGGGCAACCGGAATCTCCGCGTCATTATAGGCATCGCGGGCGGAGGTTCAAGTGCGGGACACAGGGTCCGGGCCTTGTCACTTCGCCGGGGCCGGCTCCGCAGGCGTGGTGGCCGCAAGTTCGCTGAGAACGCTTGCCGGCAAGTCCTCACGCTGCATGGTCAGCCCGAACGGAGTTCCCTGCACGAGCACGTCGCCATCCTCCGTCACCCACGACGCCCAATGATTGGTCCCTGCAATGAAGGTCAGCTCGAAGGCTCTGACCTTCCTGCCGTTCAGGACTACCCGTTTCGAGCCCGCGACCGCAATGGTGACCTTCTGCACGGCGCCTGTGATCGGGTTCACCATGTTTATGTCCCAGCTTCGGCCGACCTGGCTCTCCTTGAGCTGAGGGAGGGCCGTCAGCGGAGACAACGCCTCGCCCAGCAGCGTGCCCTCGTCGCATGGGAACGAGGTCTTTATCCGTTCTGCCCCCAGGTGGCCGACCAGGTGGATCTCATTCTCTCTGACCGTCCCCTGGAGCGCCGCATCAAGAAGCTTGGAGTTTACCTGGAAGAACATCGGCCCGCGCAACGGTGAGATCGTGGCCTGGAATTCCGCGTCGAGGTTGCCCGCGACGCCCACGAAGTAGCGCGCAGCCTGGCTGATGGCGATGGCGGCCACCGTGCGGACGATGATCGTGCCGTCCCGCTCGCGCGAGACCTTCATGGTCAACAGCCCGATACGGACGCTTCCGAAGTAGATGCCCCAGGCCGTGTTCCGTTCCTGCTCGCCAGGGCTGAGCAGGTTGTCGTAGTTCGGCCGCATCTGGGCCGCCGACTGCGTTCGCAGGTGCTCGCGCAGAAGGAGCCCCCACATGACCGCGAAGAGCGCTGTGATAGCGAACAGCACGGCCAGCTTGCCGACTCTCTGGAGCGCGGGCAGCGCCCGCCTGCCGTCGTGCAATGCCTCAGCCTTCGTCACCGAACTCCCCCAGCCAGAAGTTGACCTCCTCGTCGCTCAGACCTGTGAACTTTTCGTCTGGCTCGCCGGGCAGGGACTGGTCCCCGGCGCGGATCTCCCTGCGCACCCGGCCGATGAAGCGCGCCGAGGTCAGCACTCTTGCCTTCCCGTGTTCGAGGTCCCTGGCCAGGCGGGTGTCGTCGGTGACGACCAGCGTTCGTTCCTGCTCCGCGCTGCGGTTTGCCGGGCCCGCAATCTCAGCCCGAGCGTCCCCGCCGTGCGGCAGGCTCAGCACTTTAACAGGTCCGTGTTGCTCAACGGGTGAAAGCACCTCGCCCAGGTCGGCCCCGTCGAATACAAGTACGGCGCGGCAGGTCTGCCCCTCGCAGTAGCGCGCGAGCCAGCGCGTGAGGTTCTCGCGGCTGCGGTCCCGGCTGCCTTTGGTTACCAGCGCGTCGCCCCTCTCCGCAAGGTAGCCGAGCAGGTCCGTCCCATCCACGTAGATCATCATGACACGGGAGCCCCTATTCATCTGCTCGCTCGCTCGGCGACCGCTCGCCGGTCGCGCCCTCGGCGAGCACGCGCTCGCCGACAATCCGGTCGCCGAAGCCGGCCACGCTGAACACCTCCTCACCACGCACGTAGGTGGCCACCGCCTTGCCCCGTAGCTTCCATCCGGCGAAGGCCGTATTGCGTGCCTTCGACCGGAACTCTTCGGGGTTGACCGTCCATTCCATGCTCGGGTCTATGAGTACCAGGTCCGCCGGGGAGCCGACCTTCAGGGTTCCGGCCGGCAGGTCGAAGATCCGCGCGGGCGACAGGCTGAGGAGATTGACTGCGCGCTCCGCCGATATTTCCCCCGTCCAGACGAACCGAGTCATGATCAGACCGAGCGTTGTCTCCAGCCCGACCACACCGGTTGCCCCGGCGAGCAGGTCGGCGGCAGTGTGCGGCGCATGGTCGCTCGCTATGGCGTCCACGCGGCCCGCCTCCAGGGCCTCTCGCAGCGCTCGTCTGTCCTTTGGGGATCGCAGCGGCGGGTTCACGTTCGGCACCTCGCCCTCGCCCAGCTGCTCGCTCGACAACAGCAGGTGGTGGGGCGTCACTTCGCAGGTCATCCTCGTGGGGTCGTCAGCCTGTTTCTTGAACCGGCTGATCACTTCGATGCTCTGCTCCAGGCTGACGTGGGAGAAATGGATGCGGCAGCCCGAGTGGACGGCCAGCCGCGCGTCGCGCTGTATGTAGCTGTCCTCGTTCGTGTACGGCTCCCCCGGCCTGAAGCCGGGGTCTCTCCCGAGGGCGAACGCTCCGATTGCGCGAGCCGAGTCCTCGCAGTGCGGCGTTAGGAGGACGCCGGCCGCTGCCGCCGCCCGGCAGATGCTTTCCATCACGTCCGGGTCCACTACCGGGTCGCCGTCGTCGCTCAGCGCCACAACGGCGGGCTCCTTTGCCAGCGCCTGGATGTTCGTGGGCTCCTGGCCTCTGCGGCCTGTTGTCATAGCAGCCTTAAAGAAAACGTTCACGGGCGACTCCCGCCGGGCCTTCGCGGCGAGCTGCCGCACGAGCGCCACTGAATCAAGGGGCGGATCGGTGTTGGGTTCGCAGACGACGGAGGTGACGCCCCCGGCCGCAGCCGCCATCCCTCCCGTGCGGATGGTCTCTTTCTCCGTGAAGCCGGGCTCGCGGAAGTGCACGTGCCCGTCCACCAGCCCCGGCCACATCCACAGGCCCTCACCGTCCACTACTACGAGCGGCTTGGACCTCTTGCCGCCGCGGAGGGTGCCGGCCGCATCCTCCGGGGTGATGCTTTCCCCCACACGGTCCACGTAGCCGTCTGCCACCAGGACGTCCCGCAGGCCGTCAATTCCCGCCGCAGGATCAACCAGCCGCACGTTCTTGAAAAGTGTGTTGGTCATATGAGTTCCAGTTTCACAGGCCCGCCTCGCAGCGGAAGCCCACCTTGCGCTGCCACTCCTTCAGAGCTCCGTAGAGTTCCCGATACTGGGCCAGCTTCTCATCGTAATACCGTGCTCTGTTGCGATCGGGGACAAAGACGGCCTTTGGCTCGATCAGCTCGGCCGCCGCCTGCGAAGCGCTGCTATAAACTCCGGCTGCCAGGCCCGCCGCAATGGCCATCCCGAGCGACGCCGCTTCCGGCACCGCAAGCTTCACGACGCGCCGGTTGTACATGTCCGCCTTCAACTGGAGCCAGAAGTCGCTCTTTGCGCCGCCGCCGATGGCGCGGAACTCGTCCACCTCCACGCCTGCCTGCCTCAGGATGTCCACGTTCAGCTTCATCTCATAGCCAATGCCCTCCAGGGCCGCGCGCAGGAATTCCGCGCGCCGCGTGGCGAGCGTCAGCCCGACGACAGCCCCTACGGGATTGCCGTCCATGTGCGGCGTGCCGGTCATCATGAAGTGGGGCACGATGAGAAGGTCCGTCGGCTCGCCGCTCATCTGCTCGATGAGGAGGTCGTAGACGTTCCGCCCCGTGCGCTCGGCCTCTTCCGCCTCTGCCCGGGCGAAGTTGTCGCGCAGCCAGCGGAAAAGCGACCCGCCGGTGAAGTTGAACGCCAGCGCCACGTAGAGCCCCTCAGCCGCGTGAGGGTAGCATGCCAAGTTGTTCTTCAGCATGGTTTCATTGACCACCGGCGACTTCATGGCCACGGCGAAGCACTCCACGGTGCCCGTGGCGTCCATCGCCACGCGCGGCTCCGTCACGCCGCTGCCGAGCGCGCCGGCCGGCTGGTCGTGGCTGCCGGCCACGACGAGACAGCCCGTCGGCAGGCCGAGTTCCTTTGCCGCCTTCCGCCGGAGCTCGCCCACCACCGTGCCGGTGGGCACCGCCGGGCTGAAGAGGTCGCCGCGCACGCCGGCCCACTTACAAAGCTTCCTGCTGAACTCCTTCTTGTGGATGTCGAAGGCCATGGTGCGGGCGGCCATCGAGTAGTCCACCCGCGGTTCGAGTCCCATCTTCAGGTGCGCGAACGCATCGAACGTCACGTACCGCGCCATCTTCCTGTAAAGGTCGGGCTGGTTCCGCTTTATCCACATGAGCTTCACAACGCTGAACATCTGACTCGGCGGTTGCCCGCAGATGCGCATGATCTCGGCGCGGTCGTGCTGTGCGATCCACTTGTCGAACAGTTCGGAAGTGCGGCTGTCGAAGCCGAGGATGCTCTTACCCAGCACGGTCCCGTCCTTGGCGACGGGCACGGACGCCTCGCCCAGCACGCTGATGGCGAACGCCTTGACCGGGTCTCCCCGCGCGCCGCAAGCTGCTTCCGATACGGCCTCCTTGACGTTCCGCCAGACCCGTTCGGGGTCCAGCTCCATCCAGCCGGGGCGGGGGTGCAGCATCGGGTACTCGCGATAGGCGCCGGCCTGCCTCCGGCCCTCTTCATCGAAGATGGTGGCCTTGGTTCCCGTCGTCCCTATGTCGAGGCCCATCAGGCTCATGGCGATTCTCCGGTGCGCTCCGGCCCCTGCATCCGCGTCTCTGCGCCGAACCGTAGATTGAAGGTACCCCCGCACCGCTGCCAATGCAAACGCCCGGCCAGGCGGACTGCATAGGACGGGCCGACTGCGCCGTGAAACCGGGTAGACCCCGGCATCTCTGCAGCAGACGGGCATGCACCGCGGTTCTCGTGGTGACCAGGACCGCGCGGAGCTTCCCTCAGGCTCCTCAGCCCAGCACCGGGACGGTCAAGCCGCCGACAGGCAATACACCCACCAAGGCGTCCGGAGCGATTTCCGCCAACGAGCCGTCCAACGCCTCCTGTACCGACCCCGCATGGCCGACTCCCAGGTCCCGTGCTTCGGCAGGCGAGAAGGTGTCGGACACCAGGATAACGCGCTTGTCGCGGACGCTCTTGGCGTAGCAGTAGTCGAAGGCGCCGCCGGAGGCCGCGACCTTCCCCTCGCGCATCAAGCGCATCAACTCCCCGGGCGCCATCGTCGCCAGTTCTCGGAAGCGCTCCCGGCCCTGCCGGCTGCCGGGCCCCTCCGTGCACGGCGCGACCAGCACCATCAGGCCCCCCGGCTTCGCCATGGACGCTCCGGCGTACAGAGCAAAGGTGGCATGGCCGAACGTGGCATCACGCGGGCTCGCCCCAACCACAACAAGGTCGGCCGGCTGACTCACGGCGACGCCATATATATCGTTGTAGAACCTGACACCCTCCTTATGGGCCTCCAATGTGTCCCCAGCGACAGCCCCGATGATCTCCTTGTGAGGGTTGAGGATCGTATTGACAATGAAGTCCAGCTTCGCGATGCGAGCCATGTCGTTCATGTCTTCGCGCACCGGATTGCCGTCAAGCTTGCCGACGGTCACGTTGGGGTGGTCACAGCGCGAGTGGTTGATATGAATGGTCTCCTCGCCGGCGACCCCCGGGACAATGATCTTGGCCCCGCCCCCGTAGCCGGCCACAGGGTGCGCGCACACGCTGCCGATGGCGACCCGCACGTCTGCTTCCACGACGGTGCGGTTGATCCAGACCGGCGTCCCCATCTTCGATTCGCCCAGGTGGACCAGATCCCTATCGTTCTCGTGGTTCTTCACCTCGTAGCGATCCACGACGCATCCTCCCACTTTCTGCCGCATCTCCGCGGGGGAAAGCCTGCGGTGCGTGCCCCGGGCGATGATGATGCGGATGTTGCGTTGGGCGACGCCTGCGTTCGCCAGCTCCTCAAGCACAACGGGCAGGACCTTGTAGGCCGGCGTCGGACGGGTGAAATCGTCCACTAAGACGGTGACTGCGTGACCAGGCTCCACCAGTTGACCCAGTCGCGGTCTTCCGAGCGGATTCGCAAGGGCACGCCGGACCACATCCTGCTCCTCCTGCAAGGAAGGCCGGGGCGGCAGCGACGGCTCCACGCAGAAGGCTATCCTCTCTTGATCCACCTCGAGTCGCTTCTCGCCATCCGCGTATGGGACAGCTATCAAACGCTTCATCTTGCGGTCTCCTCGCTTTCGGGGTACACCTCCAATGGAACACGGACGGCTCGCCCAGCACGCTGGTGACGAATGCCTTGACTGGTTTCGCCCCGCGCGCTTGCAGGCGGTCGCAGAGTAAGTTACCCCTGCACGGCCGCCGTTGCAAACGTCCACCGGCACAGCTCGCACGCTTGCCCCGTTAGGTGCGATCGTCTGTGGTTGGCCCGCCATGGGCTCGGTAGCTCGCGGCCCTTGCCCGTCTGCCTTGTCTCCGGCAGCCCCCAGCGTCTCGCCGGGGGTCGCTGCGCGGGCGCCATCCGCTGGACGGCGGACCGGCCTCGAGCTTGAGGCTTCGGACTTCGAGGGAAGGCGCTTGTGTTTGTTTCCGCGGTTGACATGGGAGCCTGCCCCGCCTAAACTATGCATCTGCTGAATGAAGCCAGGCGGCACCAGTGGCCAACCATTCCCTGGAAGGAACGCTGATGGCGAGGAACGTCCTCGACCAAGGCGACGTTGGAGGAGCACGCAGACGTCAGGCATGGCCCAAAGGGTACGGTTCTATGATGAAGGATGCGGATGAGACCATGCGCATTTCCGGCGCACCGACACACGCAGCCGCCGCCGGATCGCAACTGCTCCGTCTTGCTGCCCAAGGGTTGACGTGCGGTTCCACTGGTGGTATCATGGCAGCATAGAGGTGCAATGGCACGCCTTGAGAAGTTCCTCAGGAAGGCCCGCGAGCAACCCAACAACCTCCAGTTCAATGAGTTCCAGGCGCTTCTACTGTCCTTAGGGTTCGAGTTCGACCACCAGAAGGGTTCTCACCTTGTCTACGTGCACCCGAAGCTCCGGCGCCCCGTGGTCATCCAGAGCCGTGGCGGCAAAGCTGTTGCTTACCAGGTCCGGGATATACTGAACCTTGTTGAAGAGTACGATCTGCTGGAGCGCGACAATGGATAACTACTCAGTCAGTCTGGCATGGAGTGACGAAGACGGCGGCTACATCGCCCTCATACCCGAGCTGAACAACGTTTCAGCCTTCGGAGAGACAGCCGAGGAGGCACTGGCCGAAGTCGAAGTAGCCGCGGAGGCATATCTCGAGACGTGCCAGGCCAAGGGCATCCCAGTTCCGCAGCCGTTGAAGCGGCCGCTTTACAGCGGCCAGTTGCGGCTGCGAATGCCGGCGACGCTCCACGGGAGCTTGGCGACAATGGCTCAGAATGAAAACGTGTCGCTGAATCAGTTGATAGTCTCTCTTGTCTCCGAAGCGTACGGCTACCGTCGGGGTGTAGCCGCGTGCCAAGTGGAACGCAACCTTCAGGGGTCTCCCGCCAAGGTGAAGCCGCAAGTGGCCAACGCCGTCGGTCGGCGTGACAGGGCGAGATCAACGCGAAGACGCGGCTGAGCGCTGAGGGCAATGGAACAATTACCAGATCGCGGCAGAACGGAGGACAGCCAGATCCTGGGCAGAGGGGGGAGACCATGTGCATCTCCGGCCGGCTCCGCTGGGGATGCGAATGAGTCCAGGTAGACAGAATGCGAATTCCGCGCAACCTGAAGTGCGGCCCCTGTGCGTTCTCTTTTCACGCTTCATACGTCAGCATTCACACTTCCTCTTTGCGGCTCGATCCGAGTCCGTGTGCCTGTCCTGCGTCAGCGGGGCCCGAATGCTGTGGCTAAACCGTTTCTGCCGGCTTGGACCGTCCATTGGTCATTGCTTCAGCGACACTGGGAACACAGTGTACTTGTAGGGCATACGACGTAGGTTCGCTGGTTGGGTCCCTGCGGCCAAAGGGCTTCGTCGCAAGGCCTACAGCCAGGGCAACGGGCTTGCGCGGCCCTAACAGATTCTGCTTGACAACATGGGATGATTCCCTTAGAATCCCGAACCGCTTGACCGAACTACTGTGGCGACAACAGTTTCCAACTTGCATCCTGTACGTCCAAGGCGAAAGGGGCCTCGCCCGTGGGTAATCGAACAATTACCAAGCGTGAGTTGTGCGAGAGGATCGCTAAGAGGACCGGCTATGCGCAGGTAATCACCAAGGAGGTCGTCCAGCTTTTCCTCGATGAGATCATTGACGAACTCGCCAAGGGCAACCGCATGGAGTTCCGCAATTTCGGCGTCTTCGACACAAGGCTTCAGCCTGCCAGAAAGGCGCGGAACCCGCGCACCGATGAAGTCGTGTCCGTGCCGCCGAAAGCAGTCGTCTGCTTCAAGGTCGGAAAGACCATGCAGAACCACGCCCAGTCTGCCATGTCCATACTGGGCAAAGCAGCGGAAACATAGGAGCGGCAACGGGGGTATAGCTCTTTACGTCCTGCAACTGGCAGGTGGCTGCCGGCCTGGCGGGGAGCGGGCTACTCTTCCTGCTCGTGGTTGCTGCGGGGCGCGATCGCCAATTCGAGCAGAATGATCACCAAGATCACCGCGGCTGCCTGGATTGCTGGAACCGCGACCAGCCAGGTGGCCGAGCCGTACGGGATGGTCGCTCCGAGCGAAGTCGCCAGCACCATCAACCCCACCGTCAAGAGCACCGTCCGGTCGCTCATTCCCAGCCGCATTAGCCGATGCGAGACGTGGCTGCGGTCACCCTCCAACAGGGGCTTGCCTTTGTGAAGCCGTATGGCGACCACGCTCAGCACGTCGTAGAGCGGCACGGCGAAGATCACGAGCGGAACGAGCAAGGGGAACAGGGGGTTCACCCTGGCGCCCGTCACGAAGGTGGTCAGCGTCGTGGTAACGGCAAGCACGTAGCCGATGAACATGGCCCCCGCATCGCCCATGAAGACGGAGGCTGGGGGGAGGTTGAAGAGAAGGAAGCCCAAGACGCCTCCCATCAGTGCCAGGAGCAGGCCTGCAATGAAATACTGCCCCGTTTGGAGAGCCAGCACCAACAGCACGCCCCCGGTCAGGAGGGCCACCACCCCGCTCTGCCCGTCCATGTTGTCCAGCAGGTTGAAGCTGTTCATCATCAGGACTATCCAGACGGCGGTGAGCACGATCTGGACCCAGGCGCTCGGGATGAACAGGCTGATGCGCACATCGGGTACGAGGGCCACCGCGCCAGCGATGATGAACTGGCCGATCAGCTTGGTGCGTGGCCGGAGGTTCTTCGCGTCGTCCACCAGCCCGAAGATCGCCACCGCAAGCCCCCCTGCGAGCACCCGTAGAAGGACGGGCAGCCGCGCAGATGCCCTGAGCACGTCGTCTTGGAGGGATTGGGGCACGCTGAAAAGCGACTGGTCCTGGCGCCAGAGGTAACTGAGAACGCCGGCTGCAAGTACGGGCAGGCAGCACGCGAGGAAGATGGCGATGCCTCCGCCCAGGGGGACGGCGACCCGATGCTTCCTCCGCCCGCCCGGGCAGGCCATGAAGCCCCACCTGGACGCGGCCGCTCTGGCCAGCGGCACCAGGATGACGGCGATCACAAACGAAGTGCAGAACGTCGCAACCAGCACAATTCGCATAGCGCTTGTTTCCTTGCGGCGACTGAGCAGGCTTGGCATGGCGTTCGGGGCCGGCCCGCCCGACCGTAGCATCCCATCCGGCGCCAGTTTAACTGTTCTCGCCGCGGTTTCCAGCGAAAAAGCTCTTTGTGCGCGGATTGGCCAGCGGCCCTGCCTGGCGGCATGCACGGCTGCTCAGGGCTTGCAACCCAGGCGCTGATGGCTTATGACTACAGCCCACTGGCGCGTCGGCGGGAGGCGGCGTCCCGCATCCCGGCCGACGGCTCGTTCAGCTTCAAGGTGACGCCATGGCGAAGTTCGACATCACACTCGACGGGAAGGTTCCCGAGAGGCGGCAGATAGCGCGGCTGCTCGGGCGGACTGAGTTCCGTCCTATGCCGCCGGCCGCGGACCGTGTGGCCTGGTCCGCCGTACTTGCCAGGCCATGGATTCAGGAGGTTGCGTCGGCCGTGCTGGAGCGCGCCGAGGACGTCGTGCGCTTCAACCTGGCACCGGTCAGGGCTACAGACTACCTCAGCTTCTTCCGCACGGGCTCCAGAGATGCACACAATGCCGCCGGCGGCCGCCACAGCCAGATGGTCTCAGCACTGACGGTCGCGGAATGCCTGGGGCACAAGGGGCGCTTCCTCGACGCGTTGCTCGACGCGTCGTGGGCCACCGTCGAGGAGACCTCGTGGATCATGCCGCCGCACCTGGGGAGCGAAAGCGGTCAGATGCTGCCGGACGCCGCCGATCCGGGGATCGACCTTCGCGTGGCGGCGGTAGGGCGGCAGCTTGCCGAGATGCTCTATCTCCTTGGCCCGAAGATGGACGTCGTCACGCCTATGTGGCGCCGGCGGATCAACTACGAGATACGAAGGCAGGTCGTCGAGCCCTACCTGAAGCGAAACTTCTGGTGGGAGACAGCCGAGCACAACTGGAACGCGGTCTGCACGAGCGGCGTCGTTGCCTGCGCGCTCCTTGCGGACTTCGACGGGGCGGTCAGGGCGCGGGTTCTCCACAAGGCCCTCGGTTCCGTGCATCATTTCCTGCGCGGCTTTACGTCTGACGGCGGATGCTCGGAAGGGCCAGGCTACTGGGCCTATGGGATGGGGGCTTACGCCTCGCTCGCCTACTTCGTCCATTGCGCGACCGATGGGAAGATAGACCTCCTTGCCGACCCGCTTGTCCGCCGGGTCTTCGCTTACCCTCCCGCGATGGTGCTCTCGGGGTCGAAGGTGGCGAACTTCGCTGATTGCCCCCGCGAAGTGGGGTTCCGGAACGGTGCGGTCGCATGGGCAGCCGAGAAGGCCGGCGTGCCTGAGATGGTCACGCTGGCGTCGCGAAGGACAGGAGGCCCCCCTCGTTTTGAGGCCATGCCGGACCTGTTCCTTTCGCGCGAGCCGGTGGACTTCGAGCCGCCACAGCAGGCGTTCTTGCCCGACCTGATGGTGCTGGTCGCGCGAAGCGCGGGGCGCGACGGGGAGCAACTTGTCCTCGCCGTCAAAGGCGGGCACAACGGGGAGACGCATAACCACAACGACGTGGGCACTTTCATCGTCCACTGGCGCGGCCAATCGTTTATCTGCGACCTGGGCGCGGGCGAGTATGTGAAGAAGCTCTTTAGCCCCGAGCGATATGACCTGCTCGCCACGCGTTCGCGCGGCCACGACGTGCCTCTGGTGAACGGAGTCGAGCAGAGCGTCGGACAGCAGTTCCGCGCCACCGAGTTCCGGCTGGTGGAAGGTGCCGGGGTCCTCGGCGTCAGCATGGAACTTGCCGCAGCCTATCCGCCCGAAGCGGGCCTCAAGTCCCTGCTCCGGCGCGTGAGCCTGCACCGAGGCGAGCCGCAGTTCGTCGAAGTGGTAGACGAGGTCGTCTTCGCCGGCGAGGCGCGCGCCTACGAGCTGCCCCTCTATACGGAAGGCAGGTTTGAAGCGGCCGGCGAGGGACTGGTCCGCGTCCGCGGTGCCCAGAGCAGCGCGGAAGGGGGCAACGCGATCGAGTTGCGGTTCGACCCTCGGGTCGTGGAGGCGACGGTCGAAAGCGTGGCGCACGGAGACGGCGGGCTTGCGCGCCGCTTCGGGCCTGAGTTGTCGCGTTGCACATTAAACCTCCTCGGTGCGGCCCCGATGGCTGCTGTGCGGCTTCGGTTGACGTCGGCGAATTGACTGCGCCGGGAGGGCGGACGGCTTCGCGATCCTTGGGGTGGGGCGCATTCGGCCCTTGCAGTTTCCGGAATGGAAGAAGATTCACCGCGGGGCCACCGAGCGCGTGGAGAGGGGCGGGCGGAAGCGCGAGCCTCCGCCGTAGCCAAAGCCCTCTTCGCCAGGGCAAGGGCTGACGTGGTCATAGCACGGCGGCAGGAACCAGGCAATGCGAATACCCCTTGACAAGCAGTATCCGCTATCCGGGGAGGGAGTTCTTAACAGAGCAGGGACGAGGCAGGAGCTCGGTTGCTTGACAGGCCTCGGGCGGCAGTTATAATGCGCCGGCTGAAAGTTGCGTCTGCAAGTTTTTCTGGCGCGCTTCTTGCCCCCTAAATGGGGGAACGACCCATGCAGGATGTGTTTGTGCAACGGCTGGAAGCCTTTGAGGAGGAGGGCGACCTGGTCGCTTTCAACCTCGCTGCAGTGGCCGAAGCTCTGGATACCGTCAGGGAGTTGCGCAAGAAGAACATCGGTGCCGAGACGGTGCAGCAGAGGGTAGGAGAGTTCAAGAGCTGGGACCCCGAGATCTTCAAGGTGGACAAGGACACCGAGAATGGCTTCGTCCGGCGCCTGGAGGGGCTGGGGCGGCCGGTGGTGCTCCTCTCAGAGGAGGCCGGCCGGCTGGAGATCAACCCGGGCGCAAGGGGCAACCTCCTCTACTGCGTCTCGGACCCCTTCGACGGCAGCTACCTTTTCAAGCGGGGCATTCCGGACTTCTGGTACAGCACGCTGGCCTTTTTCAAGGAGGACTTCAGCCCGGCTTGCTGCGCCGTGGGGGATGCTGTTCACCGTACGGTGGCTTTTGCATATGAGCGGGGCGCCTTCATCGCGGAGCTGTCGGGCGAGCGTCTGGCGCACAGGTTCAAGCTCGATGCGGACTACCGGCGGGCCATGGGACGCCAGCCCGTCACCGACCTTGCGGAGGCCAGCATCGAGTCGTATGCCATGAAGCCGCGCAAGTTTCTCCTGCCGCTGGTTGACCGCTTCCGGTCGCTGCTGGAGCCTTTCAAGTTCTTCTTGCCCAATGGCGGGCCCTACGGCTTTGTGGACGTCGCAGAGGGGAAGATCGACTGCTACTTTGCGCCGCGGCAACCGTTCGTGGACGTCTTCTCCGGCATCTACGTGGCGATGCAAGCCGACACTGTCGTGACCGACTTCAAAGGCAACGAGGTCAAGTGCAGCGACAACGTCCACAGCGTGCTGGACGTGGTGGCCACCACGAACCCCACCTTGCACGAGCAAGTGCTGGACAAGATCGCGCAGTGTCTCTGAGCGGCTGAGCGGTCTGGACAATAACAGGAGCAGCAGAATGGGCGAACATATTGCGCGGCTCAAAGCACTGAGTCGTGAAGAGGTCCCTGCCGAACTCAAGCCTGAGACGTATTTTGACTTCCGGGGTCATCCTTTTGCTCACGAGGCGCTCTTCCGCCGGCCCGACGCGAATTCCGTCTACGGCGCCATACTCGTGATCGGTGACTATGCGAGCCGGTGGCTTCGCGAAACCATCGAGGCGAGGCGCGCCGGTCCAAAGGGGCTGCGCGTGTTGCGGGGATCCGCGCCTCACGCGGCATGCCAGGTCGTTGGCCAGTTCGAGGCCATAGTGGAGGAAGGCGCTGTTTTCCTGCCCGGCCGCCTGGTGGGCAGCAGGAAGGAAGGCGTCTGCTACACCGTCTACGTGGAGGCGGGCGCCACCGTCATCGGGACCGACCTCTACCTTGACGCCGGCGATATCTATGTGGGCTCAGGCACAAGCCTGGAAGGCGGCGTGGGCATCAAGGGGCCGACCATCATCGGCAAGAACTGCGAGATTCGCCAGGGCGCTTATCTGAGGGGCAACTGCATACTGGGCGACGGCTGCACCATTCGAGGGGAGTTGAAGAACGTGGTGCTGATGGACCGCGCCAATTTCCCTCATCCCTCCTATCTGGGCGATAGCGTTTGCGGCTACATGACGCACTTCGGCAACCAGGCCACGGCGGCCAACCTGGGCATCTACGAGGGGGTCCGGGAACCGGCCAGCAGACAGAGCATCAAGGTCCGCGTCGGCGGTCGGGCCTACGACCTGGGCAGCCCCAAGATGGGCATATGCATGGGCGACTTCAGCCAGGTCGGCTGTAACGCGGTCACGGACCCGGGGACGTTCCTGAAGCCGTACACCATCGTCTATGCCCTTACCCGCGTCAACAAGGGTTTCTACGGGCCCCGCGAGGTGCTCAAGAACAAGCCCATGGAGCACGGTGTCATCGAGCGGGCCCCGCTGGAACCGCTGCAATAGGCTTTGGCCCCGGCTAGCAGCCCTGAGGCGGCTATGAGCTGTGCGCCTGTCAAAGGCAGCAAGAAGGCCTCCCAGTGGCTGAAGCTGCTGAAGGACCCCGCGGGCGGGCTCCGCGAGGAACTGGAGCGGATCTACGGGCACGACCCCGTCGTGTTGGCTGAGGCGGTCGGCGCGTGCCGGCGCACCGTGGAGGTCTTTGCCGATGCGTTCGGCCGCGACGCCCAGGCCGTCATCGTCCGCTCAACGGGGCGCGTGAACCTGCTGGGCACGCACATTGACCACCGCGGCGGGTTCACCAATCCCATCGCCGTCAAGGATCTCTTCCTTGTCGCCGAGCCCCGGGCCGATGGCTGCGTGGTGCTCAGAAACGTGGAGTCGGACCGCTATCCCGACGAGAGCTTCAGCATCAGTGAGGAACTGCCCGGCGCAAAGATCGGCGACTGGGACCACTGGACGCAGGACCGCACCGAGGAGCGCAGGCGCTCCGGCAGAGCCGGCAACTGGTCTAACTACGTGCGGGCGGCTATTCTGTATCTGCAGCACCTCCACACGGACGCGCGCGGCCGGTTCGATCCTCCTCTTCGCGGCATGAACGCGGTGGTCTATGGGAGGGTGCCGCCGGCGGCCGGCCTGAGCAGTTCCTCCAGCCTGGTGGTGGCGGCGGCCGACGCTTGCATCCGGATCAACGCCCTGGCCCTCACCAGCATGGACCTGGTGGAGGCATGCGCCGCGGCCGAGTGGTACGTTGGCACGCGCGGCGGCGGCGCCGACCACGCCGCCATCAAGTTCGGCAGGCTTGACCACATCATGCACGTCGGGTCGTTTCCTTTCTCTGTGGACTGGCTGCCTTTCCCGCCCGGGTACGGGATCGTCTTGGCTAATAGCCTCAAGAAAGCGGAAAAGAGCGCCGGCGCCCGCGACATCTTTAACCAGCGCATCGCCTGCTACGTCTTTGGCTTGGCGCTGGTCCGGAAGAATCTTCCGGAGCTCGCGCCGAAGCTTCAGCACCTGCGTGACATCAGCCCCCAGAACCTGGGTGCGGACGAGGGCGAGGTCTACCGCATCATCCGCTCTTTGCCCGAGACGGCAACGCGCGAGGAGATCCGGCGGGCGCTCACCGGCCAGGAAGAGCTGGTTGAGCGGACCTTCCGCACCCACGCCGGGCCTCAGGAAGGCTACAAGATCAGACAGGTCTGCCTTTACGGCGTCTGCGAGTGCCTCAGGTCGTCCATGGCCCCGGAGATGCTGAGGAAAGGCGACGTGCCGGGCTTCGGCAGGCTGATTACCTACTCACACGATGGCGACCGCGTAAGCCGGCTTGTCGAGGGGCGACGGATCGCCTGTGTGAAGGGCATACCGGACCTGGAGATCGACCGCCTGATCGCGGACGTTCGTTCGGCTGACGCCGACCGACAGGAGAGAGCCCGGCTCTGGCGGCAGCCCGGCGGCTACGACGCCAGCACGGAGGAGCTTGACACACTGGTGGATGCGGCCTTGGCCACGGACGGCGTCGTGGGGGCTGGCCTGGTGGGCGCCGGCCTCGGGGGAAGCATCGTGGCCGTGGTTGAGGAAGCCGGTCTCCCGCAGCTGATGCGGTCGTTGGAACGCCACTACTACCGACCGCGCAACTTGCCCGTTGCCGTGGAGGTGGTCCGTCCCGTGGGGGGCGCGAGCGTTCTGGACATAGACTGACCTGGCTAATTGGCTTCGCGACGGTGCTTACGCTTGCTTGCCAGTGGGGCGCGCAGTTGCCGTCGTCGATGTGCAAGCCTTCGGGCATGTGGTCCAGGTCAGTGGGATCAAGGGCGTACCGGGCCGGGGGAGTTGAGCTCCGGGACGGCGTCCAGGTGAGTCAGGCGGCGCCAGATGCACATCAAGATCACAGATGCCGCGGTGAAGCCTGAGTGGGTGCGCGACCTGGGAGTGCTCCTGCACGATGGCGGCCTGGAAGACTTTCCGACGTGGGATGCTGACGCGAAGCGGTTCGAGGCCAGGCTTCATCGGATCTGCTACGAGAAGCCGCACGAGAAGAAGGTGCTCTTCATCATCCCCGTCTGTGGGTACGGGTTTACTCCCTGCAGATTGGCGGTAGAGCCTGTTGAGAAGGTGACAGAGAAAAGGTACTCGGGCCGCGACCTGGCCGGGGTCATGCTGCACATGCGGCTCACCCGTAAAGGGGAACTGGAGATCAAGACGGGGATTGCCAGGTACCGTCTGGAGCTTGCGCCGGGTGCGTTCGTTGAGGCGCAGGACACCGGGCCGACGGAAGAACGCCGGCTTATGTGGGGGCTTGGCGGGTCAAAGCCGTTGCCGCCGTGGATGAAGCGCATCCTCGAAGCCGAGGTGGTTTGAGGTGCTGGGGCCGCGACCCCGGCGCCGCGCCGGGGCTATGGCATGCTCAGTTCGCCGCCCCGAATCGGGCCCGCCGAAAGTATGCCGAGTAAACGTGGCACCCAAAGCACCGGGGACCTCAGTTGCCTTCCTGGGCCAGCGGCGGGTGGACGAATTCATAGTGGTAGCGGTCGGCGCGCTTCGCATCCTTGGGGCAATGGTAGATCTCGGCGAGCTCCCGCATGGCCGTCTGGGCCATGGTGCTGCCGCGCAAGACGTCTTTCCAGCGCAGATTCCACCGCGCCGGGGGCCACGGCCCCGGGCCTGCCAGCCGATAGCGTTCGTGGTCCAGCAGCGTCCTCAGGAACAGAATCCGCCATCGCCAGCTCTTGCGGACACGGTCGGGCAGCCGCGCGTCAACCTGAGTGGCCAGTTCGTAGGCTTCCTCTGCCGCGACCAGGTTCGCCTGGCTGTGCAGAGCCGCCTCCGTGTGGTTTGACTCGATCAACTCGACGATCCGAAGCACGTCGTCCACCACGCGCGGGGAGAACTCATAGGCGGCGTACCGACGCAGGGTCTGCTCGGCAGGTTGGTCCGGATCCCAGAAGAACTGGCTGTAGATGACCTTGTTGATGTCCTCGTAGATGCCTTCCGAGTAGGGGAACCCGCCGTCCAAGACGTGACGGGCCTGGTTCCAGACGCGCTGGAATCGTCGCGGCAGTGGCGTGGCGCCCATTCCGCCCCACGGCCCGAGGCCCCACATGCTGATCTCTGGGAAGTCAAGGAGCGGCTTGCTGCCCGGCACGCCGTGCTCCAGGGGGTAGCGCGGAAAATCGTCGTGTGCTGCCGCCATGATGTAGTCAACCCAATCGCCATCGGCGACGAGCGCGCGGGAAAGGCCCTCCCATTCGCCTTGAGGAGGCGTGTCGAAGGTCCAGGTCGAGAGGATGACCTTCAGATTGGGGAAGTACTGGCGTGCGAGCCCCGCAAGCTCGCGCGAAAAGGTGAGATAGCCGTTGGCTCCCCAGGGGGCGCACTTGGGGCATCCGCAGCCGCCTTCGTCGTACGGCCAGAGGCACACAAAATCGAGGCCCACATCCGAGAGCAGCTCGAAGAGCCCCCGGCGGATGGACAGCAGAAGCTCCAACGCCTCCGGGTTGCTCGGGCACAGGGTGTTGCCCAGGTTGCCGTGCCTGCCGAGCGGATCGGGCACCGGCGCGGCACGGAGCTGGCGTGGCGAGTCTTCGAAGCCCACATTGCCGTCTAAGAGGCATACCTGGAGCCCCGTTTCCCTGGCGGCGGAAAAGATGCCTTGCAGCTGCCGGATGCCTGCGCCAGTGCGCGGGTCGTCCCAGCCCTTCAGGTCAATGATGGGGAAGATCGTTCCGATGGCGTTGATGCCCCAGAGGGCCAGATCTTCCGTGTAGCGCAGGATGTCGTGCTGTGGAGCCATGTGGTACCAGTTAAAGAAGTGCGCCGCGTAGTACATTCCGCGGAGCGATGCCCGCGGGGCCGAGCGCACCCGCAGTCGGGCGGGAACGAAGCCCGTCTCATAGGACGATTCGCGCAGCAGCCGCCCGGCGCCGTAAAGCACGCCGCGCCAGTCGCTGCCGGCGATCCTCATGCCGCCGGGGGCGTCCTCGATGGAATATGCTTCTTTGCCAAGCGCTGGCCGGATGGAAAGCTCAAGCTGAGGAACCGGCCCACCTGCGGGGATGCTCTTATCGCAGCGCTCCCCGACCCGCGCAACCAGGATCGAGGCGATGCGTCCCAGGTCCAGCTCAGGTCTCTGGCGCCCGGGCATAACGGGCCTCTGCCACGTAATGTCCGCCCAGGGGGTCTGCATGGTGAAGCGGACTTCGTCTCTCACGGGCTGCCTCCGGCGGTCTGGACACGGAATATACCTCAAGGTCGAAAGAGGCGCGCGCAATGATAGCAGCAGGCGGTAGGTTGGTCAATCTTGCGGGCCGGCGAATACTGTCGAGAGCCTCGTATAAGACAGGCTGGCGCGGTCCAGTGCCTTGTGGGGAGCTCATCCGTCGGCTTTCACCTTTAGCCAGGCGAGGCACGCGCACCTTTCCCAGTTCCCCGAGTTGGGAAAGATCCCGACGTTCCTCGTCTTGCCGGTCAGCTCCCGGAGGACACGCTCGATCGGCTTTGTGGCCTTTGGGCTGGCCAGCAGTCCGCGCGCGCGACGGGGAGGAGCGCAGAGAAGGACAGTGCCAAAGACGACGTGCAGAAAGAGCGCCGGATAACGCCGCTACACGAATTGGCGCGTGAACTCCGACAGAGCCTCCATATTAACTGGCGGGTAAACCTGCCATAAGAATTGGGGCGCAAGGGTACTGTCAGGAGCCTGCTGGAAGAATGCCTGGGCCGGTTTTGTGTTCCTGGTTTCAGGCCGGCTGCGCACTTATGGCACGCTGAATGCGCCCCGCCTTCTGCCAGAGGCGGACCTAAGGCGCGCCGCACCCGCCTGAGGCGGAGCGGGTAAACTCCGCGGGCAAGCTGGGCGAATTGAGCCCGACACAACGGCCCGAAGCGGACGAGGCAGAATCCCCTTCCTACCTGGGTCACTATGGATAGGCAAACAAACTGGTCGCATTGGAAAAGGGCGGTCGCATGCGGTAAAAGGGGACGTCTTTCGCCTTCATATTGCCGGAGCACCGAGGTGGCAAACGACGCGCAGGCGCGCGTGCGGAGCGGGCGGAGGCCAAGCGTGGCCTGGCTGACGGCGACGGCATGGGCGTCCATGCTGATCTTCTCCGGGACGGCCACGCTCGTGTCCGTGCCCCTGAAGCAGATTGGGGATGACCTGCAGGTCGGGTTCGCGGAGAGGGGGCTGTTGGCGCCCGCACGCTCGGTCATGCTTGCTCTCTCGACTCTTCTGGCGGGGTATTTCGCGGACCGCTTCGGCAAGCGCTGGTTTCTGGGCGGGGGGCTTTGCGTGGTTGCGCTGGGCCTTTTGTGGACGGGGGCGACGGGCACTTACTCGGGCCTCTTAGTGGGCATGATGGCTATCGGGTGCGGCCTCGGGCCCATCGAGGGGCTTGCGAGTCCCCTGATCGCAGACCTTCACCCGAAGGCCCTGGCTACGCAGATGAACGTGCTGCACGCGTTCTACTCGGCCGGGCTCGCAGCGGCATCCTTGCTGCTGGGGGCTACGCTGGACCGCGGCATGCATTGGCGCGCGGCCTTCCCGTGGGCGGCCGTGCCAGCGCTGCTCATCGGCATCATGTTCCTCGCAGGGCGGTACCCCGGCCTCGACGATGGCCAGCGGCGTACGCCCCTGCCGGTTCGGGAGATACTGAGAAGCCGGGCCTTCTGGCCGCTGGCCGCTGCTATGGCGCTGACGGCCGGCTGCGAAGGGAGCCTGACTTTTTGGAGTCCGAACTTCATCCAGGCGGAGTACGGCGCGTCGGCGCTCGTGGGGTCCTATGGCTTAGCAGTCTTCGCGGCCGCCATGACCGTAGGGCGCTTCGCTACGGGAGCCGCCACACGCTTTGTATCCCTGCCGAGTCTGATGGTCGCTCTGGCACTGGTGGGCGCGGGCGCCACGTTATGCCTAGCGCTGGTCAGAAGCCTGCCTGTAAGCCTGGCGGCTTTCGTCTTAGGGGGCCTGTGCATGGCTTGTTTCTGGCCGAGCATACTGTCCCTGGCGACGAGCCACATGGCGCCGGGCTCCGCGACGCCGCTGGCGATGCTGTCCGTGGCAGGCATTGCGGGCTTTGGGGGCGTGCCGTTGCTCATCGGGCTGGTAGGGGAGTGGGGCGGGCTGCGCGTAGGGCTTCTCGTGCTTCCCGTTGGGCTGTTGGCGTCCGTCGGGGCGCTAAAGGCCGCGACCGGCAAGTTGCAGCCAGTGCGACGCTGAGGGTCCTGTTTTGCCGGCGTCATCGGGGGGCGGGCCCGTTGGGCGCGTAATCCGCCGTACGGCAGACCAGCGGGCGGGGGAGAGGGCGCTTCCGCTTGGAGTCCGCCAGGAAGTGCAGTGGAGCAGGAGGCAGAGCCCAGCAGGGCCGGCCCCGCGCTATGAGAGACGGCGCGGTTTATGCTATATTCTGGAGGTACTTCGCGGCGGCGAGGGCGGAGGCAGCCGCCGGAGGCGGCCGTGCCGTTGCGACCCGAGCGCGCCGGTAGCTCAGTGGACAGAGCATCGGATTTCTAATCCGACGGTCGGAGGTTCGAATCCCCCCCGGCGCGCCACTCTAAAAGCCGCGTGAATCCTGACTATTCTTGACATGCGGTCTCTCCTTCTGTTATCATCCAGGGCATCGCTTGACACAGAAATTGACACAGTCAAAGAGCCCGGATGGCACGTCCCAAAAGGCAGTTTTCAGGCACAAGGAAGCGCGCGCTGGCTGCGTGCAGTGTTTTCTACAAGTGGGGCGTCCGCATCGGACTATTGCCACAGAATCCCTTCGCTTGACACAGAAATTGACATGGTCAAGGAGCCCCGATGACACGTCCCAAGAGGCAGTTCCCAGAGCCGACTCTGCGCAAAAGGGGCAAACGCTACCAGGTTATCTGGTGGGTCACTGGCCCCGGGGCGAACGGTAAAACGGGACGATATTTTGGCGCCGCAACTGGCGCCAAGGACGAAGCCCGCGCTGAAGTCTGCCGCCTTGAAGTCGCTATGGCTTTGAGGACGGGCCGCTGGCCTGCATGGACAAAGGACGCGCCTGGAGTCAGGACCTACTTGGCCGGATACGCTGGCACTTCGGAACCCGCGCCAATCGTGGCTGATATGCAGGCTGGGGACATTCTGGCAGCGTATGAGCCCTACTTGGCTGCCGGCCGTGCACGGCGCTACGCCATCACCTGTCTCGCTCACCTGCGCGAGCTGCGGGACTTCGCCAAGAAACCACTTGAGGCGATCACTGCTGCGGACGCTGAAGCCTTCCTAACGCATATCCTCATGACGCCAGGGCAGCAGCGGAAGGCGAACGGCCGCCGGACGGCAGGGACAAGGAACCGCGCGCTGGCTGCGTGCAGTGGTTTCTACAAGTGGGGCGTCCGAATCGGACGATTGCCACAGAATCCCTTCGCCGGACAGCATAGCATTCGAGAACCGCAGCTCCCCGAGATCATATACCTGAGCCGTGAGGAGCGCGGCGGCGTGTTGGAAGAGGCCCAGTTGCTGCCGGATGGTGTGGCTGCCTGGCTTGCGCTGTACGCGGGGCTGAGGCGAAGCGAGATCATCCGGGCAGCCTGGAGCGACGTGCTCTGGGACACCGCCCGGTTGGTGGTGCCACGCGCCAAGACGGGGGAGCGGCGGGTTGTGCCCTTGCAGACAACACTACTGACGCGGCTGCGGGAGTTGCGGCCTGCGGCGGGCAAGGGTCCGGTAGTGCCGTGGCCGGAGAATATGGCGAAGGCTGAAGCGCGGGCGGAGCACCTGTTGGATCGGCTGCGGAAGGCTTGCGCGGGGGTCCCCGCGCGGCGCATTTCGTGGAACTCCTTCAGGCACAGCTTCGCGTCGGCGCTCGCACAGGCAGGCGTCTCGCTTGATAAGATCAGCGCATGGATGGGGAACAGTCCGGCCGTGTGCAGGCGGCACTATGCGGAGTTTGTGCCGCGCGACGCGCGGGATGCGGAGATTGACCTGCTGTGAAGGCGGCGCACGCGTCCAGGCGCGCGCACTATGTGGTAATATACCTCCCGCCACCGAGCGGCCACGCTACCGCTCCCGTGGTGCTGTTGAGGACACTACGCTCCATGCAGGGCGTTCCTTCTTGACAGCTTAGTGTGCAGCGGTCATCATCGTAGCCAAAGGCTGGGCGCAGCCTTCGCGGCGGGCAACCAATGGCTGAAACGCTCGTGCACGCACAGAGATCGTTGTAGATGCTGACGGGGTAACCAAGTCCGATGACCGATTTTACTCGCGACATCCGGAGGCTTGTAAGGTCAGTCCCCGGGCGGAAGGCCCCGGACGTCGGCGATTGGACGCCGTCGGATTTCTCTGAGATGAAAGAGTGGTATAACGGCGTAGCCGCTGTGGTTGAGGAACTAGTCCAAGCCGATCGGGGCCGCTGGGAACGACTTGCCAACGAGCCGTTGGGCGTTTTCCTAAGCGATTCCCCCTCTGACGAGCAAGCTCTTCTTCGACAGCGCGAGGAGACAATTCGCCGCAGGCTGGCCATGGCCTTCGGGGAACTTGCGCGTACTGCCAAGCAACGGTCCAGGAAGCAGCGGGAGATCGGTGAGCACGCTAGTCGCGGCTGGCCGCACAAGCTGCCAGAGCACGAATACGGCGCAGCCAACCTTTACGACATCTGCGGCTACTACAGCCGTTGCGAGGGAGAGGCGATCGTTGGACTAGCTGACTGCTTCCCGGTAGTGTCTGACAGCTACTACTCGGGCATCGACCAGATGGATGTAGGGTTGGCCGTTCCCAAGCTTGGAGATTTCGTGTCAGCGCGCGTTGAAAGGCGCTTGTCTGGCCTGGAGCTACTGCTGGCAAAACTGGCTTACTGCACTGGCTTGGACACCGACGAGATCTGGCTGCTGGCGCCCGAACAGCTCGCGACGCTGGAATCAGATGTGAAGGCGCTATGCGAAGTGCTGTTGCATGGCATAGCGGCCCGGGAAGCTCGACCATATGTGGTCTTGGCCCAGGTCTATCTCACAAGACGGGCAAAGCCCGACATCTCCCTCTGGCACGTCGCGGACGAGAGCATGGCAGAAAGGTGGCACCGTCTCTCGATCGCCTGGCTTGGCTCATGCACGGCGGACGTAGTCGACGCGCTTAGAGGTGTGCTTGACGACTTGCGGTACACCACGCGGCACGCGGACGGCCTCCAGCTCCAGGCCAGCAAGGAAGACGCACCGGATGACATCCCGCCGCAGTATGACCGCCTGCGGAGATGCCGAGTGCTCTTCAAGATCGTCAAGTTCGTGTGGAAGAAGACGCGCCCCGTCAGCGAGGGCACACTCCGCGACGACATCTGGGAGGACTCTTCTGTCGAGAACGTATCTTCCTACCTGACCAGAATCAACCGTTTTGAGCCGCACTTGCCGTTTACCCTCCACAAAGAAGGCGGCTTCATTACCAAGAAGAACCGCGCTGACGTCAACCCGCCCAAGCAGCAAGCCAGAAGATAGCAGTAAGCAACTTCTGCGCAACTCCGCTGCAACTTTCCTGCAACCGCCCTGGTGTAAAGTGCCTTCCAGTAGAAGCCTAACTGGATGCGCTCACTTGGAGCACGAGTGAGAGGGCAGGATAGGATCGCGTTGAGGTCGTCAGGAAGGCCGAAGCCTATGAAGCGGATAGCCGACGCCGAAAAGGACCGGCGCACTCCGGAGGAGTGTCTGCAAGTCCTTACGTGCACGTGACGACCAGCGCAGGAGCAGAGCCGGATGCGAGAGCTTGAGAAACTGAAGAACCAGCGCGCCAAAGCGGCACAGGAGCCGCGTTTCCTGAGCTTGACCGCGACGGCGCGTCGGCTTGGCCTCTCACCCGCGACGTTAATCCACTTGCGGCGTCGGCACCGGTTGTTTGTGCCGGCTCTACGGGGGTTGCAGGGCGGCGAAGACGTGCGCATTGGGGGACGCCGTGTCTGCGCCCGGCTCACACGCTTCCACGTTGAGCAGGTGCGAGCCATCGAGGCTGTCCTGGCCGGCGCACTGGACTTGGACACGGCCGCGCTTCAATGGGACCTGACCCGCGCCAGGATGGCGTTGCCACCGGAGGAGGCCGCAGAATGAACGGCAAGTCGTTGGAAGCGGCCCTTGAGCTGCTGGGCCTTTGCCATCGGCCCATTCCCATCCGACGGGGCGGAAAGAAGCCTTTCACGCGCTGGGAAGAGTACGAGAGGCGCCCCGCAAAAGGTGGCAGTGGCCGCCTGCGAGATATGGAGAACACGCTTGAATATCAACGTTGACAGCATCCCAAGCGAACTCCGCGACCTCCGGCAATGGGTTTGTTGGCGCCTGGAGACACGTGACGGCAAGCCAACAAAGGTGCCTTACCAAGTTAACGGCGAAAAGGCACAGTCGAACAACGCCGCTACCTGGACCACGTTCGCGGAGGCCTTCCAGGAGCTTGGCAAGGGGAGGTTCACCGGGATCGGGTTTGTCCTTACCTCTGCCGATCCTTTCGTGGCCTGGGACCTGGACGGCTGCAGGAATCTGGACACCGGGGACGTGGAAGCTTGGGCGCAGCCTATAGTTGACGAACTCAACAGCTATACCGAGGTGACGCCCAGCGGCAAAGGCTTGCGGATTATCGTCAAGGCCAAGCTTCCGCCGGAGGGCAGAAAGAAGGGGCACATCGAGGTATATGATTCCGGCCGGTACATCACTGTCACGGGGCATTGCCTGGATGGGTGCCCGAGGGCCATCCAGGAGCGCAGGGCGCAGACGACTTCTATCCATACGCGCGTCTTCGGGCGCAATGGCCGGCCTGGCCGTAAGTCTGCGCCGACGGCCGCGGCTGTTGGGGACGAGGAGCTGCTCCGTCTCGCCGAAGGGGGACCTGAAGGTGAGAAGTTCCAGCTGCTCTGGCAAGGCATCACCGAAGGCTACCCATCGCAGTCCGAAGCCGACCTGGCGCTGTGCGGGATTCTGGCGCGCCTGAGCGGCGGCGACCCGAAGCAGATTGACACCCTCTTTCGGAGATCGGGGCTCTACCGGGCGAAATGGGATAGGCGGCATGGTTCGGGAGGGCAGACGTATGGCGAGCTTACCATCGCCAGGGCGCTCTTGCCCCCATCCTCGGAGGCACAGTCTACCACAACGGGCGACAGCATTGCGGTCAAGCTCATGCGCTACGTCAGAGAGGCGGCGTTGGTTCACAGCCGCGAAGGCTTGGCCTATGCTCTTATCGAGGGACGCCGAGCCTTGCCCGTCAATCTTCGGGGCTCTCCGTTCCGTGCTTGGCTGTCAGCACGATACACAACAGAACACGGCAAGCCGCCTCGCAGTGGCGACCTGACTGACGTTCTCGGTGCCGTCACGAGCTTGGCCATATCCCAGGGGCCAGAGCGGCGGGTTCATACCCGCGTTGCTGAGCACGAAGGGGGCATCTATGTGGACCTCGGGCGGCCGGACCCGGCGGCAATCCGAATCACGGCTGAGGGATGGGAAGTGGTCCAGCGCCCGCCGGTTCTCTTCGCGGAAAGTGAAGCAACCGCACCGCTACCAGAGCCGGCAGAGGACGGAGGTGCTCAAGACCTCCTCCGTTTGCGGGAATTGCTGGGTCTATTCTCTGCCGACTTCTACCTTGCCGTTTGCTGGCTGATCGGCGCCTGGCAGCCCGGCCACCCATATCCCGTGCTGCTTCTCACCGGGCCAGCGGGCTCGGGCAAGAGCACCGTCACGAGGATGCTACGAAGTCTCGTTGATCCCGCCGGGCCGGATGGCCGGATTGTCGCCTGCCCGCCGCGTGAGGGACGCGACCTGTTCGCGGCTGCTGCTGGCACACACGTGCTCGCCATTGATAACTTGTCGTCCGTCCCGTCGTGGCTTTCGGACCTCCTGAGCAGCATGGCGACAGGCAGCGGGCAACTGACGCGGAGGCTCTATACAGATTCAGACATCGCAGTCGTCCAGGTGCAACGTCCCATCATCCTGAACGGCATCTCTGTGGCGGGCCTCGGCTCGGATCTCCGTGACCGCGCCATAGCACTGAGCCTGCAATGCCGGCGTCAGCCCATTACAGAAAACGAACTCTGGCACAAGGCGGACGAGGCCGCTCCATACGTCCTGGCCGGCCTCTGCGACTGCGTAAGTATGGCTCTGCGGAACCGCGCGACGGTTGACTCGCACACCTTGCACCTTCCGCGCATGGCGGACTTCGCGGAATGGGTCGTGGCTGCACAACCGGCGCTCCACCAGATACCGGGCTTTGAAGACCTGGACTTCCTGACTTGCTATCAGGAGAACCGCAACGTCTCTGCGCAGGAGATCATCGAGAACGATCCGGTCGGCGCCTACCTCCTGGAGCTTGCCCGAGGAACTTGGGAAGGCACGGCGAAGGAACTGCTTGAAACCCTGGATGGAATGCTGACAGACGATCATGGAGCAGAGAAGGCGAAGGCCAAACGCAGCAGCAAAGCGTGGCCGAAGTCGCCTGAAGCGGCAGGGTCTCGACTGGCTCGGCTCATTCCACAACTGGGCGCCTGCGGCGTGAACGTGGAAAAAGGCAGCGAAGGGAAAAAGCGCTTCATCCGTATCTCTCAGGTGGAGCCCTTGTGAGTAATTATTGTGTTCAGAACCAACAGTTTCCGACGGTTTCCGACGGTACGTACTGTCAAATGTCTGAGCCCTTCCAGGCTATCGGGAGGCCCAAACGGGGCATTGCTGACGGTACTGACGGTTTTTTCCCTTTACTACCACACTTGAGCCGTCGCAAGAAAGAGAGGAGAGGAGGACAGGGGGAGGGGGGGAAAAGACGCGTGTGTTCTGATTAGCAAAAAGCCGTCAAAACCGTCAGAACCGTTGTAGTCTACCTCGGGAGCATGGACGGACGAGCAGATTCTGAGGAGTGTAAGCAATGAAAGAAACAGGGACACGGGCGACATTGAAGCCCACTGAAATACGCAAGAATGCGTCCGAAGTGATCCGGGTGGAGGCCACCACCTACAAAGGATTTGAGCTTGTCGGCTTGCGCGTGTTCGTGGACGCTGGCAACGGCGAATACCGTCCGACGAAGAAAGGCATCACCTTCCGGCAAGCGCTGTTGCCCAAGATCATCGCTGCCCTCACGGAGCTTTCGGCAGAACTCGGCCTCGATGGCGATCCGCCGGAGTAGGGTCGGTCTGCGCGGCAGATCGCGAAGGCTCTCGGAGCAGAGACTGAGGGCGCCGGTGATGGAGACTCGCAAGAACACGACTGAGGCTATTCGCGTGGAAGCTTCGATCTACAAAGGTATGACCTCGTGAGCCTGCTATGAGGCTGACGGTGGACTGAAGGCGACGCGCAAGGGCGTTACGTTTCCGCTGTCGCGCTGTCAGTCGTTCCGTCTCTCCTTGCGGTGATCCGCCAGGTCGTCTGCCTTGGCGTCTTTGTTGGCTTGCCTCTGTTGAGTCGCTAAGCTTTGAGGTCGTTTTCGGACGGAAGAAAGAGGATGGCTAAAAAAACGTGGCCAGGGCGGCGCGCGAGCGGGAAGTGGCCGAAGGTCTACGACGTGTGCGATCTGGAGGCGCTTCAGCGCGGGCACCTGCTCTGGGAGCTTTACGTGATGCTGCTGCTGCGGGTCCTGCCGGCGCGAGCGCGTAGCGACCTCGGGAGGGCATAATCGTGTCAGTTACTGTGGCAATGCAGGCTCGGGAAGGCCGTAGAGTGGCACGGCAGGCTGATTCAAGGCTTTGGCTGTCAGATTCGGAATCCGATGATGTCCTTGATGGTAGGTCCTGATCGCCCACAGGCGCTGGATTCGCCCAAGAGTTCAACCGCCCCGGGGGGTCGGAGGCGCAACCGCGACCAAACCCACTCGCCGGCAAGGCGCCCATCGAGCCGGCATCAAGGACGGGCGTTAGGGGGGCCCTCCCCCCCGGCGCGTCGCGCGGCCCGGGGTCGGAGTAGAATCGGTCTTTCTCACAACTTATGCCGTTTTCCTTAAAGCAGCACTACATATACATAGTGCGTTGGAGGGTTGAAGATGCCACGGGGACGGAAGCCGAACTTACCGCAGATACATGCGCGGATGAAGGTGGCGGCGGTTATGAGGGCGCAGGGGAAGACCTGGGCCGAAGTGGCGGAGGTAGTGGGGTATAAGACCGGCAAGATTGCCCAGGACAAGTGTGCAAGGCCGGATCGGGAGCTATGGAATCGGCTCTTGAAGGAGGCAATACAGGAGTGGACGGAGCAGATGTTGGAGCCGTTGGCGTTGAACACCATGAAGATCCTGATGGAGAGGGTGAACAATGCGAGTGAGATGGACAGGAAACTGGCGGAGGCGGCTGCGCACAGCGTTTTGGGGCACGCGGCGAAGTTGCGGGGGATGACGATCAAGTTGACGGGGACTATAGCGAGGGAAGAGGTAGATGCAGAGCTCATCGAGGACGCTCGCCGGCTTGCCAATCGAGCTGCCGAAGGCAAATGAGGTCGAGGAGGCGCTCGAATGGCGCGGGAAGCAGGACGGCGGTCACGTGAATGGCCATGACGACTGGGTGGTAACGAAGAGTGCTCCCCAGCGGCTTCGCCGGACCTTAACAGCTTGCATGGCCAGGGTCATCATCGGCCATCGCCAGCGTGTTTGGCCGGGAGCAACGGGATTGGGGTCCAGACGCCGAAGTCGCCGGGCGGAGGTCGTCCCCGGCAGAGGCGGGATGCAGGCCGGCGAGAAGCGACCGGTGCAGTGCGCGCATCTTTTCGACCAAGATCTGCCGCGGCTCATTGCGACCGCGCGGGCGCTGGGTCTGCGCAAGCCCCTGATCCATCGCCTCGGGCAGCCGGGTCAGCACGTGGACCTCTGGGGTGCGCCGCTGGAGAAGGCCGAGCAACTGGCAAGGCGCAGGGCGGAGCTGTTCCCGGCGCCCCCTCCGGGCAAGGGATGAGTTTGCCACTTGCGCAGACGGCCGTTATCGCAAAGGCGGCCGATTGGCGGCGGCATTGGCAGGTTGAGGCTGTTCGAAGGCATGCCGGGGTAGCACGTCCAGGCGGCTTGTTGCGGGGGTGCCGCAGACACGGCGCATAGCTCGGGGGGTATCGTCCAAGTGCCAGCACTATGGTCCGCCGAGCGCCGGGATCGTTCGGGGCCGGTGGACTAGGGACAGCCAGGGCTCCGCCCATGCTTGGTCATCTGTCCCGGTAGCGAAGGTTCACCCCTTCCCCCCCACCAGGAAGCCGTCTGGCCAGCTCCGCGCCCAGACCCTCCTCCGCTATGCGGATACCGAGGGGCAGCCGATGAACTCCAAAGACAGGGGTGAGTCGATCTGCGATGGTTTGTAGCGCGATGTCGTACAGAGCTTGGCGATCTGCATTGCTCGGCACGCCGCGCTGGACGCGGTCACAGGCCCACCCCACGTGCGGTGAAAATTGCGATCTCAGATGTTTCTCGGGCACCAGGACCCGGCCGGCGAAATTGTTCGCCTGCCACTCCAGGTGGTCATACTCTGCCTCGGATAACAGGGACTCCATGGCTTCGAGGTATTCGTCGGTGCTCGTGATGTTCAGGGCAGACCAGAGATCGCGGTGGAGTTCGATGTGCGAGAGTTCGTGAGCCAGAGTGTAACGGTACGTGTGCTCGTCATGGTCATAGAAGTAGCGGTCAACCATTATCGTTGAACAGTCGCTGGTCAGATACCCCCTGGTCCCAGCCAGACTACGCAGGTCGGTCACCGGGACTATGTGAAGACCGAAGTCCACCTCCACAATGCGCTCGATGGGGACGGGGATATCGTCCGCGTGATGGAGCTGTCTGAACTGGAGAACGCGTTGGCACAGAACAACGGGGTCCATCCATGGGACGCGGTCACCGGCCATTTGTGCGGTTCAGGCCTCCCGGATGAGATCTATGAGGGATCGCAGGGCCTGTCGCGAGGGACGCTTGCCCCCCAAAGTCTGGAAGACGACCGGCAGCTTCTTCACGACTTCTTCGTCAGCCATCAGCCGAGCCGGGATCTCGCCAGCGCATGCAGACGCGCGGTCATGCAGGTCATACCATCGGTCGGTTTCCGGCTCGAGTCCCAGGGCCTTCGCGTACTTGTCCAGGGCCTCGCCTGTGGGCGGCTTCGCCCGTCCGCGCTCTATCTTGCTAAGGTTAGCCGGATCAAATCCGTTTCTATGGCAGAACTCCCGCAAGGTGAGTCCCGCCTCCTGACGGAGCCTCCGAAACAGGTCTCCGAATTCTTGGCAGTACTTTGCTTCTGCCATGGCCAAGCCTCCTCTCCTATCGAGCATCAGCTTTCCCTCCGTGGTATCAAATCTACCACACACAGATGGCTGCGTCAAGATGTATTCTCGTCTTCGCCTCTCGCGAGCGCATCGCTTCCGCTGCCGAGATCGCGGCTAACGCGTGGGGATGGAAGAGAAACGCCATAGGCGCGCTTGCGCAAAGGGCCATTATCGCAACTGGCGGAATTATCGGACGAAGGGGTTGACATCGGCCGATAAACGAGTAGGCTGGCGGTCAGAGGTAAGCAGCTCACGAACGAGGATCCAGACATGTGACCGCCAAATCCGATCCGACGCAAAGGCTCATCAAGCCGCCTGAGGTGAACCGCCGGCTTCAGGCCATCGGACAGCTCGACCTGTTGATCGAGTCCCGCCAGAACGAGATGATCGCACGGATCGAGGCAATCAAGGCCGAGTATGAGCCGGAGCTGAAGGAGATGCGCGTGCGGCGCGAGCGCCTCGAGGCTTCCCTGAGTGTCCTGCACGGGAATGCCGCACACGACATGTCAACAGTTAACGGTTCCAGAATCGCGCCAGACGCGCCCAGAGCCCCAAGGGGACTACAAACTTACCTCGAACGTGTCCGAGCCCCGCATGGTCTATAGCTTTGCAATCCCGTGCCTGTGCAGCAAAGGCAAGCTACGGGACTGGCCGGGGGACCATTGGAAGCTCGTCCGAGACTGCTGGATGGTCTACTACGACACCTGCGGGCTGGGTGTCGGCCTGGCCTTGAACGTCTGGATGCGGAAGTGCGCTCAGCAACGGTTAACTGTGTGAAATTGCCCTATGCGCCCTCTCACACGGTGCGGCGCCCATCTTCGTCCGAAGTGCCAGCTACGTGGCACTTGGCGAGGCGTGCTGCCAAATCTGAGAGCGAAAACGTACACACGACACGTTGTTGAAACGAGACGGCCCTGATCAAGTGCAAGCCAGACCAGGGCCGCCTGGAATTACTTCTCGGGATCAATCAGGACAGACACGCCCCGAGGTGGCCAGCCCCCGGCACTGCAACTGCCAGCTCGCCCCGCAGTGTGTCTGCTTCGGCGGCT
>Ga0315289_10000754_pt1 | contig 49642 bp, 53 predicted proteins | sample YL17G11_40_MG_FD_203452 | JGI IMG/M metagenome (GOLD analysis project Ga0315289, IMG submission 203452) | Sediment microbial communities from Yellowstone Lake, YNP, Wyoming, USA - YL17G11_40 | ecosystem: Environmental > Aquatic > Freshwater > Lake > Sediment | place: USA: Wyoming | collected...
GGGATCTTTGCTATAACTGGTGATGGAAAACTTCCATTTACCGCAAAAATCTTTGCAGATGAAAAAGAAGGATTAGTGCCGTTCTCAGTTAATTTTACCTCAATAGCACAGCATTATGAAGGAAATCTCGAATATAGTTGGGATTTTGGAGATGGAAAAACTTCTAAAGAAATAAATCCGTCACATAAATACGAAGAAACAGGGGATTACACTTGTAGGCTAGTGGTCACCGATAGTAGAGGTAAAAAGAGTTCAGATTCGATTAAACTTTCAGTGAAAAGAAACAAACCCCCCGTAGTAACACTTTCAATTAATCAAAATACCCTTGAACGTAAGTTTATCCCAATTTTGTCGATACTTCCATTGTGGCCTGGAGACATACAAAAAATCTTAAACAATCTTGAAAAAAGAGATCCTAACATTTTTGGTGAAGGAACAATTGTTTGTAATGCACAAATCGATGACCCAGAAGACGATGAAATTGTATCATATCGATGGGTGCATATAGCTGAGACACAACTATCACAATTTGGAAAACCTGAACAACCTATTCATTATTTTGAAGGTAATGAAAGTATACGGCTTCCTGAGATATATACTTGGCCGATGGGAAGACATGTTGTAACATTAACAGTAGAAGACTCTGCTGGAAATACAGCAAACGCGACAATAGAGTTTCAAGTTGAACAAAGTCTAAAAATAATACAAAAAAATCAGATGAAAAGTCTCATTAAAGGTACAATAAATCAATGGTTACTTGTTTTTAATCCATTTATAGGACCATTAGCTGCAGGATTATTGCTGGCAATGTGGAAATATAATAATTTTGAAGGCGTAAAGCTTGTCACTCTATTTTTATTACAATTTATTTTCCAGTTAGATATGGATGATGCATTTATGATTCAGTTTAAGGCTTTCTTAGACAATCATCCAATAGCGTTGAAAATTGTGGATTTATTATTAATAAAAATGCAACAAATCTTTAAAAATCAAGATATCGAAGCTATTCGTGAAAGTTTAGGTCTTGCAAACAATAGACCTAAAATTTTTAACCCATTCCCAGAGGACGAAACAAACAACATACCTATTGATATTCCATATGTCGCAATTAATGTTAGTGATCTAGAAGGAGATCCATTTAATATTACAATATCTGGTGAATATGTTAACAATGTAACATATACTGACGTGACCAATGGTACTTTCATTGCAACTTTGATAACTCCATTACCTGAAAGAGAAGAAATTTTCTGGAATGTAGAAGTAGTTGATCCGCGAGGAAAAATAGTTACTGGAGAATATAAATTTACAACGTTTGTTGAAATATAAACTCAACAAACCTCTTATTTTTTTATATTCTATCTTATGTTTTAATCACCAAACTATTTTAATAGCTATTCTATTTCCATCGCTCGGGGAAAGACTTTATGGACTTCATGTTCAACAAGAAAACAGAGACAATGCCTGGAGAAAAAATCAAAGAGTTGCAGCTGAAACGTTTGAAACAAACAGTGAAACTAGTGTATGACAACGTTCCATTTTACAAGAGGAAATTCAAAGAATTAAAGATAAAACCTGAAGACATTAAAACCCTTGATGATGTTCGAAAGTTACCATTTACAACCAAGAATGATTTACGAGATAACGCACCTTTTGGCATGATGGCCACATCCCTTGACAACTGTATTGAATTACACGCATCATCGGGTACAACGGGCGTTCCGGTTACTGTTTGTTACACACCTCATGATATCGATGTTTGGTCTGAGGTTATGGCTCGATGCCTTTCGATGTCTGGGTTGACAAAGAAGGATATTTTTCAAAATCCAATTCCGTATGGAACGTTCACCGGTGCATTTGGTTTTCACTACGGTGCACAAAAGGTAGGTGCACTAGTAATACCATCAGGCATGGGTCAGTCAGAAAGACAGATAAAATTGATGGAATACTACGGCACCACTTTCATCTCGGGTGTTGCATCCTATGCACTACGTCTCGGTCAAGTCGCACGTGACATGGACATCGATCCAAAGAAACTAAAGGTAAGAAATGGTCTTTTTGGAGCTGAAATGTTCACATCTGGGCTTAAAAAACGCATTATGGAAGCATGGGACATGGATGTTCACGACATCTACGGGCTTACGGAAATGTGCGGCCCTGGAGTTTCCACAGACTGTGACCAGCACGATGGATTGCATCTATGGGAAGATCATTTCCTCATCGAATGCATTGACCCTAAAACATTGGAGCCAGTTGGTTTAGAAGAAGAAGGAGAAATCGTCCTTACAACAATTACCAAAGAAGGAATGCCTCTTTTAAGATACAGAACCAGAGATATTGCAAAACTCTATGATATGAAGAAATGTGAATGCGGTAGAACGCATGTAAAACATTCAACAATAAAGGGTCGTAGCGATGACATGGTGATAATCCGCGGAACGAATATTTACCCAGGTCAGATCGAATCTGTTTTGATGAAACATTCTGAGGTTGGCAGCAACTGGCGAATGATACTTACAACAGAAAATGATGTTGACGGTTTGACAGTTGAGGTTGAAAGTAAGAGACAGTTGAGTCAGTTTGATACGACGAATATGGAAAAGATGCTCGAGAATGAAATCAAAACGGTGATTGTCTTTACTCCAAAGGTGAAAGTTTTACCGCCAAACAGCATTCCTGAAACTGGCTTAAAGGCAAAAAGAGTTGTCGACGGTAGGAAGATTGATTAGTTATGAAAGATAGTGTAAAAAAGATAATAAAAAGAACCGGACCGCTTGCAGAAAACGAAGTAAAGGATCTCTTGCAAGCCTACAAGATTCCGACAACGAAATACGTACTTGTCAAAAAAGAAGAGGATCTCGAACGTATAAAATTGAAGTTCCCTGTCGCTCTAAAGGTCTGTTCAAACAAGATTTTACATAAAACCGATGTAGGTGGTGTGCAACTTAACATTCAAAATAAAGACGAACTAAAAAAAGCATTCAAAGAGTTTAGAAAGAAGTTCCCTAATGAAAATTTGCTTGTTGATCAGATGGCAAAAAATGGCGTGGAAATTATCATTGGCCTTGTTCAAGACCCAACGTTTGGCCTGTCGATTATGTGTGGAATCGGTGGAATTTTTACTGAACTCTATAAAGATGTAACGTTTCGTGTAATTCCTATCGAAAGATATGATGCCGAACAGATGATTGAAGAACTCAAAGGAAAGAAACTCTTGGAAGGGTTCCGAGGCATAAAAGCAAATAAACAGTTGGTAATTGATCTCGTATTAAAGATATCCAAGCTCGGCGAAGAGCTTATTGACCATATTGACCAGATGGATTTGAATCCGGTATTTATATATGAAAACGATTTATGTGTTGTTGATGCAAAGTTAATTTTAAAATGAAAAGGATGAGAGAAGTATGGCATTAGAAAACAAAGATTATAAGGTGAAAGACATCGGTCTTACTGAGTTTGGACGAAAAGAAATTGAAATTGCTGAAAAAGAAATGCCCGGTTTGATGGCGGTCCGCGAAAAATATGGCTCTCAAAAACCTCTGAAGGGTGCGCGGATAACTGGCAGTCTTCATATGACAATACAAACTGCGGTGCTTATCGAAACGCTTGTTCAACTTGGAGCGTCTGTGCGATGGGCGAGTTGCAATATTTTTTCAACACAGGATCATGCTGCTGCTGCGATTGCAAAAACTGGAGTCCCCGTTTTTGCATGGAAAGGCGAAAACCTGAAAGAGTACTGGTGGTGTACCAAAAAAGCATTGGATTTCGGTAACGGCAAAGGTCCACAGCTAATCGTTGACGATGGTGGTGATGCCACCCTCATGGTTCACAAAGGTGTTGAAGTTGAACGCAACCCGAAATTGTTGGATAAAGATTACAGCAAAGAAGGCGAGGATTTCAAGGAACTCATGGCGTGTTTAAAGGAAATCTACAGAGAAGATCCGACGCGATGGACTAGAATTGCAAAGGAAATCCGTGGAGTTTCTGAAGAGACAACAACTGGCGTGCATCGATTGTATCAAATGATGGAGAACAAAACATTGTTGTTCCCTGCGTTTAATGTCAATGATTCTGTGACTAAATCAAAATTCGATAACCTATATGGATGTAGAGAGAGCCTTGCCGACGGAATTAAACGAGCGACCGATGTGATGGTTGCCGGCAAAACCGTCGTCATCTGCGGATACGGTGATGTTGGCAAAGGATGCTGTCAATCCATGCGAGGTTTTGGCGCCCGTGTAATTGTTACTGAGGTTGACCCAATTTGTGCATTGCAAGCAGTTATGGAAGGCTATGAGGTGAAAACTGTTGAAGATGCATTAGGTGAAGGTAATATCTATGTGACAGCAACCGGGAATCTAGAAGTGATTACGGTTGAGCATATGAAAAAAATGAAGGATCAGGCAATTGTCTGTAACATCGGTCATTTTGATCATGAGATTCAGGTAAGTAAACTGAACGAAGTGAAAGGTATCAAAAAGATCAACATTAAACCACAGGTGGACAAGTACATCTTCCCTGACGGCCACGAAATTTTTGTGCTTGCTGAAGGTCGCCTTGTGAATCTAGGATGTGCTACAGGGCATCCAAGCTTTGTGATGAGTAATTCGTTTACCAATCAGATACTTGCTCAGTTGGAATTGTGGAATAAAAAGCATGAAATCGGGGTTTATATGTTGCCGAAAATCCTTGACGAAGAGGTTGCACGGTTACATTTAAGTAAGCTTGGTGTGAAGTTAACAAAGCTTACATCGGAGCAGGCAGCGTATATCGGGGTAAAAGTTGAGGGGCCGTACAAACCTGAACATTATCGGTATTAAAAAAAGTTGAAAAAGAAGGATAATTAAGAGGGGAGTATCCTTCCTTCAATCTTTATCCATGCTTCGGATAATTCTTCTTCCCTATAATCATCAATTACGTTACACATTACATAATATTCGTCGTTTGAGTATTTAATTATGTCGATTGCAATATCGTCTATTGACGAATAATTAGTAATTACATAAAAAACATAATTTAATGTAACAAAAGTTCATACGTTTGCAAATCAAAATTGGTTGTGTAATATGATTACATTGATTGGAACAGGACATGTATTTGATCTTTCTTCTGCGCTTCTTAGAATATTTGATGAAAAAAATCCTGATGTAATGTGCGTTGAGCTGGATAAACAAAGGTACAACGCACTAATGATAAAACTATCTAACCCGGAGGCTTACAAAGAGGCAGGAAAAAATCTTCCTCTTTTGTATAAATTGTTGGCCCGATTTCAAGACAGCATGGCAAAGGAGTATGGTGTAACTGCCGGAGATGAAATGCTAACTGCAATTAATTATGCACAGGGTCGCCATCTCCCTGTTGAATTTATTGACATGAATGCTCAAAATCTGTTTCCAAGGATGCTAAAGTCCATGCCGATGTCTGAGAAACTTAAACTAATGTTGACTGGTTTTGGTGGGTTTTTTGTAAGTAGAAAGCGCGTGGAGAAGGAATTGAGCAATTTTGAGAAAGATTTCGACAGATATATCGAACAAATCGGAGATAAGTTTCCGACGATTAAACGGGTATTGATAGATGAGCGGAATATGTACATGGTTCAGAAGTTAGTTGAGATAAGTGGGCAACACGAAAGGGTTGTTACCGTTGTTGGTGATGGTCATGTTCCTGGTTTATCAAAGTTGCTGACGGAGAGAAATATCGCTTTTGAGACGGTACGATTAAGCGATCTGCGGAATCAGAAAGAATCGAATTCTGGTTCTGCAACAGCATCATTTAACATCAATTACAAAGAACCTTAGTCACTTTTCTGCCAAGTTTTAAAAAACCCGTCTTTATGTTATCATTGATAAATTTGGGCCTGTAGCCTAGCCTGGATTGGGCGGCAGTTTCCTAAGCTGCAGATCGCGGGTTCAAATCCCGCCAGGCCCGTCTATCATTCTCCAGTTGTTTTTGCATAGAATCCGCGAAAATTGAGTTTTGCTTGTTTTGTTGAAAAAAGTATAAATAGATTTAACTTTATATATATTATTAAGAATAATTATAGGGGCGTGTAAAGTGAAAGTTAAACTCCTTTATGTTATGTTTAGTATCTGCTTATTGTTTTTACCTGCTTTTAATGCTAGTTTTGTGTCATTATCTGCTTCACCTGTCTCAAGTTATGATTTACCTCCACCTCTTTTTATGAATACTAGTATCGAAAATGTTATTCAGAGGAGAACATGCATTCGAGATTTCTCAAATGAACCTGTTACAGATGAACAATTATCAACGATTTTATGGTCTGCATATGGTGTACGAGATGATGGGATACGAACTGTTTCCCCAATCAATGGTAGCCTTGCGGTTAAAATTTATGTTATAAAAGAAGACGCAGTTTATTGGTATGATCCTTACAATCATTCATTGGTTTTTCATAAAGCCGGTGACTATCGTGGTATCGGTCAATATTGGGCTCCGGTTTTATTGGGGTTTGTCTGGAATAGAGACTTAAATAAAAATGAAAACATCGTAGGTGCACAGATCGGGCAGGTTGGTCAGAATATAATTCTAGCTGCTGTATCTTTAGGTTTAGGAACCGTACCAACTAACGATTTTATCACTCCTTTGATGAATATTGATTTACCTTTAAATGAAGCTGGTAAACTTGTAATGCCTCTAGGCCATCCTAACAAGCCAACTGTTTGGAAATATCGTCCTTTGTATTTTTCTTTGTTACCACCTGTCAGGGATTCTAGTGTTTCATTAACAGAGGTGTTAAAAAATAGAAATTTAACACAAGTTTTTGGAAATAGAGATCTTACAATGAAAAATATCAGTCAGATGCTATGGGCTTGCTATGGTTACTCCCATTATGTTGATGTCCCTAATTCAGCGTCACTTTTTGGCCAAAGACATAGAACAGTCCCTAGTGGTCATGGTTACTATCCTTTGTGTATATATGCTGTTACCTCTTCCGGTATTTACCGTTATGTTCATGGTCTCAAACCTATGGATCTCAAAGGATTAGCTATTGTATCTTTTTTGTGGAAGATTAAATCTGGTGATTACCGTGAAAAGATAGCAAAATGTTCGGAATCTTTTTTAAAAGATGCTCCACTTTTGATTATCTCGGTTTTAGACCTGGAACACACTAAAAAAAGAGGTTTAAGAGGGGATGATTTCTCTTCACCTCAAATTCGATGGGTATGGTATTATGAGGCAGGATCCTGCGCACAAAATGTTTTATTAGATTCAGCAGCGTGGGGTTTATCTGGAAACATCGTAGAAATATCGGATCAAGAAAGCGTTCGTTCTCTGTTGAGATTAAACCAGGATTTTATTCCATTATTTGTAACTCCTGTCGGAGGGTCATCTAAATAAAAATGGATTTGATGATAAAATGCATGTAAAAAATAGACGCAACATAAAATCAATCGCCATAATGTTGATGGTTTCAATGTTTTTTTTGAGTATTTTCAGTAATGTTTCGTTTTCAAAAAGAATAGATACCAATGAATTGAACAGTTATTTTGTATCTGGTAGTTTCAGCTGGCGTGATATAAACGGAACTGAGTTTACAACACCTGTGAAGAATCAAGAGAGCTGTAAGAGCGATGCGTCTTTTGCTCTTATAGCATGTTTAGAGACAAAAGTACAATACGAGATTGGTTATCCTTTTTACTGTGATCTCTCTGAGGCTCATTTGTTTTTCAATTGCAATGGAACCTGCGATAAGGGTGTTAATATCAGTGTTTGCGCTGATTATTTAAAAAATTATGGTGTTCCAGACGAAGGATGTTTCCCTTATCCTGAAAGGTATTGCAGTGTTCCAGATTATACCAATATTTCTGATTGGAGTGATAGAGCTGGGGAAATCCATGATTGGGGATGGGTTAAAAATGATGTTAAAAGTATTAAAAAAGCAATTGTTCAGTATGGTCCCGTCTGTGCTCTAATTAATTATTCTTCTTCATTTGTTAACTACAAAGGAGGTGTTTATGAGCCAAAGGGTAAAACCCGAGGTGTACAATGGATATCCATTGTTGGATTCGATGATGACCCTGGTTTTTGGATTTGTAAAAATAGTTGGGGTGAAGAGTGGGGCGAATACGGCTGGTTTAAAATACCATATGACTTGGGTATGATTACAAGCGGCAGATATTTGCAGTCAAGTAATATTCCGAACGATTGTACTGGCGTGATATTTTTGAATGGTACTACAGGTAATTTAACATCTGATGTGCCGATTGTTAAGATATATCAACCGGCTCTTGGTTTTATTTATTCAAATCATTTTAGAGATAAAAAAAGGATTTTTAAGTCTAATTTTTTCACTGAGCGTTTGATTTATACAAACTATAACGGTCTTTTAAATAAAGTTTTCGAAAAGCGACTTGTAGATATTAGGACCCCTTGGGTAATAAATTCCTGTTTGATAGAGGTTTGTGCGCTTAGATACACTGGCAATGCTAGCGTTTATATTGACGATGTGTTGAAATATAATTTTACTAAAACCACTTTTTACACTAGTTTTAAAGTTGATACCCCGGGTTTGCATACTTTAAAAGTTATAGCTTACAACAAGAATGGCGATAAATCAGTTGACATAAGAGACTTTTTAGTTATAACATAACCAATGTATACGTAAAAATATAATACGTATGATTCACTTTACCAAGAGACCACGATGATGAAATAACATCTCACACTAAGTGCTGCAACATGCTGAGAAATGGGCGAGCTGAGTGGTCAATGAAGTTATTTTCAAATACCCTCATCGACTAATTTATAAAGTACGACACCATTATTAGAAAATAGAGGTGATTTCATGGGAGTTGGTGATGCATCTAAAGTTGAAAAAGGAACATGTATTAGCTGTGTCCATTATAAGACAGAGGAAAGCAACGTCAAGAAAACGAAAGGAACATGCTATGGACGTACAGTCATAGCAACTGGAAGCTGTAACTTCTTTAAGAAAAAACAATAATGGATTTCTTTCAAAAAATTGTAAATTTACAAACTTTTTATCTTATGCTTTTGTAGTTAGTTAAACAGTTAAATAAAAAATCACATGACTATTTGTAAAGAAGAACCACATTTAATGAGGTTCGAAAGACTAGTTCTTTTCCTTACCTTTCAATTCTAGCAAATCTTGCTTTATTAAATATAGTAACAATTTTTTATTTATTTCTTCCGTCCCATCACCAACATAAGAATCATTTAAGTTAATTTAACATTTTCGGATGTTTGGAGGTTTTAAAACAAAAAATCAACTTTAATTACATTATTTTGAGTTAAAAACTTTCTCAGACATCAAATCTTCGGATATTTGCGCGTACCATAAATCACACCTGAACCATCCAACTCTCGCACAAGTGCATCGAGTTCTCTCTTCACTTTATCTATTTGTTCTTTAGACATCATCTTGTTGTTGTGCTTGCATGGCAAATCAGGAACATTACCCTGCAATCTACAGACAATGGGACGGACTTGATATATGCTGCACCGATCATTTTTCTGATAAGGGCATTGCATTTTATGTTTAACAAATTCTTCAATCGACCACTTAACGTATTCCATGTTATGTTCTTTCAGGTAATCCCTAATTATTATTTCTTCAGGTTTAAACCAGACAATCGGGCCGCTGCATTCATGGCAGTGTTTGCATTCGAAATCTGGTATCTGAGCGTAGATTGCATCAAGACGTTTTTTAATTTCTTCTTTACTGAGCATAGCAATCATATTCACACAATTATAAAGATATTAAACCGACAATACAGTTTCAGCAAATATGGGCTTTTCTATATCAAACTTTTCATCATTTCCATATAATAGAAACCTATTTAATATAGGGGTCAATATGGATATTTGCAAAGGAAGAAAACAGGATTTGCTTAATCAAATGATTGAAGCTTTTTGTTTTTATTCTTTGTAAAAGTATGAACTCCAAAGTTCAAAGGGAGGTAAAAAATGAAAGGAAGTGTCAAATGGTACAACACCCGAAAGGGATACGGATTCATTCAGGGTGAAGATGGAAAAGACATCTTTGTTCACCGTTCATCCGTGCCATCAGGAACTTTTCTCCACGAAGGAGATAAAGTAGAATATGAGTTAGAAACCTCAGAGAGGGGACCGAAGGCAACAAACGTAAAGAAGGCGTAAAAGTTTTCTTAAGTATTGGCAAAGGCCTAAGGAAACCTATCTACATTTTTTCTTTAAATTTAGAATAATTTTTAAGAGTATACTCGTTATCGTTTATGACGATGGGATAATGGAACAATATATTGAATTGGTCACTCTTGCATTGGTTCTAATCTTTTCTTTTTTGTTGTATTACGTCATCTTTTCTAAGATGAAAAAAGAGATGAAAGATTTCACGTGGGATCAGTATTTCGTAAAATGTGGAATTTACCAAGGAAAATCTCACTGGACGATTATAAAATCCTATCTTTTAAGACCACACAGATAAAAAATATTTATTTTTTACTTATGTCCTTGCTCTTCTTGAAACACTCATCACATACTGTATTGCCCAACGGAACTGCTTTACCGCACAAAACACATTTACTATGCTCTACGCTTTTGAAACCAACAACTATCTCATGGTTTTTTGTAATCCATCTAAATATCATTCTGTCTCTATGTATCCTCGTTTTCATTTTATTTCCTCAGCTAGTAAACACTGTACATAAATGAAAAGTCCAACATCCTTATAAAATGTTTTGTTTAAATAAAACTATGGCAATCCTTTTTACGAATTATGCAAAAATACTTAAATAATAGCTAGATAAACTGACTCAGGGAGTAACATTGGTATGAAGGTTTTTGTTACCGGCGGCGCGGGATTTATTGGCAGTCACCTCGTCGACAAACTGATTGATAAAGGAAGTATTGTAACAATTTACGACAATCTAAGTTCTGGAAAAAAGCAATATGTACAGCAACATTTGGAAAATGACAACTTTACATTCATTGAAGCTGACCTATTAAATCTAAAACGAGTAAAAAAAGAGATTAAAGGTCATGATGTTGTTTTTCATATCGCAGCAAACCCGCATGTGCGACTTGGAGAAAAACAGACCGACCTCGATTTGAAATATGAAACAATTGCAACCTACAATGTACTTGAATCAATGAGAGCCAACAACATTAAAAAAATCATTTTCTCCTCTAGTAGCGTTGTATATGGGGAAACACCCGAGATATCACTCACAGAAACATATGGCCCCACCCTACCTATTTCCCTCTACGGTGCAGGGAAACTGGCCTCTGAAGGATTAATTAGCGCGTTTTGCGGAACATTTGATTTTCAGGCATGGATCTATCGATTTGCAAACGTCGTTGGAACACGAGGCACTCATGGAGTCGTCGTCGATTTCATCGAAAAACTTAAGAAAAACCCGAAAGAACTTGAAATCTTAGGAGATGGAAAACAATGCAAACCATATCTGCACGTAAGTGATTGCGTTGATGGCATTATCTTCGGCTTTGAACGTTCGCATGATATGGTAAATCTGCTAAATCTGGGTTGCAAAACTAACACGACCGTTACAAAAATTGCAGAAATGGTTGTTGGAGAAATGGGACTGAATGACGTGTCATTCAAATATACTGGCGGAAAGAGAGGCTGGAAAGGAGACGTACCTCGTTTTCAACTCGACACTGGTAAGATGAACAAACTAGGGTGGAATGAGAGATACACGTCAGACGAAGCAGTAAAAAAAGCTATAAAAGAAATTTTAAATAACAAATAAAAGGCGACATCATGATAATTTCACGAGCACCTGTAAGAATAACATTGGGCGGCGGAGGGACCGATTTATCGTCTTATTACTCAAAATATGGTGGTGCCCTTATAGCAGCAGCGATTGATAAGTATACTTTTGTAACCGCACACCCAAGATTTTCTAATGACATCCGATTGAAATACGCTAAGATAGAAAACGTAGAAAGCATAGATGATGTACAGCATAATATTTTTCGTGAAGCGTTAAAACTTCTTGACATTCAGCATGGAATAGAACTTTCATCTCTTGCCGATGTACCTGGAAGATCTGGTATGGGCACATCAGGAAGTTTTACGGTTGCTTTGCTAAATGCACTTCATGCATATAAGAGGGAATTTATTTCTCATAGGCAACTTGCAGAAGAAGCATGTAAAATTGAGATCAACATCCTCAAGGAACCCATTGGAAAGCAGGATCAATACATTAGTTCCTTTGGCGGCGTCACTCAACTCATATTTGCAAGAGATGGAACAGTGACCGTAGAAGCAGTTAAAATGAAAAATGACTCAAGGGACGAACTGGAGAACAATATACTATTATTTTATACAGGCATCACCAGATATGCCTCTAATATTCTAAAGGATCAGAACGAAAAAAGTAAGAAAGGAGACGAATCCACGGTAGAAAACTTACACGAAATAAAGAGAATTGGCCTCGAAACGAAAAGAGTATTGGAGGAGGGGAATATTGACAAGCTAGGAGAATTTCTAGACATTCATTGGCAGACGAAGAAGAAACTTTCAAAAGGTGTCTCAAATACATATATTGATGAATGCTATGAACTAGCAAAGAAGAACGGTGCACTCGGTGGAAAGATCATGGGTGCTGGTGGCGGAGGATTTTTTATGTTCTATCACAATGGGAATAACAAAGAAAAAACAGAATTTACACGAGTTTTAGAAAAGAAGAATTTAAAAAAGATGAATTTTCATTTCGATTTTGAAGGGGCAAAAATACTACTAAATACAAAAGGCCTCTAAAAGGGGTATAGATATGAAGAATAAGCAACAAATTGAACAATACTTTAGAGAGATAAAAGAGATCTCGGATAATATTTCACGAGAAGACATTGATGAAGCAATAGAGTTACTCTTTGGCGCATGGAAAAATGATAATCAGGTGTTTCTCTGCGGTAACGGCGGTTCGGCTGGAACGGCAACACATTTCATGTGCGATTTATTCAAAGTAACGATTGTTGAAGGAAAGAAAAGATTTAGAGCAATTTGTCTCAACGATAACATTCCGTTGATGACTGCGTTGATTAATGACAACGGTTTTGACAATCTATTTATTGAACAACTCAAAAATCTTTTTAGAAAAGGCGATGTTCTCATCTGTCTTAGTGTTCATGGAGGATCCGGAAAAGATAAAGCAGGACTGTGGTCTCAGAACCTTATGAAAGCAATAGACTATGTAAAAAAACACGGTGGGAAAACTATCGGATTCAGCGGATTTGATGGTGGTGCAATGAAAGAGGCTGCGGATGTTTGCGTTGTTGTACCTTTTAATTCTACACCACACGTGGAAGCGTTTCATGTCGTTCTCCAACATTTAATAGCATTCCGATTAAAAGAAAAAATAAAGGAATATAATGAATGATTAAAATGAAAAATAAAGCTGTTTTTTTAGATAGGGACGGCGTAATCAACGAACTTATTTATTATGAAGAAATGGGCATCATTGATTCTCCGTTTACAACTGAACAATTCAAACTCTTTCCAGATGCTGGGAAAGCAATAAAAAAGCTAAAAAAACTTGGATTCACAATCGTCGTTGTTTCAAATCAACCAGGACTTGCAAAGAATACTTTTTCCATGGAAACTTTTGATAAAATCCGTAAAAAAATGAAAAGAGAACTTAAGAAACAGGGTACAACAGTAGATGCAGAGTACTACTGTTTTCATCATCCCTATGGAAAAATAAAGAAATATACACAAATCTGTGACTGCAGGAAACCAAAACCAGGGTTGCTCATGCAAGCTGCAAAAGATCATAACATTGATTTATCAAATTCATGGATGGTTGGCGATGGTATCACTGACATTCAAGCAGGTCAAGCTGCAGGATGTAAAACGATTCTTATAGGAAGAATGAAATGCGACTTTTGCAAGATGATGCAGGATGTGAGAGTGCAACCAAATTACATTGCGCCAAATCTATATAAAGCATCTTTGATTATTGAGAAGGAGTGAAGCACTATGGAGATATTTTTAGATACAGCTAACATAGACGAAATCAAAGAAATCCTCAGCTGGGGGATCATGCGAGGGCTGACGACAAACCAGAAGATATTCTTAAATGAGAAAGGAGCGAATTTTAAAGACCAGGTGAAAAAAATCCTTGAACTCGTTGACGGTCCCGTGAGCATCGAGGCACCAGCCTGCAATGCAGACGGTATCATCAAATCAGGACGAGAGTATGCAACATGGAACAAGAAAAAGGTAGTGATCAAAGTCCCGATGCTCGCAGACGGCGCAGGGCTGAAAGCTGTTCACATTCTTGAAAAAGAAGGCATTAAAACGAATGTCACGGCAATGATGAGCGTTAACCAAGTGATGCTTGCAGTTACTGCCGGTGCATCCTACGCAAGCCTATTCTACAATAGGATAAAAGACTGTGGTGCTGACCCGGTTGATGTTGTCAAACGATCACGAGCGTTCATTGAAGAGGGGGGCTATAAAACCAAGCTGATCGTGGGAAGTATCCGTAGCCCTAAGGATATCGAAGACATCGCCTCAGCAAACCCGCATATTGTCACAATTCCTTACAAAATTCTCAAACAGATGCCGTTTCATGAAAAAACCGTAGAAACCCTCAAGGAATTTGACAAGGCATGGGAAGAATTCCTGAAAGCAGAAAAGAAATGTTGATCCTGTATGCAGATGGTTATTTTTTGTGGTGGACTTGCCACACGACTTGGCAATTTTGCAAAGGATACACCAAAATCAATGATTAAAATAGGAGGTAAACCGTTTCTAGAATATCAAATTGAAATGTTAAAAAAACAATCGATAAAAGATATCGTTCTATGTGCAGGGCATCTATCGGAAAAAATAATAGAATATTTTGGCAACGGGAAAAAATTCGGTGTTAATATCAGATACAGCCATGACGGAGAAGAACCGCTGGGACCCATTGGTGCCTTGAAAAAAGCTGAATTGTTGCTCGATAATGTTTTTTTTACCATGTATGGCGACTCTTATGTATTTGTAGATTTCAAAAAAGTACATTCTTATTTTTTACAATACGACAAAAAAGCACTCATGATTGTATACCAAAACTATGACAAATATGATACGAGTAATATTGTAGTAAATAATGGTATAGTAACACGATACAATCAAGAAAAAACAACAGATATGATTTACATCGATTACGGCGTACAGATTCTCAGAAAAAAGATACTCAAAAGTATACCGAAAAATACGTTTTTTTCAACAAAAGATTTTTTTTCAAAACTTACAAAAGAAAACGAACTACTTGCCTTTGAAGTAAACAAGCGTTTTTATCATATTGGAAACCTAAACGCATTGGAAGAATTTAAAAAATACATAGAAAAATGTCGTAATTAAAAGTTTATGTCTTCTAAAAAATCACTTAATGCTGACTTATTTTTGCCTTTCTTAATTTTTGTTTGGTCATAGGTTTTTTGCCAACAAATATACAAAACAAGTACCCAAAGAATGCAACAGCAAGTCGCACTAGCTTCCACCAAGACTCGCCATCTCTAACTCTCAACATACCCAAAAGATCATACTTGGACCATGGTAAAGGATGTCTAATCGCCAATTCTTTTCTCCCAAAACCATACCAAAAAGATTTTTTAATGAAACTAGAAAACGTTTCACTACCGATGTTATAGATGATTGCTTTTTCATTATACACTAATTTTGCACCGCTGTCCAATGCCCTATAATTAATATCGACATCCTCTGCTTCCTTAAACCAAGGATCGAAACCACCTATCCTTATAAATACATCTTTCCGGTATGCAATATTACATGTAGGAAAGCTCGCATCCCCTCCTTTATGAACTACTTTAACTCTTCCCATTTTACTGAAACCGCTAAAGCCAAAACGAATGGTTTTTCCAGCAACGATGTCAGCTCCCTGAAGTAATTTTTCTCTAAGTTCTTTTAACCAAAAAGGATTAGCTATGCAACTTCCATCGGTAAACGCAACAGTATCACCCGTTGCGTATTTTACACCGTAATTTCTTGATTCGCCGCGTGTCTGATCATAGGATATAAATTTTATTCCTTCATATTTCGACTCGTAGTCTTTCACTATCTTTGGCGTGTCATCAGTACTATTTGCATCAACAACAATAACTTCCCAAGGTTTCTCTTGGACTAGAAGGCTATCTAAGAGATGGGGCATGTTTTTTGCTTCATTTTTTACTGTAATGATTATGCTAATAAGCATTTGTAGTCCACATTGACATTGAAAGAAGGATAATATATTTTTTGTAATCCATTACATTTTGAATATCGATTTTATATTTTTCTTTATGTCGGGTTTATCTTTTTGTATTAAAAATAATATCACATATGATATAAACTGTAATAACACCAATATCGGGAAGATTAAACGAAAAATACCTGCAATGGGAATAAGAGGAATAAAGAAGAATGTTAAAATTCCTTCATCAGCAGCAGAATAATATGAACTAAGATTCGGGAAAACTGTTTTGTATGTACGATTGCTTATAAACATATATCCAAAGGCCATTGCGGCATAGTGCGCAAAAATTATGCAACCTCCAAAAAACCATTCTTCATAAAGATAGTATTGGCTATACCACAATCCAAAATACATAAGAGCTTTATTTAGAGTATCTGCATAAAAGTCCAATCTCTCTCCAAATTTTGACTGTGTGCAGGTCAATCTGGCTAACGTACCATCTGCACAATCCAAAACATAGCTTATAAAGAAAAAAACTGCTCCTTCAATTAATCTATTATTAAAAAAACAAAAGGCAGCCAATACAGCAAATGGAATCGAAAGAAGAGTAACAACATTAGGATGTATTTTAATCGGTAATTTTGCTATTCCTCTGGCAATGGGTATTCCAAAAAGTCTTCCGATTTTAACAGCCCATTCTTCTCTTTTTTTGAGAAAATGTTCATTTTCTTTTTCTGAATATATGTTTTTAATGTTAGTTTTTAACTTACCCATTCTCAATTATCTTCCTTTTCTAGGCGTATTTGTTTTCAGTATAAAAACGCTGTCAACACTAAAATTTATAAAAATTAAGAACAAAGAGAAAAATTGTAACATTTTAAATAAAAAGGAAATATTACTGCACATAGGTTAAATAATGTCTTGGAAAATATTACATTCTCAGAAAAGGGCGGATTTTCCGCTTTTTAGAGTATTTGAAGATAGGGTAGAGCTTCCAAATGGATTGCAACTTGATTACTATAGAATTGAAAAAATACATGCAGTGGCTGTTTTACCAGTTATTTCAGATAAAATTGTAATGGTGAAACAGTATAGGTATCCTATTAAATCATATTCTCTTGAATTACCTGCAGGTCATGTGAAGTCTAATGAAACATCTGAAGAATGTGCCATAAGAGAATTGAAAGAAGAAACGGGCTTTACGGCGGGTAAAATTGAAAAAATATTAAGTTACAATCCATCGACAGAATATTCCGATCAAACATATAGCATATTCATCGCAAAGGATCTGAAAAAAGGAAAAACAAATAGAGAAAAATATGAAATCATTGATGTAGAATTGTTGAAAACAGAATGCATAATTGAGAAAATCATGAATGGGACTATTACTGATGGACGGACGATAACAGCCATTTTATTGGGAAAGTTAATGAATAAATTATGAAGATATTTTAGGATATTTTTAAATCTTTTTCATAAGTAAATCCTTCATGTTTTTTAGATTCCTGTTTTCTAAGATTTCTTAAGAAAAATAGATTTCTAAATTACATATGAGGAAATGCAAATTTTTCAAAAAGTATATATTATACATATGATATATGGGTTTTATATGGCAGAATTTGTAATTTCTGGCAAGGAAGTTATTTCAAAGACTGTTAAAGAGCACGGTAGCGGTGCAATTGTATATGTACCAAAACATTGGGCTGGCGAGAAAGTCTCTGTAGTTCGGGAAATGGAATATGATGTGAAAAAACTAGGGAAAACGTTAGATCGTGGAAAACGTATTGTATACAGTTATTACGTTTTAGATCTCGTGCATCGCGGTCATTTACTACAAATGCAGAACGCTAAAGCAACTGTAGGCAAAGATGGAATTTCTATTGTTGGTATTTTAACTGATGAAGCGGTAACGGAGAAGAAATCAAAGCCAATACTAAGTTTCGATGAACGCATGCTTCTTGCTCAAGCAATTAAATTTAATGATTTTGCAGTTGCGCAAGCGACATATTCGCCGTTGCCAAACGTGAAAAATATTCACCCTGATATTTTAATGGAGTCAGGTAGTCATGCCGAAAAAGATATTGAGGAAGCACGTCGAGTCATGGCTAAATTAGGTGGCAAGGTTATTGTTACTCCATATTATCCTATGATTTCCTCAACGAAGATAAAAGAAGAAATAAGGAGGAATAGAAAATGAATAAACAATTTTGGAATTTATGGACTAGTTATGCATTAACATACTTTGGAAAAATAAATCTTAGTATAATTATTCCAGTTTTATTAGTAACTTACAAAGACCTAAGCTTGTATAATGTAGGTTTAGTTTCGAGCGGATTCATGCTAGTTTATGCAATAGGGCAATTTTTACATGGACAAATATCAGAGAGATTCAATCCTTATGTTTATATTTCTGTTGGTATGATCTTTTCAGGGATTGTAACTTTCGTATTGGGTTTCACAGCAGGATTTTTTCTCTTTTTATTAATATTAGAATGTATTGATGGCTTTTTCCAATCAATGCCTTGGTCTTCTATAGTTAGAGCTAATGTTCACCTTTGGAAGACGAAAGAGGAAAGAGAGAAATCTGCAACGGTAATGGGTTGTTCTTACCAATTTGGGACTTCAATAACCTGGTTAATTTCTGCATTTGCAGTAGGAACTTGGGGTTGGGAATACGGATTTTATGTATCTGGAGTCATCATAATAGGTAGAGGTGTGTTACTCTATTTTACAAAACCAAAAACAGAATTCAAACCACAGCAGAATGTTAAAAAACAAGTTAAAAAAACAATATCTTTTCCAATAATTTTTAGTGGCCTTGGTTTAATGTTTCTAAATATGGTAAGATATGGAGTTCTAACTTGGATACCACTTTATTTCTTCATATCTGGAGATCCTATTATTAAAGTAGGATTGAAAATATTCTTAATTCCTATAGCGGGGATAATTGGAACATTATTATATTTAAAATACCCATGGAAAAAAGACTATACAAGTATTGCATCTCTTGCTTTAATGGGTGTAACATGGTTTTTGTTCCCCTATACGGAGGGAATAACAGTTATTATACTTCTATTGGCAGGGAGTTTCTTCCTTTACGGGCCGCATGTATTTCTGGTTACGACGATTCCATCAAGATTTATCGATGACCATGTAGTAGCCTGCTCTACAGGATTCATCGATGGTATGGGATACATTGGTACAGTCTCGATAGGGTTAATAGTTCCTTATCTAGTATTAGAAACAAAAGGAGCATGGAGTAATGTCTTTTTATTTTGGGCAGTCCTCTCTTTTGTAGCAGCAGGAATAGTAGCAATAACGTATTTTGGGCATTTCAGGAATAACAAGTATGTTCAGTTGAAAGAATAGTTGGCTATGAACCGAAAGGATAGATATCACTAAGTAGGATTTATAAGAAGGTTACAATAATGAGTATCTTTGAATGGAATATCAGGGCACCAAAATACGACAACTTAGAATGGACTAACCGAGAGCAATACATGGAAATTTTTCTTAAAATGTGTGGTTTGAAATCTAATTTTCGTGCATGTGATGTAGGAACGGGCACCGGGATTATTGCCCAAGCATTAGCACAATATTGCCAGAAAGTAGATGCTATAGACCTTTCTGAAGCTATGCTAAAAATCGCTGAAAGTAAACGTAAGTCTAAAAACATTGGCTACAAACTTATGAACGCAGAAAACATGGAATTTGATTCGAAAAAATTTGATTGTGTAACAGCTCGTATGTGTTTTCATCATATTATTCATCAGGAAAAAGCAATAAAAGAATGCGTGAGAATTCTAAAATCTGGTGGTAAGTTTGTTATTTCAGAGGGCATTCCTCCACCAGGAGCAAGAAAGTTTTATACCGAAATGTTTAAGTTAAAAGAAAAGAGGAGAACATATACGATTGATGATCTTGTTGAATTATTAGAACATGGCGGATTAAATAATATTATGATCGAAGTTCATAAGATGCCTAATGTAAGTATAAACAATTGGCTTGCTAACTCTGGAAAGAGTAAAGCCGTATGCAAAAAAATTTATGATATGCATCTGGACTGTGAAGAATATATCAAGAGAACTTATAATATGAAAATATTAGACGGTGACATATTTATGGACTGGCTAATCGCAATTGTTTCAGGTGTAAAACCACAATAATTCTAAATAAAACCTTTTATAACAATTGACAATCTAACTTAGTTGATAATAATTGAGATGAATAAATGATAGAAGAAAAAAAAGCAATTGAAACACTTAGAAAAATTAAAAAAATACTTGATAAACACAAAATAAATTACTGGCTAGATGAGGGAACTCTATTAGGGGCTGTAAGGGAGAAAAAATTAATTGAGTGGGATCATGACATCGATTTAGCAATTTGGTATGAAGACCTCACAAAAATAACTTCCGTTATGGGAGAATTGAAAAAAGTAGGAGTTGAATTTTGTTTTTTTGAAGGGAAAAAACACATTAAATTAATAGAAAAAGGATATGAAATTGATATAAATCTATATCATCTGAAAGATGGGCAGGCTACAAGAATGTGGTATGCACCTAACAAACAGGGGAGAATATTAGATTATCTAATGTGGACTATGTATTTAAAAAATCCTGAAAATAGAAAATTTAGCGTACCATTTTTTATAACAAAAATCCTTGTAAAAGTTAGCAATGCAATACCAGAGCGCGTAAATAAAAAAATACTAAAAATATTGTTCAAAATGTATGAGAAAAATGGATGCAAAATTTTACAAGTAGCAATGCCTAGTCATTTCTTTAAAAATTTATCAACATTAGAGTTTTATGGAATGACACTTCAAGTTCCTAAAAAAACAGAGGAATATTTGGAATATAGATATGGTAAAGATTGGAGAATTCCTAAAAGAAATTATGTATACCACAAAGATGACCATTCTATAGTTAAAAACAACCCGAATACGAAAAAGTAAGAAATATACTATAACCTACAGAAGATGTTGGAGGAAACCACATTGAAAGAGATAGGAATATTGGAAATTCACACTCACGTTAAATATCTATACACATTAGCAAAAATATGCAAGACAAAAAAATCCAATGTTACTATATTTACAACAAAAGAAATTTTTTCAAAATTGGAGACCTACTTAAAAAACAAATCAGAATATGAGATCGTACTTAAAAAAGAGAGAGAAGGTATAAGTTCATTTTTGAAAAGAGTGAAAAAAATTTGTAACGAAAAAATTGACTTACTATTTGTAAATACATTCCAACTGAGTTGTTTTTATTTACCGCGTTACATTGGATTTCATCCAAAATCTAAAATGATTCTTACTGTACATACTGCTAATGCTTGGTTAAAGCCTAAACCAGTATGCAATATTAAAAAAATAGTTAGAACAATCGATACAAATCTCAGCTCTTTTATTGCAAGTAAATTTATACTTCCAAAATTTGCTGCAATAACAGTTATTTATTCCCCAATAAAGGACTATATCCTAAAAGAAGGGGCTTATGAAAAAAAAATATTTACTTTGCCATTCTATCTATTTGATGACAACAACATATACAAAGAAACAGAAAATAAACGAATGCAGATAGTTATTCCTGGACAGATAGAAGAGCACAGGAGAGATTACGATACTATACTTGATGCTTTTGAAGTAATATTTAAAAAATATAATGAATTAATTGATCTTTGTCTGCTTGGTTATCCTGTCGGGATGTATGGCAATCGTATTTTAAAAAGATGCAAAGAACTAAAGGATGCAGGCTACAACATCGCTTATTTCGATAGTTTTGTGCCAGAAAAGGTCTATGATCAAATCATGAAAAAAGTGGATGTTATCGTTTTACCAATTAAAATCGAAACAAGAGGCATGGGGTTGATCCAAGAATTTTATGGAATTACGAAAGGAAGTGCATCTGTATTTGAAGGCATTCAATATGGCAAACCTATGGTTGTTCCTGAAGAATTTAATGTAATAAAAGAATTGAAAAGTTCCACATTGAAATACGCAAATTCAAACAATTTGGAAAAAATACTTATCGAATATATTGAAGATAAAAACAAACTAAAAGTGTTGAAAAAAAATGCTAATGAAAATGCAAAACACTTTTCGCTTGACGTTTTTCAGAAATATTTTGTAGATGAAATACTGGATAATTTAGATAACCTATGATATAGCTTTACTAGAATTTCATTAATAAGATAAGAAATTTACCAATCCGACTTTAGAGAAGAATTTAAAAGGATTTCATTTTTATAGGGGCTCATACATATGAAAATTAGTTGGGGAATGTATAATGAAAGTTAGTGTTTTTGCATTAGGAAGAACGGGCCTACCTTTATCTCTAATATGTGCCGACAGAGGATTTGACGTAACCGGTGTAGATATTAATGAAGAGTTAGTCAGAGAAATAAAAAGTGGTAAACTACCGTTTTATGAACCTGGAATGAAAGAACTACTGGACAGGCATTTAGGTAAGAAATTTATCCCTACAACGAAAATAACTGAAGATGTAAAAAATTCTGAATATTTTGTAATTGCAATAGGTACAAAGTTTAGTAGATACCCTGAAAGAGGATCCTTAACAAATCTTTACACAGTGGTAGACAAATTAATAGAAATTGGGGTAAAAGACAAAACTTTGATTTTTAGAGTCACTCTACCAATTGGAACCACAGACAAAATTAAAGAAAAAATAGAAGAAACAGGACTGACAGAAGGAAAAGATTTCTTTTTAGCTTTTGTTCCAGAAAGACTAATGGAAGGTAAAGCAATAGAAGAAGAAAAAAACCTCCCGAAAGTAATCGGTTGCTATAATGACAAAAGTTTTGAAAAAGTAAAGAAATTTTTTGAAAAAATTGGTGGAGAAATTGTTAGGGCATCCAACCCAAAAGTTGCTGAAGCTGTAAAACTAGTTGATAACTCTTGGAGAAACATGCGTTTTGCCTTTGCAAATGAAATTGCGTTTCTATCAGATGCCAACGGACTTAACGCAATAGAAATTTTAAAAGCAGCAAACAAAGGCTATGAAAGAAATGACATACCCATGCCTGGACCGGTAAGCGGATATTGCCTTGGTAAAGATCCGTATCTACTTGAAACAGCTTTTGATAAAGTAATTGTAAGAGGATTTAACTCTGTGTGGTTTGAGGCAAGACGAGCAAACGACTGGCTTTGTAAAAAAATAGTGGAAGAAGTAAAAGGGGAAAAAGTACTAGTTGCTGGTTTATCTTTCAAACAAGACATAGATGATTTTAGAAACAGCCACTCCATCGACATTATTGAGTTACTACTTTCTGAAGATTTTACGGTTATTGTTTCAGATCCATATATGGATAAAACAGTTTATACAAAACTACCACCACACATAGAGAAAAACGTTCAGAAAATGTCTTACAAAGATGCTCTTGGCAAAGCAGATACAGTAATTATCGCAACGGCACACAAAGAATACAAAAATGTGGATGTTAAAGAACTGGCAAAAGCCATAAAAAGAGGTACAAAAATAATAGACCTATGGAATATTTATGAAGGAAAAATTGAAGATTTTAAAGATATAAACTACGTAGGTTTTGGTAGAGGAGATCTTCGATGAAGGCTCTTGTCACAGGTGCTGCTGGATTCTTGGGGAGTTTTCTTTCAGAGGAACTTCTTGTCAATGGATACGATGTTGTAGGTGTAGATAACTTCTTCAGAGGTAAAAAAGAATATCTCCCAAAACAAAGAAATTTTACTTTTTATGAACTGGATCTCGTTAAAGAATACGATCGATTTATAAAAATTGTGAAAAAAGAAAAACCAGAGTTGATGTTCCATTATGCTGCCATTAATGGAACGAAATATTTCTATGATATTCCCTACCAAGTAATAAATAATAATATTTGTATGACTCAAAATGTTCTAAATGCATGTAAAAATTCTTCAGTAAAAAAAATAATTTATGCATCCAGCTCAGAAGTATACGGCGAACCACTAAAGATACCTACTCCAGAGGATCACCCAATATTACTAAATATTCACACAGATAGAGATAGCTATGCTTCTTCCAAGGCCATTTGCGATTTTTATGTTAAATTATTTGCAAAAGAAAACAAAATGGATTATTTGATTCTAAGGATTTTTAATACATACGGTCCTCATATGGATACGTCTGAATATGGTCAAGTTGTTCCAGAGCTTATAAACAAGATGTTTAAATCTGGACAATTTACTATTATCGGAGATGGTACCCAGACGAGAAGTTTTTGCTATGTATCTGATCATACAAGATTGGTACGTAAACTTGCAGAGAACGTTTCAAATGAAATTGTTAACATTGGTAGTGATAAAGAAACTCGAATTGTTGATCTTGCAGAAATAATGCATAAATTGATAGATAAAGAATTTAATCCAAAATATCTTCCACCTAGAGAATACGATCATAAAAGACGATGTCCTGATATAACCAAATTAAAAAAATTGACAAACGACTATCCAAAAGTATCCATGGAAGAAGGGCTACGTAAAACAATAGATGCATTTAAAAAAAATGTGAAAGAGGAGATGGGAATCATTTGATACAAAATAGACAAGGATTTAAAAAGAAATTAAAGCTTATTGTTAAAAATACTGTTTTTAATTTTGTTCATAAGATTGCAATACAGCAACTAAAAAAAATTGTGAAAAATTCTAGTCCACCACCTAAAACTAAAAAAGGTGGCAAAAAAATTATTTTTAATTTAATTTATGGAATGTATGGATATTTAATTTATTGGGAAAGTGGTTTTGCAAAAGCAATGCAATTGAGAGGACATGATGTTAAAGTTCTTATCTGCGGAAAATCATTAACCATGTGTACATCTGAATATACTATTCAGACAGTTCACGATGATAAAACCTGTAAGCATTGTGTAGATTTTACTCAAGATTTTTTGAAAACTATGGGCCTCCCCCATCTAAATATAAAGGATTACATTAGCGATGAAGAAATATTAAAGATAAAAGAAAAAGTAAACAAAATGACATTAGAAGAATGTAAAAATTTTGTTTATAAAAATGTACCAGTTGGTGGCTTTAGCATAAACGCAGTTACGAGATATTTTGAAGGAGCAATTGATATTGATGAGAAATTATATGAGTCGGTGTTACGTGCTGAATTAATAAATTCATTAATTGTAATTGATGCTGCAGAAAAAATTATACAAGAAGAAAAACCAGATATTGTTTTCACAACCCATTTAGGTTATAGTTCTTGGGGTAGCTTTGCAGATTATTGTGAAATAAACGGAATAAGAGTTACTTACCCGGGGGATGGTTATAAAAAATATACAATTCAATTTGATATGCCTCTAAAAGAGAAAGTAAATATTTTTTTCAAAGAATTTAGGAAATATAGGAATGATGAACCATTAAATAAAAAAGAAGATGATGAGCTTAATTTATTTATTTATAAAAGAATACATGGCAAGGAAGGAGATACATCACGGTATCATTTTCAAAATGAAGACGTTAGAGATCAATTTGATTTAAAAAAATATGATAGAACATTTGCTATTTTTCCAAACGTTGTCTGGGACTCCTCATTATTAAGAGCAAACAAGGCATTTAAAGATGCTTACGAATGGATTTCAGATACCATTGAATTTTTTAAAAATCATCCAAATTATCAATTAATTTTAAAAATTCACCCATCTGAAATATATGCTGCAAAATCTAAGAACACTCTTTTAGATTATATTTTTAAAAATTATTCTCCTCTATCAGATAATATCAAAATAGTACCGCCTGTTACTAATATTAGCCCATATTCTCTATTTTCAATAATTGATACAGGAATTGTATATAATGGAACACTTGGGTTAGAAATGGCATTACATAATGTTCCAGTGATTGTTGCAGGAATCACTCACTATAATGATTTTGGATTTACTTACGATGTTTCTTCCAAAGAAAACTATTACGAACTTTTATCTCAAAAGCTTCCAAAGTTAAATGAAGAACAAATAAAACTTGCTAAGCTCTATGGATATTTTTACTTTATTAAAAGCTATGTTCCATATAAATTTCTATATAGTGAAAGCTTCTTAAAAAAAGGATATAACATTAAATCATTTGATGAACTAAAAGAGGGAAAAGACAAAATCTTAGATAAAATATGTGATTATATTGCTAACAACAAATTTTATCAGAAATGGTAAAACAAACTAAAAATATTTTTGAAAGATGATGCATCCTAAAGATTTAAATTAAACTTTTTAATACTCAATCTAATGAATATTAACATCCTAGGGGCAGGTTACGTTGGTCTTGTAACAGGAGCTTGTTTAGCAGGGCATGGGCATAATATCATTTGGGTTGATATCGATCAAAAAAAAGTTCAGATGATAAACAATGGAAAATCCATTATTTATGAACCAGAGTTAAATAGTCTTTTGAAAAAAAATAAACGACGTATAAAGGCAACAAATTATGTTGATTCAGCTGTTAAAGATTCTGATATTACTTTTATATGTCTTGGTACACCATCAAAAAAAGATGGTGGTATTGATTTATCTTACATAAAAAAAGGATCTGAGGAAATTGGAAAAAATCTAAAACAAAAAGATTGGCATATAGTAATTATTAAAAGTACTGTTCTCCCAGGTACAACAAAAGATTTTGTTATTCCAATTTTGGAGAAAAAATCTGGAAAAAAAGCGAATGTTGATTTTGGGGTTGCAGTAAACCCTGAATTTTTGAGAGAAGGAAAAGCAGTTAAAGATTTTTTAGAACCGGATAGAATTGTAATTGGAACCAATAATAAAAAAACAAAAAATGTTTTAGAAAAATTATATCAAAGTTTCAATTGTCCAAAAATTTTTACCGGGCTATCTGAAGCGGAAATGATAAAATATGCTTCTAATGCATTTTTAGCTACAAAGATTTCTTTTATTAACGAGATAGGCAATTTATGTAAAAAACTTGGAATAGATACATATGAAGTAGCAGATGGGATAGGTCGTGATAGAAGAATAGGGAGAGCTTTTCTAGACTCTGGTGTAGGTTGGGGGGGAAGTTGTTTTCCAAAAGATGTTAAAGCATTAATTGCAAAGGCAAAAGAAACAGGAGAAAAAACAAGGATTTTAGAAGAAGTAGTTAAAGTAAATGATTTGCAACCGTTGAAAATGATTGAGCTATTAAAAAAATACATTCCAAATTTAAAAGGAAAAAAAATTGGTGTTTTAGGTCTTGCTTTTAAAAAAGATACAGATGATATTCGTGAAAGCAGATCAATACCAATTATTAAAAGATTAATTGAAGAAAAAGCTTTTGTTAAGGCATACGATCCAAAGGCTATTAAAAATTTCAAAAAATTGTTTCCAAATATAAAATATTGTAACTCAAATGAAGTAATGAAATCAGATGCGATTCTAATTCTAACAGACTGGGATGAATTTAGAAAGTTAAATTATAAAGGAAAAATTGTTGTCGATGGTAGGCACATATTAGAGGCAAAGAAAGGTATTTATGAAGGAATTTGTTGGTGATTTAAACTATGAAATGCGTTATACCTGCGGCTGGTCTTGGAACAAGATTTCTTCCTGCTACAAAGAATAGCCCAAAAGAAATGCTTCCACTGGTTGACAAACCAGCTATTCAATATGTGGTTGAGGAAGCGGTTAATTCAGGTATTGATGACATCATTATAGTTACTGGCAGAGGTAAACATTCAATCGAAGACCATTTTGATATAGCATTTGAATTGGAGCATATTCTAAAGGATAATAACGATATTAAAAAATTAGAGGAGATTAGAAAAATTTCTGAGCTTGCAGATATTCAATATGTCCGTCAGAAAAAAGCATTAGGTCTAGGCCATGCCATTTTGTGTGCAAAGAAGCACGTTGGAGACGAACCATTTGCAGTACTTTTAGGTGACGATATTATTTTTTCAAAAATTCCTTGTACTAAACAACTGATTGATAAGTTCAAAAAATATAATTCGTCAATAATAGCTGTTGAGCGTGTTCCAGAAAATAAGATTGAAACTTATGGAATAATAGAATATGGTACGCCAGTTGAGAATAAACTTTATCCAATTTTAGACTTAGTAGAAAAACCTAAAAAAGAAAAAGCACCGTCAAATCTTGGTATTCTTGGAAGATACATTTTAACTCCTGAAATATTTGATTGCATAGAAAAAACCAAAAAGGGTTATGGTGGTGAGATACAATTAACTGATTCATTGAGATTGCTAAAAGAACAACAAACGATATACGGCTATGAATTTATTGGTAAACGATACGATTTAGGAAATAAGATGGATTGGTTAAAAACAACATTTGATGTTGCACTTATGAGAGACGAATTTAGAGACGAGTTATTAGCTTATATAAAAGAAAAAATAAAAAATCTTTAGGTGAGGAGAATAAATGAATATCTTGGTTACTGGCGGCGCAGGGTTTATTGGGTCGCATCTTTGTGGGTATTTGCTTAAAGAGAACCATAAAGTAATTTGCGTTGATAATTTAATAACTGGCAGAAGAGAAAATGTTGAAGAATTTTTAGAAAACAAAAGATTTGAATTTATTAAATATGATGTAACAAAGACTTTTTCGTATGAGAGGAAAATCGACTGGATTTTCCATTTAGCATCCCCTGCTTCACCTGTTGATTTTGAAAAATATCCTCTTGAAATATTGAAGGTTGGGTCTTTTGGGACATTTAATATGCTCGAGTTTGCAAATAAAAATAATACAAGATTTTTACTCGCATCTACTTCCGAGGTATATGGTGATCCAGAGATAAATCCACAAGATGAAGATTATTGGGGGCATGTTAATCCTATAGGAGTTCGTAGTGTTTATGACGAATCAAAACGTTTCTCTGAAGCCTTGACAATGGCATATCACAGAAAATATGGTTTAGATGTACGCATTGCAAGAATTTTTAATACATTTGGACCGAAAATGAGACTAGACGATGGTAGAGCAGTTCCAAACTTTATCGATCAAGCATTACATAACGAACCTATAACTATTTATGGAGATGGAAAACAAACACGAAGTTTTTGTTATATATCAGATCAGATAGAAGGTCTTATAAAATTGATGAAGTCAGATTATAATTTACCTATAAACATTGGAAATACAGAGGAACTTACAATTTTAGATTTTGCAGAAAAAATTAAAAAAATGTGTAACTCTAAATCAAAAATAACATTTCATCCCCTTCCAAAAGATGATCCTAAACAGAGGAAACCAGATATTTCAAAAGCAAAAAAAATTTTAAATTGGGAACCAAAAGTTGATTTGGAAGAAGGTTTACAAAAAACAATAAATTATTTTAAGGAGGATTTAATTTAGCCTATAAAAATGGTAGGGGAGATATGCCTAACAAATTACTAATTTATTTAGCTGATTTAGATCATTTTTTCCCAGGAAATCGAATATCTGTACCGTTGGGGATTGGCTCTATTAAAATGATGTTGTATCAATTACTGGATTGATCAAAAAATTGAATCTGACAAAGTCAAGTTATATCAAAATAATTTCAAACATAAAGAACTGGAAAACTTTATAATACTCTTTTTGTTTGCAATTAAAAAATACTAAATAAAAAATATATCTATATATTGAAAAATAGCATCTATTTAGTTAAGGGGCCTAAAATATCTTTATTGGTCCTTTTCAGATAAATAATTAAATTGGAGGTGAAAATATTAAACCAATTTATGAAGCGTCAGTTATACAAATAGAGGCCACTAATACCTGTGATCATATGTGTGCTAATTGTACAAGATTTATTGGACACCATAGGAAACCATACTTTATGGATCTTGAAACTATTGAAAAAGCAATAGATTCTTTAGAGGACTATACTGGGATGATTGGATGTATGGGTGGAGAACCTACATTACATCCTCAATTTGAAGAGATATGTAAAATATTCCAAGAAAAAATACCTGATAAAAATCGAAGAGGTCTATGGACAGATGGATTTAATTGGAATAGATATGACGATCTAATAAGAGAAACATTTCCTATCGATAATATAGTTTACAATGATCACTCATCAGATGATAAAGGGTACCATCAACAGTTATTAATTGCCTCTGACGAGATAATAGAGGATAAAAAACTGATGTGGGAATTGATTGATAATTGCTGGGTTCAGAGAAGATGGTCCCCATCAATTAATATAAAAGGCTGCTTTTTTTGTGAAGTTGCAGCTGCTATGGATATTCTGTTTAATGGACCTGGTGGTTGGCCAATAGAAAAAGGTTGGTGGAATAAAAAACCTGAGGATCCAGAGTTTAAAAAACAAGTTAAAAGATATTGCTCGATGTGTAGTGCATCAATTCCTTTTGATATCGCCAGTAGTCATTCCAATTTTGATTTTGTATCTCCTAAAAATGCTGAAAAATTAAAAAAAATAGCGTCACCAAAGTTTTTATCTGGAAAAATGAAGATTTACGATAAGATTTATACTAGGGGAGATTACGAGAGAAATGTTAAGAATTGGAAACCTGGAATTTTTAGGGATTTCTATCAACATGAGCCCGGAGTAAGAATATATCATAACAAATTGAGCGTAACTAAATAGAAAAACCTACATCAGGTTCAAATGATATGGCAGAAGAAAAACAAAAAACCAAGAGACCTCTTAAAAATATAGTTATCAGTGGCCTTAAATCTTTTTATTATAGAATTACGGAACCTTCAAGATTAAGAATCCGAAGACTTATTCACGACAAGGAATATAAAAATGAAAAACCGTTAATATCTATTTATTGTCCCACATACAACCGAGGGCAGATATTAATTGAAAGGGCAGTAAAATCTGTTTTGTCACAAACTTATAAAAAGTTTGAGTTTATAATAATAGGTGATTGTTGCACAGATAATACAGAAGAATTAATATCCAAAATCAACGACGATAGAGTAATATTTTATAATATACCAGAACGGGGTTATCGTTATCCTGATACTCCTGAGAATCATTGGTTTGCAGGACCTGTTGTTGCTGCAAACACTGCATTAAAAATGGTTAAAGGAAAATGGATCGCGAGAATTGATGACGACGATATATGGGCAGAGGATCATCTTGAGATTTTGTTAAAAACTGCTTATGAAAATGATTATGAATTCGTTTCAGCTTTGAACGAAGAGAGAAGATATAACGAAGTATATGTGAGATATGGTGAACATGCTCAAAGCCCTTATTACACTAGAAAGAAAAAGGAGCCAAAAGGATACAATCCAAAGATAGGCGGAACATCATCCTGGTTATATAGATCGTATCTTAAGTTCATGAGATATAACTTAGATTGCTGGAGAAAAAAGTGGAATAAGGTTAACGATGTTGATTTATCTCAGCGTTTTTTCAAAGCAGGAGTTAGAATGGGTTTTGTGGAAAAAGTCTTGTACTATTGCTATCCAAGACCAGATGAAGAAACAATTGGTTTAGATGCATATAGGAAGGCAGAAGAAAAAGGAAAAAAAACACATTTATAAAAAATTGAAACTACTGGTACCGAAAAAACTAAAAGTTGATAAAATATTCACGGGCGTTTAAGGGAGATTTTAATTATGAAGTTAAATAGCCATAACGAATGGGACACGCTTAGAGAAATTATCGTTGGTAGGCCTAATTGTCGTGCAAGTCTTATTTTCAAAAAGACTCCTACTGAAAAAGAAAAAGAAGAAGCAGAAGAGTTAGCTCGCCAAGCATATCCACAAAAAATCATTGATGAAATTAACGAAGATCTTGAGGAATTATGTGATGTTATAAAAGATTTCGGTGCAAAGGTCTATAGACCAGACGCATCGGACATACATAAAATCTATACAACACCTAATTTCACTGCCTCCGCAGAGCATGCCTATAACGCTCGAGATTTGTATTTAGTTGTTGGAGATACAGTGATTGAATCACCTTCGCAAGAGAAGCACCGCTATTTTGAAGCACAAGCCTATTATGATGTATTATATCATTATTTTAATGAGGGGAGTAACTGGATTGCTGGACCCAAGCCAAAACTCAAAGGAGAATATATGATTCCTTTCTTTGAGGACGAACGTAAATACATTATGCTTTCTGAAGATGAAATTCTTTTTGAAGCTGCTAACACTGTTCGTATGGGTAAAGACCTCCTTTATTTAGTTTCTCGTTCTGGGAACCAATTAGGAGCAAAATGGCTTCAGAGAATATTGGGTAATAAATACAGGGTACATACCACTGATAAGATATACCGCTCTAGCCATATTGACTCCACAGTGTTATGCCTTCGCCCAGGATTAGTTCTACTAAATGCTTATAGAGTAAACAAAGATAATTGTCCTCCGATCTTTAAAAAATGGGAAATAATTTGGTTTGACAAAATTATTCCATATCCTCATAAAGTCGTTGAATTCAACCGTAATACCCGTATTAAAATCTATGGAAAGCTGCTAAAAATGGGTGTTGAATCTAACTTAAACGGTATCGCTTCTGAATGGATTGGTCTGAACTTCCTTTCTCTTGATCCTAAAACTGTAGTCGTGGATAAAATACAGACAAATTTAATTAATGTATTAAAAAAGAAAGGTTTAAATGTAATACCTATTTCCTTCCGTTGGTCGTACCTAGTAGGTGGGATTCACTGCAGCACGCTTGACACAGTCCGTGATAGCAAATTGGAAAGTTATTTTGATTAAAATGAGCTCAAAAAAGAAATATATTAAGTCATTATCGTGTGGCCCACATGGCCTAATGTTTCATTATTTTCATGATGGGTTAAAACACAAACCATCTCAGGGATCTATTTCTAAAACCCAATTTGAAAATATTTTAAAAAAAGTTGGTGCGGAGAAGATACTTCCTGCAAAAGAATGGGCACACAAAGCAGAAAAAGGACTTTTAGAGAGAGACGACATTTGCCTGACTTTTGATGATGGATTACGTTGTCAGTATGATGTTGCTTTACCTGTTTTGCGGAAGTATAAACTTACGGCATTCTGGTTTGTTAATTCATCTACACTTGTTGATGAAATAGGAGTTCTTGAGGTTTACAGACGTTTTCGTAATGAGTTTTTTCCTTCGATAAATGCATTCTATGATAATTTCTTTTCAACAGCGCTTAAATCTCCTTACGGAAGGGCTGTATATAAAGGACTTAGCACATTTCCCACTGATTATCTTTCAGAATTTACTTTCTATACTGAAGGAGATAGGAAATTTCGTTATTTAAGAGATAAAGTGCTGAAACCTAAAGAATATGAAGAAATTATGAATATTTTGATACAATCAAAAGGTGTAACTATCGATGAATTAGCTAAAGGGTTATGGTTAGATAAAGATCAGTTATGCGAGCTGAAAGATGAAGAGCATATTATCGGTATTCATTCTCACAGCCATCCTACTGAAATGGCAAATTTACCTTATGAAGAACAACAGGTTGAATATAAAAAGAATTTTGAAATTCTTTCAAATATCCTTCAAGAGAAACCCTTCACAATGGCACATCCATGTAACTCCTACTCCGCTAATACACTGAAAATTCTCCATGATATAGGAATTCGTCTCGGATTTCGCTCGAATATGCTTAAGACAAATTATGTTCTACTTGAATTACCGCGCCAAGATAGTACTTTATTAATCACTGAATAAAGAGTTAATTTTGATATTACACAAAACAAAAATAAATAGAAAAATTTTTAAGAACTTTGCTATTTATGGTTTAGTCTTTAAAATTTATATGGAGGATTTATGTTATGATGAATAATAAAACGGTTTTCCAAACAAATAAAGATAACTATGAAGATTTATATTCGAAAGATCAAGCCTTTTTACGATACCCTGCGGATTGGATAATCCGTTTTCACAACATGTATATGAAGGAAAACTTACCAAAAGGTCGCGTATTAGATTATGGATGCGGAAGCGGCAATAATAGTATATTTTTCATTCAAAAGGGTTATGAAGTATGGGGCGTAGATGTTGCTAAAAATACACCAAATCTAATTAAGAGAAATTTTCAACTTCATCATATTGATACCAACTTATTAAAGAATTTTTCAATTATTTCTCCAGATAGTACTTCACTGCCTTTCGAAGACGGTTTTTTTGATTTTATTATCTCAAATCAGGTTTTATACTATTTACCATCAGAAGAACACATTAAAGCTGTATGCAAAGAACTTTCAAGATGTCTACGTCCTGGGGGGGTGACATTTTTCACTATGCTAGGACCAAAAAGCTATTATATTACAGAAAAAACAAAAAAAATACATAAGGGAAAAATCCATGAGGTTACAATAGAAGATCCGTCACATCGCTTATACGGTCTTAAGGAGTTGATTTATCTAGTTCGCGATGAAAATGAGTTAAAAGATTTATTCTCTGAATTCGAATGCATTACTACGGGCTATTTTGACCAAAAAATGTTTGATATGTCAAGCAATTTCCACTGGATTTTTGCTGGCAGAAAAACACCTTGATTTAATACAAGAAATAGCATATATACAGAGTTAAAAAATATTGATTCTACAATGAAATTAGTAGAACTTTTATATAGACTAACCCTTAAGTAATAAAATATTCATTGAGCTTTGATATGAAACAAGAAAATTTAGGAAAACTAAAAATTATATTCTTTGGCCTTGGATCAATTGGAAAAAAACATGCAAAAATCATCCAAGATAATTATAACTATGATCTGTATGCCTACAGAACGGGAAAAGGTCAAGAGAAAAACAATCTGAATATTAAGGAGTTTAAATCTTTAGAAGATGCTTTTTCAATAAGTCCAGATATTGCGTTTATAACAAACCCAACATACCTACACATTGAAACTGCACTAGAATGCACCAAAAGAAATATCAATCTATTTATTGAAAAACCGCTTTCTCATTCACTAGAAAAAATCAATGAACTAGAAAAAGAAATCAAAAAAAGGAAACTATTTGCATACGTTGCATATAACCTAAGGTTTCATCCTGTCATAAAAAATCTAAAAGAAATGATATCCAAAGATACCAAACCGATTTATTTTAGAGTTATTTGTAGTTCAAACCTACCTGATTGGCGACCGGAACAGGACTACTCAAAATCATACAGCACAAAAAAAGAACTTGGAGGCGGGGTAATATTAGATCTATCACACGAATTTGATTACATAAGATGGCTGTTTGGAGAGATAAAAAACATCCAAGGTGCCTACGGAAAAATAAGTAATTTAAACATCAACAGCGAAGACTTTGCTGAAGCACAAATTACATGTAATTCTAAAATAACAGGTAATTTACACCTAGACTATTTTAATCCAAACACCCAAAGAAAGATAATGATTTATTACAACGATAAATATGTTGAAGGGGATCTAATAGAAAATACTATAAAAATCATAAAAAAAGATGGAGAAGAAATAATAAGACATAAATGTAAAAAAAATGAGACATACATAAAACAATTAGAATACTTTTTTGAACAATATAATAAGAAAGAGTACAATATCATGAATAATTTCTCAGAAGCATTAAAAACATTCAAAAAGATAATGAACTTCAAAAACGAATGCAAATGGATTTAAGATAGGGGTATTAATGAAAATTCTAGGAACCATTTGTGCAAGAGGAGGATCAAAAGGGGTAAAAGACAAAAACATTAGAGAATTGGCAGGAAAACCTCTAATTGCTCATACAATAGAATACTTTAAAAAATGGGGAAAAGCGAATAGAATAGTTTGTTCAACTGATTCAGAGAAAATCGCTAATATTGCAAGACAGTTTGGCGCGGAAATACCGTGCATGAGGCCGAAAGAACTTGCTACAGATAACGCCTTTAAACTGCACGTTATTCAACATATTGTAAAATTTTGTGAAGAACAAGACGGAAAATATGATATTATCGTTGATTTAGATCCAACAGCGCCACTGAGAAAACAAAAGTTCCTCGATGAAGCTCTTAAAAAATTTTTAGAAAGTAATGCAAATAATCTATATAGTGTTTGTAGAGCTCGAAAAAATCCTTATTTTAATATGGTAGAACTAGATGAAAATGGATATGCCCATTTATGCAAAAAAAGCAATGTTGTTCGTAGACAAGACGCAGCAACTGTTTACGAATTAAATGCCTCCATATACATTTATAATCGGGACTTTTTACTTCATACGAATACACTTCATTCCGATAAAACAATAATATACGAAATGCCAGATATCGCCTCAATTGATATTGATAGCGAGATAGATTTTTTGTTTGTAGAATTTTTATTAAAAAACGGGGTGTTTAAATTTGACTGAAAAATTTTCATTAAAAAATAAAACAGCAGTTGTAACAGGTGGTGCAGGATTCATAGGAAAAACAGTTTCAATAGGCCTTGCAGAAGCAGGAGCAAAAGTATATATTGCAGATATTGACAAAAACACTGGTATCAAATTAGAAAAACAAAATAAAAACTTGAATTGGATAGAAATCGATATTACTGATTTAGATTCAGTTAAATCATGTATTAATACAATTATCAAAAAAGATAAGAAAATTGACATCTGGATTAACTGTGCATATCCAAGAACGTCTGATTGGATAACAAAATTTGAAGATATTAAATACGAATCTTGGAAGAAAAATGTTGAAATGCATTTGAACGGGCATTTCCTATGCTGTCAGCAAATTGCAAAACAGATGAAAAAACAAAAAAGTGGCTCAATCATCAACTTCAGTTCGATTTATGGTGTCGTCGGACCTGATTTCTCTATTTATAATGGTACAAATTTGACAACACCTGCAGCTTATTCAGCAATAAAAGGAGGAATAATTACTTTTACAAAATATTTAGCTACATATTATGCAAAATATGGTATAAGAGCAAATGTAATTTGTCCGGGAGGATTGTTTGATAATCAACCAAAGAGTTTTGTAAAAAAATATGAAGAAAGAACTCCAATGGGTAGAATGGGAAAACCTGAAGATATTGTAGGGCCCGTAATATTTCTCGCTTCAGATGCGTCATCTTATATTACTGGCCATGTCTTAATGGTCGATGGTGGCTGGACTGCTTGGTGAAAAATTAAATGAAGGAAATTAAAATCGCAGATAAATTAATTGGAGAAAAACAACCTACTTTTATTATAGCGGAAGCAGGTGTTAATCATAACGGTAAACTTAGTCTAGCAAAAAAATTGGTTGATACTGCAGCTTCATCTGGTGCTGATGCAGTTAAGTTCCAGACTTTTAAATCAGAAGAACTAGTTGTGAAAGACTTAGATATACCAGATTACATGAAAAAGAATGTGAAAAAAAATATCAGTCAGTTTGAATTAATAAAATCCCTGGAGTTAAATTACAAGGATTTCAAGGTTTTAAAAGAGTATTGTGATAAAAAAAATATTATTTTTCTTTCTACACCTCACTCTTTTGATGCTATAGATTTTCTAGAGAATCTTGTTCCGGCCTACAAATTTGGTTCAGGTGACCTTACAAATATACCTGCTTTAAAATATGCAGCAAAAAAACGTAAACCAATGATACTAGGAACGGGAATGTCTAATCTAAAAGAGGTAAAACAAGCAGTTGAAGCAATAAAATCAGAAGGAAACAAACAAGTTGTTGCTCTGCACTGTACAACTAGTTATCCTTGTCCCATTGAAGAAGCAAATCTACTGGCTATTACTACAATGAAAAAGGAATTGGACTGCCTTGTCGGATACTCAGATCATACATTAGGAACATCTGCTCCAATAATAGCAACAGCTTTAGGTGCGGTAATTATTGAGAAGCATTTTACAATCGATAAAAATCTTCCAGGCCCTGATCACAAAGCATCGTTAGAGCCAGATGAACTAAAAGAGATGATAAAAGAGATAAGAAAAACAGAGAAAATCCTTGGTAGCAAAGAAAAAAAACCTACAAAATCTGAAGAGAAAACAATGAAGCTTGTAAGAAAAAGTCTAGTTGCAAGAAGAAACATCGAAAAAGGATCTATTATTAAAGAGGATATGATTGAAATCAAAAGACCTGGTATAGGGTTGAAACCGTCTGATCTTAACAGAATAATTGGTAAAAAAACTAAAAGAAAAATAGCAAAAGATGAGATTTTAAAATTGGATATGGTAGATTAGCTATGCGGAAAATTGCTGTTGTAACTGGGACACGTGCTGAATATGGGTATTTGAAACCCTTGATGGAAGCAATAGCTAATGATGATGAGCTTGGATTAATGCCGATAATTACTGGTATGCATCTACTGCCTGATTTTGGCAATACTTATCAACTTGTTAAAAATGATTTTCCAAACTCGGTTAAAATTCCTATGGAATTAAAAGGCGATGGCTTAAAAGATATGGGGGAGTACCTTGCCTCAGGTGTTAAAAATTTTTCAGAGTATTTAGATGCAAATAAGCCAGATATAATTGTAGTACTTGGGGATAGAAGTGAGCCATTTGCTGCAGCACTTGCGGCAATGTATCTAAACATTCCAATAGCGCATATTAACGGTGGAGATGTATCTGGTGGAACTATCGACGAATCTATAAGACATGCTATAACTAAGATCGCTCATATCCATCTAGTTCATACAGAGGAAAACGCCAAAAGAATAGAGAAAATGGGTGAAAACAAAAGAAGAATTTTTGTCGTAGGAGCATTAACGTTAGATACAATACTTAACAAAAAACTTCTAGCAAAAAATGAAATTTTTAAAAAATATGGTTTAGATACTAGTAAAACAACCTTTTTAGTGGTTCAACACCCCATTACAACTATAAAAGACAAGGGATATTCGCAGATGAAGGAATTGCTACTGGCACTAGATGATCTTAAGCAACAAACAGTTATGCTTTACCCTAATTGTGACGCAGGGTATAAAAATATTATAGATATAATCAAGAAATATGAGGATAAAGACTATATCCATGTCTTCAAAAATCTACCTCATGAAGATTATCTAAGTTTGATGAAATCATCTAGTTTAATGATAGGTAACTCAAGTAGTGGTATAATAGAGGCCCCGTCCTTCAAAATACCCGTGATAAATATTGGTGCCCGCCAATGGGAGAGAAGCAGAAGTGAGAATATAATTGATGTAGAACCCAAAAAAGATAAGATACTCTATGCAATAAAGTATACTCTGAATGATAAAGAATTTTTAAATAAGGTAAAATCATGTAAAAATAAATTTGGAGATGGCAAAGCCTCACAAAAAATTGTAAATATACTTAAGAATTTGAAAATTGATGAAGAATTAATACAGAAACGAATAACCTACTAAATAATGGGGAATATAATGAGTAAAGAGAGATTTAGTAACTGGAAAAAACCAGAAATAGAGGACCGGAAGCTACATCCGAAATATTATTTCCTTGTCCATCATAAAGAAAACTTGGAATTAGGTGAAAACACCGATATTGGTGTCTTCACCTACATAAATGCTAAATATGGGGTAGTTATAGAAAAGAATGCACAAATTGGATCACATTGCTCAATATATTCAGTATCAACGATAGATAATAAAAAAGGAAAGGTTGTAATAAAAGAAAACGCCAGAATTTGTACACACAGTACGGTTATGCCTGGAGTTACAATAGGTAGAAACTCTGTAGTTGGTGCCCATAGTTTCGTAAACAAAGATATCCCTGATAATACGATTGCCTATGGGATACCTGTAAAAATCATTAGGAAGATAGAATAATGAGCTGGAAAATACCATTATTTAAAATCTATTGGGATGAAGATGACGTAGAATCTGTTTCAGAAGTAATAAAAAGGGGTAATTATTGGACAACAGGACCTGAAGTAGAACAACTTGAGAAAAAAATCGCAGGTTATGTTGGTGCTAAATACGCTTTATCGTTTAACTCCGGTACATCAGCTCTACATGCTGATCTATTAGCTCATGATATGAAAGGTGGGGAAGTAATCGTTCCATCTTTTACTTTTATTTCAACTGCAAACGCTGTGGTACTATCTGGTGCTAAACCTATATTTGCTGAAGTAGAAGATAATTCATATGGTTTAGACCCAGAGGATGTTAAAGAAAAAATAACAAGTAAAACTAGGGCTATAATACCTGTGCATTATGGTGGAGCGCCCTGCAAAGAAATAAAAGCTTTACAGGAAATAGCAGATGATCATAACCTGTTTTTAGTAGAGGATGCCGCAGAGTCACTAGGATCAAAAATCGGCAACAAAATGGTTGGGACATTCGGTCAATCTGCAATTTTTAGTTTCTGTCAAAATAAAATCGTAACCGCTGGCGAAGGAGGAATAGTAGTTACAGATTCAAAGCTAGTATATGAAAAACTAAAACTAATTCGTTCACATGGACGACTTGAAAACAAAGAAAATTATTTTTCAACAACCAGTGAACTTGATTATATACAGATAGGTTACAACTATCGTATGTCAAGTGTTACTGCAGCACTTGTTTTATCACAATTTGAAAAAATCAATAAAATAATAAAAATGAGAAGAGAAAAAGCTGGATATTACGACAGTAAACTATCAAAAATTAAAAACATAAAAATCCCTTCTAGTTTAAAAAATCATTTCCATGTTTATCAGATGTATACAATACAATTAAAAAACAAAATAAACAGAGTAAAACTGCAACAGAATCTTATAAAAGCCGGTGTAATGACAAAGATTTATTTCAGCCCGATACATCTAACAACATTTTATAGAGAAAAATTCAATTACAAAAAAGGAGATTTACCTAAAACAGAGGAGCTATCAGAAAAAGTTCTAACATTACCATTATATCCAACATTAATAATCGAGGAAATGGACTATATCATAGGTAAGATTAAAAATTGTTGTGAGTGATTAAAATGGAAGAACAACTAAAAAATGCTTTTAAAAATAAAAAAATACTTGTTACTGGTGGAACTGGTTGTATAGGTAGCGAAATTGTAAAAAATCTACTACAATACAACCCGAAGGTTGTTAGGATTTTCAGTAACGATGAAGACAACACTTTTAGAATGAAGCAAGAGCTTGACGATAAAGAACATGTAAGGTTTTTAATAGGTGACATAAGAGATAAGGAAAGATTGCTACTAGCTATGGAAAATATAGACATAGTATACCATGCAGCAGCTCTAAAACATGTTCCATTATGTGAATATAACCCGTTTGAAGCTATAAAAACAAACGTGCTTGGTACACAAAACGTAATTGAAGCAGCATTAATAAACGGTGTAAAAAAAATGATAAATATTAGTACAGATAAAGCGGTAAATCCAACTAATACTATGGGTGCAACTAAGTTACTAGCAGAAAAATTGATAATAGATGCAAATTTCTACAAAGGTGCAAGTAAAACAATTTTTTCATGCGTTAGATTCGGAAATGTTTTGTTTTCACGAGGATCAGTTGTTCCTCTTTTCGAACAACAGGTAAAAAATCAAAAGATTGTTACTATCACCGATCCAAGTATGACGAGGTTTATGATGTCAATTAACAACACTATAAACCTAGTTTTCAAAGCAACTTTAATGGCGAGAGGTGGAGAAAATTTTATTTTGAAAATGCCTGTTGTAAAACTAAAGGATTTAGCAGATATAGTAATTGAAGAATATGCAAATAAATACGGTTACAAAAAAACCAATATCAAGAAAAAGATAATAGGGTCACGACCTGGTGAAAAAATGTACGAGGAACTAATGACAGAAACAGAGGCAAAAAGAGCATTTGAAACAAAAGACATGCTAATTTTACTTCCGCAGGTAGATATCGGTATAAATCCTAAAGCATCTGATTATAAAAACGCAAAAATCAGCAAATTAAAAAGATACATATCAAGGGATATCAAACCTCTATCAAAAGAAGGAGTAAGAAAATTGTTATTCAGCTGAAATCAGCGTTTTTAACATTTTAGAATTTAAAGAGGAGTAAATCATTATATAACGATGTAACATTAGCGGTTTAAGACCGCTAAATATGTCTTGAATGGATCCAAAAAAATGGTTGATGAAAAAACAACAAAAAAAACCAAAAAAGCAATATTCTTTCTTAGACACAACAACGATATTGATCATATTGCCCCTGTTTTATACAAATGGCTCTCAACTGAAAATGTTCCAACAGATGTTATAATAACTACAAAAAAAGATTTCCTGCATGATTATAGAATTGAATATTTAAAACAATTTAAGAACGCAAGAATTTTTTACATTAATGATCTATTCAAAAAATGCAGTCTACCCTATTTTTTTAATTATTTTTATTTCAAAGATGATACAAAATTTGACAAACTTTTCAAAAGATATTCTCTATTAAGAAAAAAGGTAGATAAAAGTATCGAACGAATTGCAAACAAAATATACAAAGATATGGAAAAAGGGATCGTAGTTTTTGATTGGACTGCAACATACTTTGTTAAACAAATGGTAGAAAACGCAAAAAACAGAGGTTTTATAACTATTTCTTTACCCCATGGTGACATGCCATATGTTAGTCTATTAGAGATAATTGATGCATTAAACTATAATTGTTTGAAATCTAATGAACCATTAAAAATCTTTGATTACATCGTTATACCAAATAATCTTAATATAAAACGCTATGAAAAATTTATAGAGGCAGAGAGACTAAAGGTATTAGGTTCACCAAGATATTGCGATGAATGGATGAAAATAATATCTAATTATACACCTACTTTTGAAATTAAAGAAAGCGAAGACAAACTTAAAATTGTGTTCTTTTTGCGTAATATAGGTTATCCAATTTTTTGGGATGAAGTAGTTAGAACAATAAAATTAATAATGCAGTTTAAAGGAGTGTATTTAATAGTTAAACATCATCCAAGAAATAGAAACGCCAGAAGACTTACTGAACAACTTATTAATAAGTATCCTGAGATAAAACAAGACCTCGATAGGAATTTGAAGTTCATTTATGAAAGTGTTGATTCTGGATCTCTACTTAAATGGGCAGATTTGATAATAGATATCGGAACGAGTGTGACATGGGAAGCAGTTAAACAACGCAAGCCAGTTTTGATGCTCGAATACTTATATGCCAATCATTCAACAATTGCATATTATATCAGGGCAACTGAGATGAAATGTAGAGATGATCTTTATCACGCATTGGAGAAAATTTTAGAGAATAAAAATGTTAAATTTTATGATGAAAATGAAAGAAGAAGATTTATCAAAGAAATAATAGATGTACCCGATAAATATGTATTAGAGAGATATGTCAAATTTTTGAGATCGTGTTTCAAAGATAAATTCGTAGAAGTGAAAAAATGAATAAGAAATCGAAAGAGTTAAAAAATAAATTAAGAGAAGGGAAACTTACTCTTGGATCTTGGATTACGATAGGGCATCCGATAGTAGCTGAGGTTATGGCTCGTTCAGGATTTGAGTGGCTTACTGTTGATATGGAACACAGCGCAATAACATTAGATGTTGCACAGAATCTAATAAGAACGGTAGAACTCAATAATTGTATCCCTCTTGTTCGTGTTAGTGAAAACAATCCGTATATCATTAAACGGGTCATGGATGCGGGGGCCGATGGTGTTATTGTACCAATGGTAAATTCAAAAAAAGAAGCAGAAGCAGCTGTTAAAGCTGTTAAATATCCCCCAGAAGGTTCTAGAGGAGTAGGTTTAGCTCGAGCGCAAAATTATGGTTTTGATTTTGGAGGATACAAGAAATGGTTAGAAACAGATTGCATTGTTATTGTACAAATTGAGCATATTGATGCAGTCAAAAATTTGAAAGATATTTTATCAACAAAGGGCGTCGATGGTTTTATTGTTGGACCATATGATATCTCTGGTTCTTTGGGGATACCAGGGGATTTCGAAAATCCTAAATTCAAAAAAGAAATAGAACAAATTATGAAGATCGCAAAGGAAACAAAAAAGACGGCAGGATTTCATGTAATCCCACCAGATGCAAAAGAAGTTGAAAGAGTGATTAATATGGGTTATAGGTTTGTGGCAATAAGTCTAGACACTTTATTTTTGGGAACGTTATGTAGAAATAATATAAACGACATCTGTAAAAGATTTCAAAATATGATGTAAAGGAGTTGATCAACATTACAAAGGTTATAATTTTTGGAGGATCCGGGTTTTTAGGAAGTCACGTTGCGGACGCTCTTACAAATGCAGGCTATAATGTTATAATATACGACTTAGAGAAGTCACCCTATCTGCAAAAAAATCAAAAAATGATACTTGGGAATATACTCGATGAAAAAAAGGTTGCAAGGGCAATAAAGGGATGTGACTACGTATACAACTTTGCAGGAATGGCAGACATTGAAGAAGCACATAAAAAACCTATTGAGGCAGTAAAAAATAATATCCTAGGAAACACCATACTTCTCGAGGGATGCAGGAAACATAAAATTAAGAGGTTTGTTTTTGCCAGTACACTTTATGTATATGGTAAAGCAGGATCATTCTACAGGAGCAGCAAACAGGCATGCGAACTCATAATCGAAAATTACAACGAGCAGTATGGCATACCATTTACAGTTTTAAGATATGGTTCATTATACGGCCCAAGATCGAACGAAAATAACTATATTTACAAAATATTAAGACAGGCAATAACCGAGGGAAAAATCGTTAGTTTTGGTGAAGGGAACGATCTTAGAGAATATATACATGTAGACGACGCAGCGAGATACAGCGTGGAAATACTATCAAAAGAATTTGAAAACCAGTATGTTATTTTTACTGGACAGCAAGCTATGAGGCGCAAGGACCTTTTGTTAATGATTAAAGAGATAATGGAAAACAAAATTAAAATCCAATACGAACCCCAGGAGTCTCCACTTCACTATGAAGTTACGCCCTATACCTTTCACCCAAAAATCGCTAAGAAGTACATAAGTAATTATTATCTTGATTTAGGACAAGGATTACTTCAATGCATCCGTGATATTTACAAAGAAGTTAAAAATTATAGAGAAATTGACGGAGTGTTTCTTGAACCAACTGTCAAAAAATCCAAGCCAAAGAAGTAAAGATAAGTGAAAACTATGGATAAAATCATTGGAATAATACCTGCACGTATGAAATCATCAAGATTCCCAGGTAAACCAATGGCTAAGATACACGGAATACCCATGATTGGACATTGTTGGTATAGGTCAAAAATGTGTGAAAGGCTAGATGCACTGTATGTCGCTACCCCTGATGAAGAGATCTTTGATTATGTTAAATCAATTGGTGGAGAACCAATTATGACCTCTCATAAACACAAGATGTGCAATGACCGTGTTTTAGAGGCTTTATTAAAAGTGGAAAAACAAAATCGTGTAAGTTATGATATAGTAATTTGTATACAGGGCGATCAACCAATGGTTTTCCCACAACAAATTGAAGATGTTGTACAACCATTAATCGGTGATAAATCAATTCAATGTACAACTATAATGGATAAAATCACAAAAATAGAAGATCATGATAATCCGAATAAAATAAAAATTGTAGTGGATCTGAATAATTTTGTATTGTATATGTCTAGAGAACCAATTCCTTCGAGGAAGAAAAGCAAGGACGCTAAAAGTATTCCGATGTATAGACATGTTGCATTGACGGCTTTTAGAAGAGACTTCTTTGAAAAGATGAATTCAATAGAAATGACTCCTCTTGAAACCGTAGAATCAATAGATGACATCAGGTATCTTGAACATGGTTACAAAATAAAAGCCGTTTTAACTGATTATATAACAGATACTGTTGATACACTGGAAGATCTTGAGTATGTCAGCAAATTAATGGAAAATGATGAATTAACGAAGCTTTACAAAGACTAAGAATTAACTCTTAATAGATGAATTAATAACCTTTTTTATATTATCGAGATGTGATATGCCGATAGATAAAATGAAAGTACTAATATCAAGTCGATCTTTCGGAAAAAACAATCGAGATGTTGTTAATGTTTTAAAAAATGCTGGCCTAGAACCTCTGTTTAACCCTTTAGACAGAAAACCCAGTGAAGAAGAACTGATAACCATGCTTGATGGAGTTGTAGGAATTATCGCTGGAACGGAAAATATAACAAAAAATGTTCTCTCGCATGCGACCTCACTTAAAGTTATTTCTAGATATGGTGTGGGTTTGGACAATGTAGATCTTGATACAGCTCGTCAAAGAGGTATCTTGGTGTATAGTACTCCAGAGACCCCAGCAATAGCTGTAGCGGAACTTACTCTATCATTGATGTTAAATTTGCTACGAAAAATTTGTAAAGTCAGCAGAAGTGTACAAAACAATTCGTGGAAACCAGAAATGGGAAATCTGCTAATGGGAAAGACAATTGGAATAATTGGTCTGGGAAGAATTGGAAAAAGAGTGGTGCAACTCCTACAACCATTTGAGGTGAATATCTTAACCTACGAAACAAAACCTGATAATAAGTTTATAAAAAAATATAAAATACAATTAACGTCCTTTGACACATTGGTTCATACGAGCGATATTATTTCTCTTCATTGCCCTCTGAATGAAAAAACACATTTTCTCATAGGTAAAGATGAACTATCACAGATGAAAACAAATGCAATTTTAATTAACACAGCACGAGGAGGTCTTATAGATGAAAATGCGCTATATGATGCATTGAAAACAGATAAGATAGCAGGAGCTGCAATAGATGTATTTGAAAATGAACCGTACACAGGAAAACTCAGAGAATTTGACAATGTTATTCTTACTCCGCACATAGGTTCTTACACCGTCGAAACAAGAACAAATATGGAAATCGAAGCTGCCACCAATCTTATAAATGGGTTAAAAGAGATGAAGATTCTATGAATACATACTTGTTCCGTTTTTTATCATCTTTTTTAAAGGAGAAAAATGTTGATAGAGGATTGCTATGTTTGTTTTACTATCATATAAAATTGATTGTTTAACTCCGATTTATGGAGGGCGAAAGGGGTTTTTTTCCGAATCCGCAAGTTCAATAGAAAGTGGTGATACGGCAAATACTTCGAAATGGGAATTTCCAAATCATATTGGAACGCACATTGATTTTCCATATCACTTTTACCAGAATGGACAAACTATAGATGATTTTACAGAAAAATTTTGGATTTTTTCTGGGAAAAAAATTCAGATATTAGAGGTTAATTTACCTGAAAAAGAAACGTTAATTGGCCCTCAGCACATTAAAGGTAGCAAATATAACGTTGATACAGAATTTCTCATCTTAAAAACAAATTCTGGTACATATCGTCATGAAGAAAAATATTGGATGTTCAACCCGGGTTTAAGTATACAATTCTGTGATTGGGCTATAAATAATTTTAAGAAATTACGTATTATTGGTATAGATTCGATTTCTATTTCCTCTTGGCAACAGAGGGATATCGGTCGAAAAGCCCATAAAAAATTGTTAAATCCGAAAAATCCTATTTTAATTATTGAAGATATGAATTTATTACCTATCACAGCCGATACTATTTTTAAAAACTTATATGTCGCTCCATTATTTGTCAGTAAATCCGATGGCACTCCATGCACTATATTCGCAGAGGTAAAAAGGTTATGAAAAAAATATTGAGCGCCCCAAGCACTTTTCAGGCCATATTCCTTGACTTTGATGGAGTTCTTGCAGAATCAATGAATGTGAAAACAGAGGCTTTTATAAAATTATTTGAACCATATGGTAATGAAATTGTAAAAAAAATCGTACAACATCATAAGGAAAATGGTGGTATATCAAGGTATAAGAAGCTACAATTCTATTATTCCGAGTATTTACATATGCCATTATCTGAACAGAAACTCGAAGAACTCGCTCAACAGTTCTCAGACATTGTAGTAGAAAAGGTTATAGAGGCACCTGAGGTGAATGGCGTTAAAAAATTCTTAAATCGATACTACAAAACAATAGATTTATATGTTGTATCAGGGACGCCGCAACAGGAAATACGATTAATTATACAAAAGCGAGGAATGAAAAAATATTTTAAAGGTATTTATGGAATACCAGATACAAAACCTACCATAATCAGACGAATTTTGACGGAAAAAGGGTATAATCGTAAAAAAGTACTCTATATAGGAGATTCGTTATCAGATTATTACGATGCCTCGGAGGTGAATATTCCTTTTTTTGGCAGAGTAATCGAAAAAATGGCGTTCTCTTTTCCAGAGAATGTTCCAGTTTTCTCTGATTTTTTTGACCTATTGGAGAATGGAACGAAAGCTATTTCTAAACCAGAATAAATACAGCCATCAGATGAAAATTTATTTATTAGCGAAAAAGGAACGTGATAAGTTATGAAAAATGTTCATTATAATTTTAACAAAGAAATTGAAAAACATATTCAAGAAAGTATATCGCTTAAACAGGAAATCCTCGATGGGTATATAGAAGTTATTAATGATATAGCGGAACAAATTATCTGGGCATACAAACAACATAAAAAAGTTATTTGGTTTGGAAACGGTGGAAGTGCCGCAGATGCCCAACATTTGTCCTGTGAACTAGTAAGTAAGTTTTGTATGAATCGAAAAGCCATCCCATCCATTGCTCTTACTACGAATACCTCGGCGTTGACAGCTATTTCAAATGATTTTGGCTATGATAAGGTATTCGAACGGCAGGTCGAAGCGCTGGCAGAAAAGAGAGATATTTTAATTGGTATTACCACAAGCGGAAAATCAAAGAATGTCATTAATGCGTTACAAGTAGGAAAAAACAAAGGTGCAATTACTGTTGCTTTTACTGGTGAATATACAGAAAAAATAAAAAATTATGCGGATTTTTTAATTGCTGTACCCTCAAGAAATACACCTTATATTCAGGAATCCCATATTATGATTGGACATATTATTTGCTATCTAGTGGAGAAGACATTGTTTGGAGAGAAAAATGAGAGATAGAGCGGTTTTTATAGACAGAGACGGAACCATCAATGTTAATGTCGAATATCTTGATGATCCTGATGAATTTATGATGTACCCCAGTGTGGCCGAGGGTATCAAAATTTTAAAAGAACATGGATTCAAGATAATCGTTGTTACTAACCAATCAGGCATTGCCAGAGGTTATTTTTCTGAAAAAACTTTAGAAAAAATTCATCAAAAAATGAAGAATGAATTATCTCAAAAGAACGCATCTGTTGATGCTGTATATTATTGTCCGCATCACCCCGATGAAGATTGTAACTGTAGAAAACCAAATACTGGCATGTTTGAAAAAGCTATCAAAGATTTTGATATTGATGTAAAACATTCTTACGTTATCGGTGATAGAATGCTTGATGTGGAAGCTGGGTATAGAATTGGTTGTAAAACTGTTTTAGTTCCTGAAGATAAAGAAAAAGTAGAAAAAGAAATGAAAGAATCTAAGATAAAACCTGATTTTATTTGTAAAGATTTTTACTCAGGGATTAAATGGATAATAAATAATAAGTAATTATAAACCAAGATATGTGACGTCCTCTCCGCCATAAACAGTAGTTCCGAGGGTGTAACTGCAAAATAAAACAATGAATGAAACAATACCCTGACCGTAACTGAAAATGACAAATGAATAATGAAAATATCTAATAA
>Ga0315289_10000755_pt1 | contig 49640 bp, 40 predicted proteins | sample YL17G11_40_MG_FD_203452 | JGI IMG/M metagenome (GOLD analysis project Ga0315289, IMG submission 203452) | Sediment microbial communities from Yellowstone Lake, YNP, Wyoming, USA - YL17G11_40 | ecosystem: Environmental > Aquatic > Freshwater > Lake > Sediment | place: USA: Wyoming | collected...
GAAAAAGAAAGGGCGCCCATGCAGGACGCCCTTGCAAGTTGCAACACAGTGCATTTCTATGCGGTGCGGTCAATCGTTATTCCGGTTTCCGGAAGGGTGCCATTCAGCAGCGCCTTCAGTTCATCTCCTTCGAGAACTTCTTTTTCAAGGAGGAGTTTTGCCATGCGAACAAGAAGGTCTCTCTTAGAGCTCAAAATCGTTCGCACTTCCTCGTATGCTTTTTCGATAATGGTTCTCGCTTCCACATCAATCTCATCGGCCGTTCGCTCGCCGTACTCCTCACCTCCGGGAACCGCCCATTCACGCCCCATGAAAGGCTGACCGCGTTTGCGATAAGTCAGCGGCCCCAATTTCTCTGACATCCCATATTCCGTAATCATCGAACGCGCAATAGCCGTCGCACGCTCAAGATCATTCTGAGATCCCGTGGAAACCTCGCCGAAGATCAATTCCTCGGCGACTCGGCCGCCCAAGGCAAACTTGATGCGCGAGGTCAGCTCCGTCTTCGTCATTAAATAGCGGTCTTCTGTCGGCAGCGCCAAGGTATAGCCCAACGCCTGAACTCCACGCGGAATAATGGAAACGCGATGAATCGCATCCATATCGGGCACGGAAGCACCGACAATCGCGTGTCCTGCTTCATGGTAAGCGACAATCTCTTTCTCTTTTGGATTCAATACGCGCGATTTGCGTTCCAGCCCGGCCACAACTCGGTCAATGGCTTCCTCCAGCTCGGCCATGTTGACCTGCTTTTTTCCGCGCCGCGCCGCCAAAAGAGCGGCCTCGTTCATGATATTCGCCAAGTCGGCTCCGACAAAATAGGGAGTTCGCGCGGCGATAATTTTCAGGTCCACATCCGGAGCGATTTTCTTGCCTCGCGCGTGCACCCTCAAAATGCCTTCTCGTCCTCTGATGTCCGGGCGATCACAGACAATCTGCCTGTCGAAACGCCCCGGCCGGAGCAGCGCCAAATCGAGGATTTCCGGCCGATTCGTCGCGGACATGAGAATAACGCCAGCATTCGGATCAAACCCATCCATCTCAACGAGGAGTTGATTCAAAGTCTGCTCGCGTTCGTCATGGCCACCCCACGGATTCATGCCGCGCGATTTGCCAAGTGCATCGAGCTCATCAATGAAGACAATGCAGGGGGCCTTCGCTGAAGCCTGCTGGAAAAGGTCGCGTACTCGAGCCGCTCCAACCCCCACAAACATCTCCACGAAATCAGAGCCCGACAGAGAGAAGAAAGGAACCTTCGCTTCTCCAGCGACGGCTCTCGCTAAAAGCGTCTTTCCCGTCCCCGGGGGTCCGAGCAGAAGCACGCCCTTCGGAATGGCGCCCCCCAGCGACTTGAACTTCTGGGGAGTTTTCAAAAACTCGACCACCTCCCGCAGCTCTTCAATCGCCTCGTCCAAGCCCGCCACATCCTGAAATGTTACCTTCGTTGCGCTCTCAACATAGACTTTGGCTTTTGATTTGCCAATGGACATGATGCCGCCCTGTGAGCCCATGCGCCGCAAGATAAAACTCCAGAACAGAAAGAAAACGCCCAGTGGAATGAGCCAGATGAGAAGTCCCTTCATCCACACGCTTTCAACCTTGCCCTCAAAGAGGATGCCTTTCTCCTGCATCTCCTTGACCAAATCCGTGTCTTCCACGCGGATGGTCTCGAAAGCGACCGTCTGGCTGGAATCGGTCAAGCTCTTTGCTTCACCGACAATCTTCTCCTGCTGAACCGATACCCGCTTGATTTTGCCGTCGGCCAACCACTGCTTAAAGTCCGAATAGGGAATGGTGGTGAGGGACGGCTTCCCCATGAAGTTCAAAACAACAAATAGCGCCAATAAGCCGATGACGAGATACCAAATGGAGAATTTCATCGGGCGACTGGGAAGTCGGCCCAAAGGCGAAAGCCTTTTTTCGTCTTTCTTTGCCATATACAAAAGACTCGGTTTAAATCACAAATTTAAAAATCAACACCCCGCAAGGCGGGAATGCCTCGCTGGAAAGCGTGTTTGATTTCGGTCATTTCGGTCACGGTGTCGGCGCGCTCGATAATCTCCGGAGGTGCGCCGCGGCCGGTCAGAATCAATGTTACTTCGGCAGGCCGCGCTTCAAGCAATTCCAAGACATCCGAAAGAGGAATCAGCTGCAATTTCAGCGCCACGAGAATCTCATCCAGAACGACCAGACGATACACGCCGCTGACGACCTTCTCTCTCGCGAAGGCCAACGCTTTTGTCGCAGCTTCGATATGCTCTTGGCGAGGAAGCTGGTCGTTCATGATGCCCACAAAGCCTCGACCCAAAGAAACAATCTCGGCTTCGGGAGCCAACCGTGCGAGCGCGGCCTGTTCTCCGCTGACTCCTTTTTCCTTGATGAACTGCACAATGAGACAGCGATGCCCGTAGCCCACGGCACGGAGAACCGTTCCCAAAGCCGCCGTCGTTTTCCCTTTGCCGTTGCCGGTGAAAACCAGAACCAAACCGCGAGCATCCGAAGGAGTTTCTCTTATCACCGTGTCAACTCAGTCGGACTGTTTGCCAGAAGGCTTGCTTTCCCCTTCGTGGACGAGGCGATAAATCGTTCGATAAATCGCTTCGTATTCCTCGCAGACCTTGTCAATCGAAGGATGAATACCCAATCCCGGCACCGATATCCGAGCAATCAGAATCTCAGTGGCCAGCCGTTCGACACTGCATTCGCAGCAGCATTCTTCTTCCATGTTATTCCTCTATTCTTTGGTTTTTTTCAAATCCCCTATTGATGAAGCATAAAATCGCCGCGAAGGATTCATACATCAATACGCCTTCGCAAAAACGACCCGCTGCGACGAGGGCTTCCCTGTCAAAATACACTTCCCTGCTTCATGCGGCCCGTCCAGTGGAATCACGCGCAAGGTTGCCTTCGTCTCTTCTTGAACTCGATTTTCCTCTTCTTGGTTTCCGGCCCAATGGCAGAGCACAAAACCGGAGTCTTCCTCCATGGCGCGCTGCAGCTCCTCGTAAGTATCCAGCGGCTTCGTGTGTTGGTCGCTGAATCTCTTTGCGCGCTCGTACAGCTCGTTCTGGATTGAATCAAGAAGCTTCGGAAGTTCACGGGTAACCTCTCGCGCAGGAATAGCCACCTTTTCGCGGTTGTGACGCTTGACAAAAACGACCTGATCCTTGGCAACATCCTTTGGCCCTATCTCAAGGCGCAGTGGATGTCCCATTAGTTCACCTTCAGCAAATTTAAAACCGGGCGTCATTTGATCACGGTCGTCGAGCCGATAACCGATTCCATGTGTTTTCAAATCAGCGAGCAGTGGTTCCAAAACACCCATCACAGCCGCCTTCTCCTCAGGATTTCTGTATATCGGCACGGCATAAACCGGCCAAGTCGCCAAACGCGGAGGCACAATGATGCCGTCATCATCGCCATGCGTCATTACCAGTGCACCGACGAGCCGCGTCGAAACACCCCAAGATGTGGCGTAGACATACTCCAGTTCATTGCGCTCATTCTGGAAGGTTACATCAAAAGCCTTCGCAAAATTCTGGCCAAGATTGTGGGAGGTTCCCGCTTGCAGTGCCTTCTTATCCTGCATCATTGCCTCAATCGTGTAAGTGTGAACAGCCCCAGGGAATTTCTGACCTTCCGATTTCAATCCGGCAATCACCGGCATGGCCATGTATTCTTCTGCGAAAGTGCGATAGACTTCGAGCATACGCCGTGCTTCCGCTTCGGCCTCGTTGGCGGTGGCGTGCGCCGTGTGGCCTTCTTGCCAAAGAAATTCTGTGGTGCGTAAAAAAAGCCGCGTCCGCATTTCCCAGCGAACGACATTCGCCCACTGATTGATAAGCAGGGGCAAATCGCGATAGCTCTGAATCCAATTCTTGTACATCGCCCAAATGATCGTTTCCGAAGTCGGTCGAATCACCAGCGGTTCGTCCAGTTTTCCTGTCGGCCGAAGGCGCGATTCTCCCTCGACCCGCTCCAGCCCCGAGTGAGTTACAAGAGCGCACTCCAGCGCAAATCCCTCCACATGCTGTGCTTCTTTCTCTAAAAAACTCTGCGGAATAAATAGAGGGAAGTAAGCATTGACATGGCCTGTTTCCTTGAACATTTTGTCCAAAGCCTGCTGCATCTTCTCCCAAATCGCGTAGCCATTCGGGCGAATGACCATGCAGCCTTTCACGGGCGAATAGTCCGCCAGTTTTGCTTCACGAACCACATCCACATACCACTGCGAATAGTCTTGCTCACGCGTTGTAATATTCTTAGCCATTGGTTGATATTTTGCTCCTCTAATTTTTAATTCCGGTATCACAAAGCATTCACGCTACAGGATCCGAACTTCGCTTGACAATCCATTTGAAGGCACAGCCTTCATCGATACTCGGATCCAACTTGAACCGATATTGGGGATAGAGTTGACTTCAAAATTATTTTTCCTATATTCATATCAAGGCTCGCATTGCAGGAATGGGTGATGTTCCGGCATTCCCAAATAAAATTGGACATATAGCGGCTCAAGAATAATAAGTATGAAACACTCTACAAAATTGAAGAAATCCGCTCCTAGCCAAACACGACCATCGTTGCTTCAAGAACGGAATCTTGGCCTTATCTATGCGTTGATCTTCGTGATTGGTTTTATCTTTTTCGGCTTTGTGTCGGTCCAGCTGGGACAAGACAATAACTTTGATCTAAGAAATTACCACTACTACAATCCCTATGCATTCGTTCACAACCGCACCGGATTCGACTACGCCCCCTCACAGCATGGAAACTTTCTGAACCCAATTTCAGATTTGCCATTTTATTTTTTTGCGACGCATCTGAAGCCAGTTTGGGTCGGGTTTTTCATGGGGGGTATTCACAGCCTCAGCTTCGGATTAATATTTGCAATTGCATACTGTTTCTTTTCCGCCGTGTCTTTTAAGGCACGGCTCGGATTATCGCTTTTGTGTGCTGCCGTGGGCGTGTATGGTCCTACTTTCATCGGCGAACTTGGTGCCACCCAAAATGACACATTGATTAACCTTTTTATTCTTGCCGCGATCCTCATCCTTGTTCGAAGACTGGCCGCAAACGACACATTGGCCCTGCCCAAAGGACGCATGACACTTATCCTTGCCGGCTTCTTACTTGGAATCGCCGTCGGTCTGAAATTGACCTTTACAATCTATGCAATCGGCACTGCCATTACGCTGGTATTAACCGAGCGAGGATGGAGAAACCGCTTCACTATTATTGGCGTATGGGGTTTAGCCTTCGTCCTAGGCGTCCTCGTCTCCGGGGGCTACTGGATGGCGACCATGTGGTCCTTATACGACAACCCTCTTTTTCCTTTCTATAATAACATATTTCACTCACCATACTTCGAACCGATCGAAATGTCGGACAAACGGTACTTGCCCCAGTCTACCATCCAAGGCCTGGTCTATCCCTTTTATTTTGTGTCACGAAACCATTACACATATCAAGCACTTGATCTTCGAGATAGCCGCTATGCGGTGATTTATATCCTTATGGTTATCTACTTACTCTCCCTTTTTGTCAGGTGGATTTCCGCGACTAAGCAAAGCAAACAACGGCGGAAAAAGGGCGAAAAAAGCCAGAAAGGGAAATTAAAATTAGAGCCAAGCGAAAAGTTTCTTCTGGTGTTCTTTCTCGTATCTTACATTATCTGGCAGAGTAAGTTCTCGATTTTTCGATATCTGGTTCCACTTGAAGCTCTTAGCCCAATTGTCGCTATTATTCTCGTGCGTCGAATATTCCAGAAGGTCGAGATGCAATTCCTCTCCGTCGTTTTAGCGTTCCTGGTTATCGTTGCAATCGTGAAGCGCGAGGGTTATGAACGAATTCCTTGGTCTTCTTCGACCTTCTTTGAGGTTGAAGTTCCAAAGTTTGAAGATCCGGATCATACTGTGGTCGTCATTGCTGGGGACCGTCCATGGGCATTTCTGATACCGTCCTTTCAGCCTGGGGTGCGCTTCGTAAGAGTAGAAAGCACCCTTACCGGGCCAAATCGGCGCACGCAGATGCAGGTAGAAATCCGCGCGATACTCCAGAATCATCAAGGCCCTATATATCTTCTATCGCGGCAACGGCAACTTCGACCGGACATGCAAACCCTTGAATCCTACCGGCTGTTTCCCAAGAGTATCGAGTATCTACCTATCAAATCGAGGTATTCGGAACCAGGGCTTTGTCTGTGGCCGGTAGTCAGAAGACAAGGATGACCGTTATCTTTACCGCGCCGGGGCTCTCGGATTACCACCGCTCCCAGCGACTACACGTCTTCACCGATCTGACCTACACTGCCGTTATCCACTGCGACAACCTCATTCACACAGTCGGGAACGCGGCGTAATACATGCCTGGTGCCCTGTACCTCGTTCAGACATGGGGTAACGACACTAGAGCGTATCCCAAAAATATCATAGGGGAGTTCGAGAGATTTACGCCGAGCCGGGTTAAGCAGTTTTTCCGTTTCTACATTACCGAGATCGTATTCCAGCGCAACCCGGCCGGAATTTGAATCATCATCCTCTCTCGCTCATCTTTTTGTAAGTAGGGCCTATTCAATAGCTTATCAATGCCGTTATTTTTGAGATATGTTCTAATCGCGACATCGCGATACAACGGGACCTTCCCACTTTTCGCTGCTCTTAGTTCTTGTCACCTACGGCATCCAAAACGGTATTTGATTAGAGTCTTCATTGCTATAAAGCCATCCTTGAATTTCACTTTCTTACCTTCTGAAACCTTTCGTGGAAAGTACTTGATTGGGAGCTCAACAATCTTTATCTTCCGACGAAGAACTTTGGCTGTCACTTCGGGACAGAACTCGAAACCAGTACAGGTCAAAGGAATGGATTTCAGAAGTTCAGCTCTAAACATTTTATAACAAGTCGACACATCAGTTATCCGCGCTCCATACAACACGGAAGTGAGAGCTGATAATAATACTCCCCCAAGATAAAAATACCAAACAGACTTTCCCTCCTGCCTTCCCAAAATGCGTGACCCGTAAACAACCTGGACTGAGCCTTGCAAAATCGGTTGCATCAGAGATAACCAATCCATTGGATCCAATTCTAAGTCCGCATCCTGAATCACCACAATGTCGCCTGTAACTCTGGGAATGGCTGTTCGAACGGCTGAGCCTTTTCCCAAGTTCTCAGAATGCAGAATCACCTGTTCATTTTCATTCGTTATATTCTGTTGAAGCCATTCCCTGCTCCCGTCGGTTGAACCATCATCTACGATTATTATCTCTTTCTCTATCGGCACCCGGCGGACGCGCTCAAGAATTGTCGGCAGATTCTCGCGTTCGTTGAAAACCGGTATGAGCACGCTGAGTTTCATTGAGCCTCGTGCAAGTGCAGCACTCTCTCCATCGCGGCAAGACTGTTCGTCAGTTCAAAGATGTATCGCTTCTCCCAAAGCCGCCGCGGTCGCTTCCATCACCGCTTCGCTCAGAGTAGGGTGGGGATGCAGGCTTCGCAGAATGTCACGGCCAGTCATTTGATGTGTGCGTGCCAGTGTCAGTTCGGCGATGAGCTCTGTGACACCCGAACCGACAAGGTGTGCACCCAGCAAGCGGCCAGTCTTCACATCGCAAATGACCTTCACGAATCCCTCAATTTCGCCTGCCGCCTGCGCTTTCCCCGAAGCAACGAAAGGAAATTTTCCAGTTTTTGTCTCGATGCCCTTTTCTCCACACATTTTTTCCGTCCAGCCGACCGAAGCGACCTGGGGCTGGGAGTAGGTGCATGAGGGAATACTCTCGTAATCTATCGGCGCAGGCTTAAGGCCAGCGATTTCTTCAACACAACAGAGCGCCTCGCGTGAGGCCACATGCGCCAAAAGCGGCGGCCCAATCACATCGCCAACCGCCCAAATTCCCGGCACGCTCGTCTGATATTTCTCATTGACAACGACAAATCCTCTCTCCAGTTTTACGCCCAAACCCTCCGTATTGCCACCGATGCCAATCGCCACGAGCGCCATGTCCCCATGAAGCGTTATTTCTTCCTTCAATCTTCGGGCAACGACGGTAACGCCGATGTCAGTTTTCTGAACAGATTTCACCGGGGCACTCGTGTGAATCTCGATGCCAAGCTTTGACAGCGACTTTGCGAGAGCGTCAGCGACTTCCGCGTCCTCCAACGGCAAAATTTGCTCGAGCATCTCGAGCAAAGTCACCTTCGTTCCAAGAGCGGCATAGAAAAATGCCAATTCCACTCCAATGGCGCCCGCTCCAATAACGACCAGACTTTCCGGCTGCGCTCCGAGGCTGATGGCTTCCTTGTAGGTGATGATACGCTGACCGTCGAACTCCACTCCCGGCAAGCTCTTGGGGTGACCTCCCGTTGCAACAACGATGTGCCGTGCCCGAACACGCTCTTTCACCTCACCGGAGTCTTTGTCTACGACCTCGATTTCATTCGGCGCGACAAATCGCCCCATCCCGACAATTTTTTCCACGCCATTCGTTCGGATGAGGTATTGGACACCCGCGGAGCTCCGGTCGGCCACTTGCCTGCTGCGAGCGATAATACGACCGAAATCAAAGCCCTTGACTTCCGCCTCGATGCCAAACTGTCGAAGTCGGCGCATCTCGAGATACAGTTCAGCCGATTTCAGAAGAGCTTTGGTCGGAATGCATCCCCAATTCAAACAGACGCCACCCAGCCGCTCAGGCTCCACGATGGCCGTCTTGAATTTCAGTTGAGCTGCTCGAATCGCAGCGACATATCCGGCCGGTCCTCCTCCCAAGACGATCAAGTCAAATTCACGAAGACCCACCGGCCTCCTCCGTCTCCAAGAATCGTTCCGCGTCAATTGCCGCCATGCACCCGAATCCCGCGGCGGTGACCGCTTGCCTGTAGCGCTTGTCCAGAACATCCCCCGCAACAAACACACCCGGAATACTGGTGAGTGAGGTTCCGTGCTTCACCTGCAAATACCCGATTTCATCCGACGGGAGAACATCGCGAAAAGCTTTCGTGTTCGGCTCATGGCCGATGGCCAAGAAAAGTCCGTCGCACGCGAAATCATATTCGTGGCCTGTCTTGACATCTTTCAGTCGCACACCTGTCACCTTCTGCCACTGCCCATCGTGCAGCACTTGGACGACGGTGGTATTCCATTTGACTTCTATTTTCGGATTCGTCAGCACTTTCTTCTGCATGATTTTCGACGCGCGGAACGCATCGCGACGGTGAACTAGGGTTACCTTCCGCGCGAATCGCGTCAGGAATGTCGCTTCCTCCATCGCCGTATCCCCACCGCCCACGACGACGACATCCTTGTCGCGGAAGAAAAATCCGTCACAAGTAGCGCACGCCGAGACGCCCTTTCCCATGAGTCGCGTCTCGGATTCCAATTCCAACCACTTCGCTGCGGCTCCGGAGGCGACGATAAGGGCGCGGGTTTGCAGTTGTGCTCCGTCGCTGAGTGTAATTATGAAAGGCCTCCCAGCCAAATCCACTTGAGCCACTTCATCGGAAATAAACGAAGCACCAAATTTCTCGGCCTGCTGGTGAAACAAGGCCATGAGCTCAGGCCCTTGAATCCCATCGGGAAATCCGGGATAGTTTTCGACATCGGTGGTGATCATGAGTTGGCCGCCGGGCTGCATGCCCTCAATCACAACCGGTTCAAGATTCGCCCGAGCAGCATAGATGGCGGCGGTAAGCCCTGCCGGTCCCGAGCCGACAATAATGACATTATGAATGGCCTCTTGCATTCTTCCTTCATGCTGATTTCATTCGTGGGATATTTCATCAAGAAGATGCCCCAATCCCATTGGAATATACCAAAACTCCACCCAAAAGGCAAACCAGTGGCAGGGCAAAAGTGAAACCCACCCAAAAATCTGAGTGGCCTTCATCTCTCGGGAGCGCTATGTCAAAGATTCGCCGCCGCAGGACTGCCGAGTTTGAATAGCGGATTAGTTCTTCACAGCGATAACTCGGTAGAATCGCTTTTCAAACGCAGCCGCGTGGCCGACAAATAGATAGGGCGGTGCCGTGACAATAACCGGTGCCCCGCCAAAAGTCTCGGGGTCGCTTGAGTCGTAGATATGATATTCTTCCGCGTCGGTCATTGTCCAGTTCAGCAGGATGTCGTCGCCCGTAAGGTATACCGTCAGGTCGGTGACGGGAAGAGCATGTATCGGTTCATGCTGAAAGGAGCGTACCACCACTTCATCGCCGTACTGGGGCGGCTGACCGTTGTGTAGCCAAAGGTTAAAGCGCATTCTTTCGTTGCCGGGAGGCGGAATGTCGTCTCCCGTGTAAGTCCATGACTCGATGAGATTCGTGGAGTCTGGGGACGCATCCAGACCCTCCCAACTGACAAACCAAATGGTGTCAACCGTCCAGATGAAACGATGGCTTGAGAACACCACAGGCGGCATAATAAAGCGATGGAGATTCCCGGGATTATCCCAAGGTTGCACCACATATTGAGCGTTATTCGGCGGCGGCATCAAAGCCCGCGAGAATTCAATATCAATCTCCTGTGTATCGGACTCATAGGTGAATCCGGCGAAGATAGTATTGTCATCGAGCGAATCCACCCGGCTGGTAAGTTGGTATGTGTAAGTGCCATAGCCGAGAGAATGGTCGAGAAGCACTTCCGCACAGTACCAATGACCGTCAGCGTAAGATGTTCGCAAGTGAAGACCGTCCTGGTCCACCCAAACGCCGTAATCCGACCAGAAGTTGTTGCCGGGATCGCGCTGGCCACCGTGTTTCTTGATCCAGGTGTAGCCTCTGAAGGATAGTGTTGGCTCAGGTACTCCTCCGTCCCACGCCAACACTCCGGGATCCATTGAGGGATGATCCCAGTGCTGACAACTTGCGGGAACAACATAGGTGGTACGATTCACGAGCAAGGCGACGATGCGGGTCCAGCCGTGTGTCCAATTTGACCAGTTCCCGTTGGCATCAACCGAATCAAAGGGATCGGTGCAGAGGGGCTGCACATACCAGTGATTGGTGAGTGCCCACAGCACGACCCACACGCTGTCTCTGCATACATTGTTGGCTGTGCCTTGAATCACGGTGGCGCCGGAATCCAAGCCAACAATGTGAATCTCCGGCGCGAGCGCCGTATCCCCGAGCACTATGCAAGCAGAACATCGCGGTGCCAACATGGCAGAAACACCGGCCATGAGAATGAAAATTACAATGCACTTTCGCATGAGTCTATCCTCCCTCAGCTTTATGGTGATTTTGAAAGCACGCCAGTATTTTTGAGCCGCAACTCTAATCCACAATCCTTATGGAGCTCTTGGTTCCTGCTTTGTCGAGCACAATCCGAAATTCAGATGCTTGGAGCCGCCGCGCCAGCGTGGGAAGATTGTCCGCTCGATAACAGGGATGATATTGCTCCATCACATTCACATCCACCGGCCCCGGTATCGCCTCTTCAAGAAAGGCAAACACTTTTTCGCTTCCAGCCAAACCCTCGGGCAGAACGAGATGGCGAATCAGCAGTCCGCTCTCTGCAACGCCATTCTCATCGTGCACCAAAGGTCCCACCTGACGATACATTTCGCGTATCGCCGCCTGATTGTGGCGCGGATAGTCTTCGATTCCTGAGAGCTTCAAAGCAGTCTCGGCATCGCCATACTTCATATCCGGCATGTAGATGTCCACAATCCCGTCCAAAAGCGCGAGCACTTCCAGCGAATCATACCCGCCCGAATTAAAAACGAGTGGAATGCTCAGTCCATTCTCATACGCGAGCAACAGTGCTTCAGCGAGCATTGGAACAACATGCGTGGGCGAAACCCAATTGATATTGTGAGCGCCCGCCTCTTGGAGGTTCACCATCGCTTGAGCAAGCTCGGAGATAGAGAATATCTTTCCTTCCCACGCCTGACTGATGGTCCAATTCTGACAGAAAATGCAGTGAAGGTTACAGCCGGACAAAAAAATCGTCCCCGAACCATAGTAGCCCGAAATTGGGAATTCCTCGCCATGATGCAGCCCCACCGACGAGACAATTACCTTGTCCCTAATCCCGCACTCTCCAACCTCGCCCACCTTGCGCCTCGCCATGCACTGCCTCGGACACAAGCGACATGGCTCAAGCAAATCATAGAGCGCAGACAGCCTTTCCCTAAGGAGCTGTTCTTTGACCTCTGTGTCGCGCCCCGTCATCTGAATCTGTTGCAAGAAATACTTACTCTGTCGCCGTCACATAGTAAAAATACGGTGAAGGCCGGCTGGAAGTGGCGGCGTCCGTCCAAGTCGTGTCGCTGGTTGTGCTCAGCAAAGTCCCCGGCGCAAATAGTGTCGTGGCACCGTATATCTTGTAAGAGGAAGCTACATCGGACCATCTCAGAACCGCATTGCCACTCTCTACTGAAATCACCAAATCGCGAATCAATCCCACGACTCCGGTTACAACAAGGGAGTAGTATTGGTTGGCAGAAAGCGTTCCCTTGTGACTCACTTGCACCATATACTCGCCCGCCGTCGGTGAAGCCAGATAGATCATTTCGGCATTGTCGCGTGTGTTGTCACCTGTTGTGGCCGCGTTGTCAGGGTGTGAAGAGTCAAGGACATAGGGATAGTAAGTGGCGCGAGAGCCATTCGCTATCAAACGCACATCCAAATCATTGACGAGCATCGGTGTTGTGGGATTGAGCGATGCGGGTGGCGGGGTTCCTGGAGGGTCTGTCCACACGATTGTTACGCGAATTGCCTGCGACCCGTCGCTCCAAAAATCATAGGTATCGGTTTGCCCATTGCTCAAAAAATCTTCAACAATGGTTCGCGGATTAGCCTGATCCTGGGCAATCACATCTGCCGCTTTTTTCGTGTTCATCAGTCCCCAACCAAACCGATAATCCGGCCCCGCAAAACTTCCCGCTTCATCCGCCGTGTGGAAAATCACTGCTTTCATTGTTGAAGATCTCGGCGTCGCGCTGCCATGAGTATCTCGATAATGTTTGATTAGCAGCCCCAGCGACCCTGACACATTCGGGCTGGACATCGAAGTTCCGCTGAAGGATGCGTAGGCGTCGTTGGCGCTATTGTAGGTCGAATAGAGGGAGATACCGTTGGCGACGATGTCCGGCTTGATTCGCCCGTCATCCGTTGGCCCCCACCCACTGAAAATACTCATCACGACATCGGAAGGCTGCGTATACCCACCCGGGATGTCATTGACCGCACCGACTGTGAGGATGTTCTTTGCGTTTCCCGCATACGAAATGCAGTCGTAACCGTCCGTGCCTCCATCAGGGTCGCGCGTGGTCGTGCTCCACTCCCATTGGTCGTTTTGCCAAACCCAGTGACCGCCTCCCGGCCCCGGCCCGGCATCATCTCGATCATTGCCCGCGGACTTGACCGAAGTGTAAAACGGCGCATTATAGGCAATTTCATCCCAAGTCGCGGTAATATCGTGATAAAATCCGAAAGCCCAGTCTTCGACTTGGCTGATGGTGACATCTCCCCACCAATACCAAGCGCCACCGCCGTAATCGTAGTACCACCCGGTGATATATCCGTAGGAGTGATTCGAAACTAACATCCCCGCCGCTGCTGCCGCCGCCACCTCCGAATCATCATAGTTCCAATCATAGGCATCGAGCGAGGCTTGATAGGCCATGCCTTTCGCATTGGGATCCACTCCCGCCGCGATCATCGTCCCGGCAACATGAGTCGAGTGATAGTGTGTTCCCGACGGACTGTCCATCTGAACAACTCGCCCTCCAAATTCCTGGTGGGTCAGCAATACGCCGCCTGCATCCCAGATGCCAAGATAATCCGTTCCTGCTCCCGTAAGGGAATAGCCTCCACTGCCTCCGGGCCAAACCTCGTCCGTGCTGATGGTTTGAGCGGCATTCAGATTGTTCGTCGAATAATACACCGGTCGCCCTGACTGATCAATGAACATCAACTCTATGTCTGAGTTTTCATTCAAAGCCTTTTGGGCAGGATCAGTGCTTCTTAAGAGCGTGAAATAGCGGGCGTTGCGGCCCATTTCCCACTCCTGACGGAATCTCGTGCTCAGTTGATACAGAACCGATGTGTTCGTCACCCCTTGGGAAAAGCCTGTCTCACAAGCCAACCCAATCCCCAAACCGACAATCATAATAACCCATAACTTCTTCATGAGCGCACCTCAATCTTTTGAATATGCAACAAAACAAGGGTCTCTTACATTTGATTTTTTCGCGGCATCTCCGCGATCTTCAGCCCTATTAATATACCATCTCTTTCTCCCGATGTCAATACAAAAATCGCCCAAGATAACTCTCTGGCCCCATGCCGTTTCCGGTGTCGAATTGGAGAGGACACGGACTGACTGGAAGAAGATGAAAAAGATTCGTACATTGTCCATTCGACCATGAGAGCAAAGTCCCCCACAGCCGCCTTGCAATGCCTTGGATTGACCACCGTTCTTGCCATCGTGTCATGTTCGTCGCCCAGTGCTAAACTCGCAACGAATCACGGAATTGCCTATCTTCCTCTGCGCGACGGGATGAAGTATGTCTATCAGCGCCAGTGCGACGGGCGTTTCGAGCCAATTACTATGGCGCTGCAATTCGTCAAGGGTGATCTTGAAACGCCTGAATTTCGCGTGGATGCGCCGGGCGTTGGAGATATGTTTCTTCGGAGGCAGAGCAATGCGGTCGTTTGCCTTTGCGAGAGGCCACAGGCACGATTGAAGGAATTGCCCGACGGAGAGCTCTACCTTTCCACTTGGCTTTTGGACGGCGCGACACCCGGCACTTTCTGGGAAGATGAAGATACCGGACTGCGGACGGCCGTCGCGGGTTATGAAGCTGTCACGACAGCGGCGGGAACTTTTGACGACTGCATCAAAGTTACTATTGAAGCGACGGAGATTCTCTGGGCAGTGACCGAAGAGCGCATCCGACGCGAAAAGCTATCGCCCGAGCAAGAAGACGCCATTTGCGAAAACCTTTCGTTTGTCTGCATTCGCTGGTTCGCGTGCGGCGTGGGCTTAGTCAAGGAAGAACATGGCGCTTGTCAAATGGAATTGATTTCATACAAATGATTTTTGGAGGTAGCAAGTGAAGCCAACGACATCTGTGAGCAAAATTATCTGCATTTTCTGCGGAATCATATTGGTCAATACCCTCTGGGCCACGGAATTGGCCAGCCGCCGTTACCATGAACCCCAGCCCTTGACCGAAATGAAAGCGGCTCTTGACACCGTCAAAAGCTGGGACGATGAACTGGCCGTGGTCGCTGATTTTGTGAAGAAATATCCCAAGGAACTGGAGCTGCAATTCTATGCGCTGGGATTTCGGCTCGCGGACAATCCCCGCATTACGCGTGCCGATTGCGAGAAAAAGGTGCAGGAAAATCCGAATGATTTCGGAGCCCTTTTCCTCGCCGGGCGCGCGGCGGAGACTCCGGACGAACGATTGAATTTCGCCCAGCGCATTCTCGCCAAGGACGGGCAGAACTACTGGGGTCTGCTGCTTCTTGCATGGTATCATGCCAACCTCGACCCGCCCAATTTTGAGAAGGCGGAAACCAATTATGCCAAAGCGATTTCAGTGGACAATTCGCTCCCTTACGCTTTCCGCGAACTCGGAAAACTCTATCAAACGAAGGGAGAAAAAGACAAGGCGGATGAAGTGTTTGTCTCTCTCGGAAAAATGATGCCCGATGAGTTCGGTCCTGTGCAGGCGCGTGTGGCGCTGCGAGGAGCGAACTATGCGGAAGGACTTGCGTTGACCAGTGAATTTCTGAAAAGCCATCCCACAAATCCGCAGGCCCTTAGCAAAGAGGCGCAGCTTCACCGGGAACTCAAGGACTGGCAAAGCCATATTGATGCGTGCCGCCGCCTGTATGCTGCAAAGCCCGAGAGCGACAATGCCTACAATTTGGCCTGCGCATTCTCGCTTGCAGGAGAACGGGATTCCGCGTTTGTCATGCTGAAGCTCGCCGCGCAAATGGGTTTCAACGATCTGGCGCAATACAAAGAGGATGAAGATCTCATTCCGCTGCATGACGATCCGCGATGGGGCGACCTTCTGACGACGGTGGAAACGGCCTATCGGGCGGAAGTGACGCGGCAGAAACAGGAAGCAATCGCTACTGAGAAGCAGCGCAAAGACAAGGCGCTGGGCAGTCGCCAGGAAACGCCTGCTCCCGACTGGAAACTGAAGGACTTCGGTGGCAAAGAAGTGAGCTTGGCTGGCCTGCGCGGCAATGTCGTCATCATAGATTTCTGGGCGACCTGGTGCGGCCCCTGCCGCAAAACCATGCCGCTGCTGGACAAGTTTTTCCAGGGAAATAGTCGAGCCAATGTCAAAGTCTATGGCATCAATGTCTGGGAACGCCAAAAAGACCCCGAGAAAGTCAAGAGCTTCATCCAAACGAACGGATTCAAATTCCCGATTCTGTTCGGAGACGACAAGGTTGCCTCGAACTATGGAGTAACAGGCATCCCGACTCTCTTCGTCATTGGCCCTGATGGCAAAATCGTCTATCGTCATGTGGGCTACAATCCGAACATTGCCGAGACACTGAGTTGGCAAGTCGAGGAAATCCTGAAGGCAGGAAAGCCGGAATCCAGGGACCAATAGCGTTGACGACATACATGGCGTTTGAACGCGGAAGGTCTGAGCCAGAAGGCATTCTGTCCTCTCAATCTGCAATCTTTTTTTCGCACCCGGACAGGTTGATTTTTCGCAACCTATTGTAAATTGGTGGGTAAAAATGCTACTGACCCACAGATAAATCCTTACACGGAATAGACTTCGGACTTGACTCTTTCATTTTCATATTATATATTGGGTGTAGAACCCGACTAAGTATAGTTCAGCCTCATCGTCGCGGTTTGAGTTAAGCAGAAGTCGCCAGCCGTTGCGTGTGATTGGGTCTATCGAAATCGTGTGATTGTTTCAGTCCCCGCGTGTGACATTGGCATGAGATTTTCTTTTTCGACGGCGACGACATCCGCTTACCCTTACATAGATGAGCGGCGAAGAGAATACGATGTGTGAACCTGGCTTCTGCCAGGGAGATGTAAGGAGAAGGCCCCGCCCGACCTCGGACGGGGCCTTTTATTTTCTTGACTCTTTTCGGATATATCGCTATACTATAGAAATTTTCGCGCATTCACGGGCAGGTCACCGACCTGCCCCTACATTAGATTCTGAATCGGCGCCGAGGAAGGTCATCAGACCCTCCCGCAATTCTCTGTTCTCGTCGAGACGGGTTCTCAACCTGCCCAGAATGTTTCGTCCGCGACCGGAGGTCGCGGGTAGTAATATTCGGTTCGCGGTGTCGGCTGCTTGCAGCCGACCCATCTTTCGAAAAGTAACCGCCGTGGCGGATGTGCCATCCGCCCGGCTCGGTAAAATGTCGCCGTTGTGGGTGTCCACACCCGCAATGGCGATAAATCCGTAAAAGAAACCAATGCCCGACGAACACGGCATCCCCACAGACGAAGAAATCGCAAGATGGCACGCCCGCTGGATAGGCGAGAATGCTTATCGCGTTGATGATGTCGTCCGCATCCTTCAGGAAGATCCTGAACGGGGATCGAAGAAGATCGTAGAACTGCCTTGGTATACGGAACAGAATGGTTTTAAAAGATGGGTTAAGGAAGAACGCTTGTTTGAGGAGTCAATCTTGGAGGGAAGGCCGATCCTTGATTTTCGCGGATGTGTGTTTCCCCCCAAGATTGAATTGAAGGCACTTGTATTCTGTTTCTCGCACTTTGAGGACGCCTATCTTTCCAGGGCGAATTTGTCGGGGGCGCAGCTGTTCATGGCGAATCTGTCAGTGGCGGACCTCTCGCAAGCGAGTTTGGTGGGAGCGAATCTCGCAAGCGCCAATTTGTCGAAGGCGCGGCTCCTGTGGGCGGATTTGACACGGGCTGGGTTCAGATTCTCGAACTTGTCGAGCGCAGATCTCTATGGTGCGGACCTCTCGGAGGCGGATTTTAGTGGAGCCAACTTGGTCAAAGCACAGTTGAGTGGAGCTTATTTCTTGAATTGCCGACTTGAAGGAATTGACCTCCGTTCACCGGATGGCTTCGCCGAATGCGATTCCCGGACTTTTTTCGGCCGGACCACCGCGAATAAAACAACTGCCTGGCTCTTTGATAAGCGGGTTATGGAGGAGCAGGAACTTGGACCCTATCATGCCATGAATACTTGTTCTGAAATCCGCCTTTGCTTTCGTGATAACGGGCTGTTTCATAAGGCGGCGATTTATTACGAGCAGGAAGAATATTGGCGGACGCGCGTGAAGTTGCGGGGATCGCTAAAAGATAAGATACTCGGGGCTTTGCGCTTGTTCTTTTTCGAATGGATGATAGGTTATGGTGAGAGGCCGCAGCGTATCATCGGTTGGAGCGTTGTAGCTGTCGTGTTGTGCGCTCTAATCTTCTTGGGGTGTGGCTATGAATGTGAAGTCTCGCCGCGAATTTTTGGGACGGTGAAATGTTCGGTTTTCGCTCCCTTTTCCAGCGAGGCATGGGGGAATTTCTTCAGGTGTTTGCGCTTTTCGATTGAGAATTTCACCACTCTCGGCTTCAGTAAGATGCAACCAGCGGAAGGCGTCAGCCATTGGGTGGCGTCGCTGGAAGGTGTCGTGGGCGTTTTGTTCGTCGCCCTTGCGACCGTTACCTGGGCGCGCAAGGCGATTCGCGATTGAGCAGCTTCCGTCGTCGGCACTAGCCAACTCGCTCCTGCGTGTTGGATGAAATATCCGATTTGCGAATCCGTCAGTCGAACGGCACGTGCTCCGATGCGTCGAAGCGAAGCAACACGCGGGAGCGTGTTGCCTAGTACAGTCTTAAGCACTGAAATGAAAACCCTATGGAGAAAATGACACGGACACCAGCGACTTTCCTGATTGCACTGTACGCGATTCTCGGGAGTCTGATGTTCTTCGGAATCCAAACGAGCAAATTGTTCCGGCCGAAGGCGGCGGCAGCCGAAATGGCGAAGCTCCCGTTAGGCCAGTTTGATTGGGGATTTGTCTGGTCGGACACCTTGGTTGCCGGCCCGGCGTTGCTCCTCGGGGGCATTCTCCTGCTCATCCGGCACCGGCGTGCTCATCGTCTGGGTCGTTTGCTCGTGTTCGCGGTATTTGCCATTAACCTCTATGCCATGACTTTCCTGTGGATCGGCTTCTGGGTGATAGGTCAACCCATCCGCGGATTGGAATTCTGGGGCAATGTTGTTCTCACCGCTCTCGCTGTCCTCAGCATGATTTACCTTGCTATTCAAACGATGAACGAAAATAGGCCTGTGCAAGGATGAAATCGAGCGTACTCGAGATTACTGTCACTTCGAGCGATCATTCATACGGGGCGAATCAGGAGATTCGCTACCGCGTCTCCCAGGCGCCGCGCGTGGGTGCCCTCACCCCGCGCGAATAAGGCGCTGTGGGCTAAGTGAATTTACAATCAGAAAGGAGTTTCCAGTCATGAACTCAAAGAAGAAAAACCTTGCGACCCGGTTGGAGCATTGCATCATGCCCACGATGACTGCAATGACCATATTGCTCTTGTCTGGTCTGTCGTTTGCTGCAGCTGCCGAGGACAGCGTCTTTACGCGGCTCTTGGGTGAAGGCAAACAGGTATTTGCGAAGGCCAAAGAGTCATCAAAACCGGAGGACTATCAGAGAGCCGCAGAGATTCTTGAGCAGGCCGCTGCACGAAATCCAAAGAATGCCGAGGTCCACTACTTCCTCGGTTACGCCTATGATCGGAGTCCGGGGGTCTTGACTCAAGAAGCCCAACCAACGCCCAATGTCCCCTTCGCGCAGAAGGTCGCCTCAGAGATGGCAAAGGCCATTTCTCTTTCGCCACGATATGAAGGCGAAATCATTGCCCTCGATCCCTATTCCAAATTGGCCTCTGCCTGGGGTGCGCTGGCCAACTGCTATATGTTTCGAGGCCAGATAGACTCTGTCCAGTGGGCCTTCGAACAAGGGCGGTCTCAAGGGGCGTATGGCCCGGCTTGGCTGGAGTACACGCGCAATGTTATGGCCAGTTGCGAGCCCGACGCAATCCTGTTCGCCAATGGGGATATGGATACCTTTCCCGTCTGGTTTCTGCAGGTGATGGAGCGATATCGGACCGATATCGTACTGGTGAACCTGAGTCTGCTGAACAACGCGCCGTATGCGGCACAGCTCAAGAGGAACTATCCGTTCGGCCATAACAAATTGCCCCTCACGCTCAGTGACTCCGAGATTGACTCGCTCCGGCGCCTTCCCTGGACTGAGCAGACGGTGGAAGTGCCCGTCAAGCCTGACAGTTTGAATCCGGAGGGGGTCATCCGATGGACAGTTAAGTCGACACTGCGGGGTAGTCTTCGTGTACAGGATCAACTCGTTCTCGACATTCTTCGTGCCAACCGTGGCCAGCGGCCCGTGTATTTTGGCGCCACTGTGAGTCGAGCCAATTTGCTCGGCCTTGAGGAATATCTGCCATTGGAGGGACTGCTCTTTCGCCTGAACTCTCACAAGGGAGAGCGGATTGCGGTTCAGCAGCTCCACCGCAACTGCTTCGATGTCTATCACTACGAGAGTCTCAGCGATCCGCTATGGCAGCTCAGTCCCGATTTGGCTAAGATGGGGCAAAATCTGCGCAGCGGGTTCATGCAATTGGCCTACTTCCAGTCCACCCAGGGCCAAAGGGCCGAGGCGAAGCGCGTTCTCGATTTCATGAATGAAAAGCTGCCCGAGAGCAAGCTTCCCTACTCGTCACCGCAATTGAAAGTTGAGCTGGACAAGCTATACAAATCCGTCTCAGAATAGTCAGCTCCTAAGTTGGTCTATAATCCTAAAGTGTGTTGAGGTAAGTGTCCTCATCCGCGTCGACGAATGCTTGCCATTGCGGGTCTGGAGACCCACAACGGCGATAATAATGGAGAATCAATGTTGAAACGCATTTCGGATGAAATTCAATTTGTTCCCTATCAGCAGCAAGGGGAACCAGCGCGGCGAGCGGGGCTCGTGCGCGTCGAGATGGACCTTACCGGTCTATCGGACAACGACATTCAGATTCTTGGCCACTCGTGTGAGGCGGTGGATTGCATCAATCCGATTTACCGCGATCAGTTTGAATCGAAAACGGCCATGATTCGGCGTTTGGTTTCGCGGTTGCGCCGAGTCGCAAGCCCTGAAGAGAAGGTCGCGCTCGACAACTACCGAACGCTCTTGGACTTGCAGAATAGTCCCTTCTCGCATTTGCCGAGGAAGAATCATTTGCTCGGCTTGGAGAGAAGCGCCGTTGAGGGGCTGGTCAAAAAGTGCAAGTCTGCGCGAGTCGAGCGGGATTTTGAAGCAGCGTCGCCTTTCTTGTTTGATGGGTTGACATTGCCTGACCGCGCCAATTTCTATCCCGAGGATTTGTCTGAGGAAGAATTGGATTTGCTCGGCGACCAGAGCAAAATTGTCAACAGCAGCGTCGTGCGCGAACGCAAGGGACTGAAAGTCGTCTTGAACGAAGAACGCTATCGCGCGGATTTGGGCGCGGCAATCACGCATTTAAAACGCGCTCGTGAGCTCTCGGACAATCCGAGTTTCCAGCTCTTTCTGGATGCGAAGATTATAGAGATGTCTTTCGGAACAACGGAAGCGCGCAGGCTCGCCGATTACACTTGGGTGCGGCATACATCGAAGCTCGATATTGTCATCAGCAGCGCGATAGAAGTCTATCTGGACAATTGGAAGAACGCTCGCGGAGCCGCAGCGGGTGCGGTGCTTGTCGAAAATCCCGCCGCGACCGGGCTCCTGCACGCGCTCATCAGCCACTTCGCTGAGTTCGAGGCCACTGCGCCGTGGACTTATAAGAAGGAGAACATTGACGAGGCGACGCTGCCGAAATTGAAATTCGTGGATGTTTTGAATTGGGCGGGCGATTATGTAAACGGGCCGATGACGATTATCGCGCAATCCCTGCCGAACGACGAATGGGTCATTCAAAAGATCGGCTCGGTGAATTTGGTCTATTACAATACGGGGCGCGCGATCCATAAGGTTTCGGGATTGCTATCCGCACGCGAATTCCTGCCGTCGCGCACCTATGAAAAGCAGGCGCCGTTGCTTTTTGAGGCGAGTCAACTTCACTCGGCGCTTCATGAACTGGGACACACAACCGGCATGATGGATCCACAACATCGCGAGAAGCAGCCGCGCGAGTATCTCGAAGTCGAATATTCGGGGCTTGAAGAGACGCGCGCCGAGCTCTTTGGCTTGTGGGCGATGCCGCTTTTGGTGCGCGACGGCGTCATCGAAGAAGCGAGCATGCACGCCGCTTACAATGCGATGCTGATGGCGATGGTTATGAGCTTGAAATTCGAACCCAAACAAGCTCACAACAAAGCGCGCAACATGATGTGGCATTTCTTTTTTGAGAAAGGTGCGATTAGCGTCTCCGAAGAAGATGGCCGGACGAGATACGAAGCGAATCTCGCGAAAATCCACGAACTGACTACGGAGATGCTGCGAGATGTGGCGAACACCAAAGCATCCGGCTCAAAGGAGAAGGCGCAGGAATTTCGCGAGAAGTGGTGCTATGATGATAAGCTCCGGCCCGAGATCGAGAGCCGCACGAAAGATTTTCCTTTGGGGCGCGGCCTCATCTTCCCGAAATTGAAACGCGACGGCGAGCGATTCCTGCGAGAATTCGTGTATCCGAAATCGTTTTCGCAGCAAGAGAAATTTGAGCGCGAGCTCTTGTCGTAGTGAATTCATTCCGGGCCGGTGAAGAACCAACTCAGTGAGAAGATGCTGTACGGAGCCGAAAGCGTGCCAAGAGATTTGACGATATATTAGGATAGTGACAATGCTCAACAGGAGACGACAATGAATGTTTGGAGAATGCTTATTTTGCCTGTATGTCTCGTCGCAGGGGTGGCGTTTGCACAGGCACCGGATACCCTTTGGACACGAGTGTACGGCGGCGATGGAAACGAGGGGGCTGTGGCTGTCCAACAAACAACGGACAGCGGCTATGTTGTTGTGAGTTCGACGACTTCTTTCGGAGCGGGGTCGCAGGACTTCTACTTGCTCAAAACCAACGCCGACGGCGACACGCTGTGGACGCACACCTACGGCGGAGCCGCGAAAGATCAAGCTCTCTCGGTGCGCCAGACCTCGGACGGCGGCTACATCATGGCCGGAGTCACCGATCCTGCGGGAGCAGACAGTGGCGCTGTTTATGTGATCAAGACCGATGCCGCGGGAATCGTCACCTGGCCGCGCACTTTTGGTGGAAACTATTATGACGCAGGCACCTGTGTGCGGCAGATAACGGATGGCGGATATGTCGTGGCTGGTGCCTCGGCACCCAACTTCTTTGATCTGGCGAATGCCTACCTGCTCAAATTGAACAGTTCAGGCACTCAAGTCTGGACTCGCAGCTACGGCGGCGTCGGAGTGGATTTCGCCTCTGCCGTCGAACAGACTTCCGACGGTGGATTTATCCTGGCGGGTTTCACGGCACCCTTCCTTTCGCTTATCGGGGATGTGTATCTGATTAAGACGAGCAGTTCAGGAACCCTCACATGGTCTCGCACCTTCGGAGGCGACTCGGTAGATATTGCGCTGTCCGTTCAGCAAACCAGTGACGGCGGGTACATTCTGGCCGGCGTGACGAAATCGTTTGGCTCGGGCGGGAACGACGCCTATGTCATCAAGACCAACAGCTCGGGGGATACCCTGTGGACTCGCACTTATGGTGGAAGCGAGGCTGATTATGCGGGCTCGATTCAGCCGACTGCGGATGGAGCGTACATCATCGCCGGAGGGACGGAATCTTTCGGTGTAAGCGGCTCGGCGGCATACCTCATCAAGATCAACAGTCTGGGGGATACGCTCTGGACCAAAATCGTGGATGGACCGGGCAACGACGGCGCGGCGGCCGTTCAGCAGACTTTCGACGGCGGCTTTATCGTCGCCGGGGCGACAAATTCGTACGGTCCCGACAGCTCCAATGTATGGTTGTTCAAACTAACGGAATGCAGCGATCTGACTCCATTGTCGCCACAATTGGTCATGACCCTCGCAGGCGAAGATATACAGTTGTTCTGGAATCCAATCACTCAATCCGTCGCGGATTGCCCAATCCATGTGGATCGTTACGATGTGTTCACGGATACCCTGGCTACGGGCGGTTTCAGCACGCTGTTAGGTGCAAGTTCCGACACTTCCTTCACTCATATTGGCGCCATCTCCGAGCCATACCTCACGCGGTTTTACCTCGTGAAAGCCGTTCGGTAAGACAGGGCACAAGAGATTGACACCTGTTTTTGATAGACTGATGTTACAAGACAACCACGGGGACATGCATCAAGTTGACGATTCCGTGGACGAGATTTCGTTTGAAGCTGACTGATCTTCGTCACGCAATCAAGGAGAAACTCTCATGAGCTACAAGAGTGTTCACTCTGGCATTTGGCTATCTGTTGAAGACGAAATAGATTACTGAGCCACACGCGACTGTCAATCTGAAATCCGCAACTTGCGAGCAACACAAATGTCTCGAAAGACCTGAGGACGCAGAATCCTATGGAATCCAAGCATATTTGCCCTTGGTGGCTTGGTTACTTGCTGGCTTCACCGCTTCGCCGCTTGAGACAAGATCCTCATCGGATTCTTTCGCCACATGTGCGCGCGGGGATGACCGTTCTTGAGCCGGGACCCGGCATGGGCTTCTTCACATTGGAATTGGCTCGGCTTGTGGGAGCATCGGGTCGAGTGATTGCCATAGATATAGAGCTCAAAATGCTGAAGGTGCTTGGCCGTCGCGCGCGAAAGGCGGGTCTGCAGGACCGCATTGTGCTGCGGCAGGCCGACAAAAACCGCATGGCAGTTGATGAAAACCAGGGGCAGGCGGATTTCGTGCTGGCGTTCGCCGTCGTTCACGAGTTGCCTGATGCGGCTGGTTTCTTTCGCGAGATGCTCAGTGCACTCAAACCGGACGGGCGAATGCTGCTGTCCGAACCTTCCGGACATGTCAATGCGAAGGATTGGCAAGAGACGGTTCGACAGGCTTTGGAGACGGGTTTTCAAGAAGTGCAGAATCTCGACATCTCGCGAGCACGCTCCGTGCTGCTGATGAAGCCGCACTCGAATAGCGAATGAGCTGAAGTCACAAACCATGACCGGTTTCCCGATTCACACTCCCCGTCTGCTCATCCGCTCGTTCACACTGGATGATGCCGAGGCGATGTTCAAAGTCCTCGGGGATCCGGAGACGATGCGGTTTTTCTCCATTTGGCTGGCGAAGTTGGTCGAAAACGCCCGGGGATTCATTCGCTGGGTCACGGGGATGGAGCGCGAGTATGGCTATAGCTTCTGGGCGGTGGTTGAAAAGGAGAGCGGGGAAGTCATCGGAGATTGCGGGCTTGCCCCGTTGGAAGGTCGTGGCCCGCAGGTCGAGCTCGGCTGTGACCTGCGCCGGGACAAATGGAACCACGGCTACGCCACCGAAGCCGGAGCCGCCAGCCTCGAGTACGGATTCAACGAACTGAAACTTGACCGCATCATCGCGGTGACCCATCCCGACAATGTCGCCGCACGGCGTGTCGTGGAGAAATTAGGGATGGTCCTCGAGGGGAAGGGAAGGCACTATGGCGGCGAATCAGTTATCTACGCAAAGCGAAGCCCGCAGCATCTGCCGCGGGATAGACTGTACATGATATTTATGGAGAACGAATGAAAGAAAATGCGAACACTATTCCAGCGGTCGCACCGAGTCCGCTGATGGGAAAAGCGTTGAGTGAGTTGACTTTTCGAGCGGTCATCTCTGGTCTTTTCGTTGGGTGTTTGATTGGTGCGTCGAATGTTTGCATCGGACTCAAGATCGGCTGGACTTTCGGAGCTTCGATTACCGCAGCGGTGATTTCATTTGCGCTTTTCAAGGGACTCAGCGGCATGTTGCGCCGGCCATACGGCGCCAAAGAGAACTTGATCACGGCGACCGCAGGAAGCGCCGCCGGAACGATGGCGTCTGCAGGCGGCTTCGTCGCGTGCATTCCTGCTTTGGAGTTGTATCGGCGACAGACCATGGGTCCGGGGCATAATCTGAGTTACGAACAATGCGTAATCTGGGCGATTTCGGTGGCTTTTCTTGGCGTCTTCTTCGCGGTGCCGTTGCGCAAACAAATGGTTGTGCGCGAGAAGCTGCGCTATCCCACAGGCACGGCGGCTGTGGAAACGATTAAGGCGATGTACGCGTCGGGGATTGAAGCGGTCAAGAAAGCGAGGATGCTCGTCTACGCGGGAATTGCGGCGGCTGTCATCAAAATGCTCTATAGTGTCAAACCCTTTGGAATCGGGCGTTTCGAAAATTTGTCGTTCGATGACTTTGGATTGCCAACGCTCGGCGTGCTCGGCATCACCTTCGCTGCGTTGCGTATGGGCATCGGCTTATCGCCAATGATGCTCGGCGCTGGAATTTTGGTCGGGCCCAAAGTGGGATGGTCGCTATTTGGCGGTTCGATTCTCGCTTGGGGCATCATCGCGCCCATTCTATTTGACAACGGTATCGTAAAATATACCACTGACGCAGCAACCTATACAAACGCGTTTCGCTGGGTATTGTGGCCGGGTGTCGCGTGCATGGTTGCGGCGGGATTTACAAGTCTGGGACTGCAATACAAAGTCATCGGCCACACCTTTTCTTCATTCAAGAAGCTCATTCGTCAGCGAGGCCGTGGTCAGGCCGAAGTGGACGCGGACGATGCGCCGGATCCGTTCCCGATGAAATGGTGGGCCGTCGGCATGGTGTGCGCCACCGTTTTGACCACCGTTTTCGCCCACACTTTTTTTGGCATTGAGATTTGGATGGGCATTCTTGCGGTAGTGCTCTCGTTTTTCATCGCGAGCATTGCCGTGCGAGCGACAGGCGAAACCGACATCAATCCCGTCGGCGCGATGGGCAAGATTACACAGCTTATTTATGGTGGACTCGCCCCGGGGCAAATCGGCACGAATCTCATGACGGCGGGCATTACCGCCGCGGGCGCCAGCCAGGCGGGAGATTTGATGCACGACTTGAAAGCAGGCTATGTGCTGAAAGTCTCGATTCGCAAGCAGGTGATCGCGCAGCTCTGTGGCGTTGTCGTCGGCGTGTTTGCAGCCGCGGCGGTTTATCGCTTGCTTACAGCCGCCTATGAAATTCCCGGCGATGATTTTCCAGGCCCCGCCGTGATTGCGTGGCATGCGATGGCCGAGCTCTTAGCCAAAGGAGTGAAATCCCTGCCGCATGGTGCTGTAACGGCTGCCTTGGTCGGAGCGATTGTGGGCACGGCGATTCCGCTTCTGGGACGAATCAAGAAAATCGGCAAATGGTTGCCCTCGCCCATTGCTTTGGGGATTGCCTTCATGGTGCATCCCTATTCGGCGATGTCCATGTGGCTGGGTGCATTCCTCACCGATCTTTACAACCGCAAGCACGCGGATAGAGTGGAGCGCTTTGGGGCCTCCCTTGCCTCGGGGCTCATCGCAGGCGAAGGCCTGATGATGGTCGTGGTTGCGATTCTGCTCATTCTGGGTGTGTCGTGGGTTTGATGCGTGAAGGAGATTGTGATGATCCGTTGGGCGGGTGCAAATGTGCCCGCTCTTTTGTTTGAGCGAGTGGAAACCACAAAGTAAAGCGCGGCGTTTGAGGAAAGTGCAGGAGTTTCTCGGCAGAGAAGGAACTAAGGCAAAGGGAGCCCGTGACATAGCTTGACAAAGGCCAGGGGAGTTTGTATATTTAGGTACTGGATTTCTTAAACTCGGTGATATTTTTCGATACCTCGGTCTGACATGAAGGAAATTCGATGACGCCACACGGCGGAGGATTTTGGGACCTTGTTCGGGTTGCCAGCCCGTTTGCGCAGCTTATTCTGCTGATTCTGGGCCTGATGTCGGTCATCTCCTGGGCGATTATTATCGAGAAAATACTCTTCGTTTTGCGGTCTAAGTCGGATAGCGAGACTCTCTCGCGCTATCGCTGGCGCCAGTTTGACCCCCATAGTCTATTTTTGGAAGCGCGACGCTTTTCCCGAGCGCCTGTCGCGCGGGCTTACCTTCATATCTATAATTACCTCTTTGAACGCGGGGACATCCCCGGACGCGATCCCGAATTGGTTGGCCGCGAATTTGGGCGAGCCGCCGCCGCGCAACTTGCCCGCGCCGAACGCTTTCTTCCTTTTCTCGCGACTTGTTCGAGCGCAGGGCCTTTCTTAGGGCTTTTGGGGACAGTCTGGGGAATTATCTCGGCTTTTCAACGCATCGGCATCTGGGGCTCGGCCAATATCGCAGTGGTTGCGCCCGGAATCGCGGAGGCGCTTGTAGCCACCGCCTTAGGCCTGGGCACCGCTATTCCCGCGCTGGTGGCCTATAATCTCTTCACTTCGCGGATTCGCAAAGAAGCGGCGCGCATCGAAGCGTTTGGTGAAGACCTGGTCTTCGCCGTCGGTCAATGGTCGGCGAATCCCGGCCAAGCGACGCGCGTTCCTCGGACGGCTCCATGAAAAAGTTCCGACTCCCTTACACGCCAATCCCCGACATCAATATCACCGCGCTGGTGGATGTGACACTGGTTTTGCTCATTATCTTTATGGTGACAGCGCCGATGCTGAAAAGCGCTCTCGACATTGAAATCCCGCAGGCCGCTAATGCGCTAACGACTTCGGAAGAGGGCATTGAAATCAATATCCAGAAAGACGGCACGATTTACATTGACAAGACTCCCATACCCGTCGAGCAGTTCGAGATTGCGTTTCAGCAGGTCTATGCGCCGGCAAGCCACGAGCCGGTCTTTCTACGGGCAGACCAGGAAGTTCCCTATCGCGATGTGTTGCGAGTCATTGATGTCTTGCGCGGATCCGGAGTTCAAGATTTGGGGCTTGTGGCCGAGCCGCTGGTCAAAAAATGACGCCCTATATTTTCGCTTCGATTCTCCTCCATGTCCTGTTTGTGGCGGGGATGGTGTGGGGAGGGATTCGGTTTGGGCCGACGAAGAAGCCCCTGCCCTCGGCGACCGTTGTGCATCTTGTGCGCCGAGCAGGCTCGCCCGCAGGAACAACGCAGGCAGGTGCATCAACATTCACCATTCCGGAGCCCAAAAAGCCGCTGGTAACCCCGTCACAAGAGAAATCCAGTGCGAAGAAACCTGCGCCCGCGCCGACACAAGGGAAAGTGGAATCAAAAGGCGAGGGCCGAAGTCTATCGGGTGCGGCGGGGACGATGCATGTCGGCGGAGATTTTACTTATGATTGGTACCTGGCTCTTATTCAATCCAAAATCGAGCAGAGTTTTCGGCCTCCGCCGGGACGGCGCAAATCCTTGATGGCGATTCTGGAATTCCGCATCTCCAAAGCGGGCGAGATCGTCGGGCTGCAACGCAGGCATAGTTCCGGGGACTTTCTTTTTGACCAGGCGGCGGAACGCGCTGTCCGCGCCGCCGGTCGTTTTCCGCCGTTACCTGCGAATTTTGAAGCCAGCGAACTGGGAATTAATTTTGAATTCGTATCCAATCCATCACCATAAGAATTCGTTCTTTTCCATGGCAGCGCTTCTTCTCGGGGCAGCGGCCTGTTTTTTTCCGCGCTTTCTGGAGGCTCAGCCGCCGACCTTCACGCTGCGCGTCGAAACTACCTCAGTGCAGCGCATGGCGCTCGTCGTGATGCCTTTTTCATCCGACACAGCTTCAACATGGACGGGTGATTTGCCGCAAACGCTTCGAGATCTCATCGAAGAAGACTTGGCGAGTTGCGGCTACTTCAACATTCTGGATCCCGCGCCCTATGCGGCGGACACGGCTTCGCTCTTCTTGACTTTGCCGAACCAGCCTCCGCGGATCATCGGCAATGCCGAGGCAGGATGGTCTGCTGTCACGGCGAATATCGGAATCACACAGCCGCCCGTACCGACTCCAATTCACATGCGCGAGTTCCGTTTCATCGCCGATGAATTGCGTTCGAATGCCCATCGTATCGCGGCGTGGATCACCAAGATGCTTACGGGCGAAGACGGCGCGTTCACCAGCCGCATTGCATTCGTGGCGCGGCAAAGCAGGGACAAACATCTTTGGGTCATGGACTGGGATGGAGCGTCCCCGCAAGCACTGACACAGGACGGAGAGATCAATATCTCGCCTCATTGGACACCCGATGGTTCGTGCCTCTTCTTCACCAGTTTCCGGCGCGGCAATGCGGACATTTATCGTTATGATTTGGTGACAGGGCGAATCTCGGTGGCGGTCAGCGGTCCCGGTGTGGACAGCGCACCGGTGGTGTCGGCCGATGGAGAATGGGTCGCGTTCAGTTCCTCTGTGGATGGGAATGCCGAAATCTTCCGAATGCGTCCGGACGGTACACAGCGCACCCGCCTAACGGTAAGCTGGGGCATAGATACCTCGCCAACTTGGTCGCCGACCGGACGGGAAATTGCGTTTACTTCCGACCGCAGCGGCTCGCCCCAAATCTGGCGAATGGATTTTGACGGGGGAAATGTGCGGCGCATTTCTTTCGTCGGTGATTACAATGATTCACCCGTCTGGTCGCCGCGCGGAGACTTGATTGCCTATGCGGGTCGCAATGGCGATTTTCAAATCGTCACCATGACGCCCGAAGGAACCAATCTTCGGCAACTCACTTCTCCGCCGGGTGCAAGCTATGATCCCGCATGGTCGCCCGATGGAATGAAGATTGCCTTCACTTCGACGCGCGGCGGCAGCGAGGCGATTTGGGTGATGAACTGGGAGGGCAGCGACCCCCGCAAAATCACTTCCGGCATCGTCGCAATGGCTCCTCAATGGGGGCCGATTGAAGCGGTGAAGTAGATTTGACCTTGTGGTTTGTTTTCTGCATTTTTCCACATCGCATTTCCAATAGCGATTCTCAGGTGCACAAAAGGAGACAGACGATGCGCAGATTTCTTCTACCTATCGTGATTGAGAAGGACAAGGAAGGCTACTTCGTGTTCTGTCCCACGCTTCAGGGCTGCTACTCTCAAGGGGATTCCTATGAGGAGGCCATTGGGAATATCGAAGATGCAATTCGGCTGCACCTGGAGGATCGGTTGGCGAGAGATGAGCCGATCCCGACCTCTGAAATGGTGAGTCTGGCCACCTTGGAGGTAGAAGCTTGAATCCTCGCTCGCCTCGTGTGACTGCATCCGAGGTTATCCGTGGATTGGAGAAACTCGGTTATGAATTGGTCCGGCAGAGTGGAAGTCATAAGGTCTATAGAAATAAAGCTGGCAAACGAGTGACCGTGCCCTTTCACGCGGGGAATATTCTTCACCCAAAATTGTTTAAGAGTATTCTGACGGATATTGGGATGACGGCGCAGGAATTCGCGCGTTTGCTCAAGAAGGCATAGAAGAGAGCTCCATGCAACCCCAAATATCTATTGACCACGAGAAAATCGCCGCCTTCTGCCAGAAGTGGAAGATCACGGAGTTCTCGCTGTTCGGCTCGGTGCTGCGAGAGGATTTCGGTCCGGATAGCGATGTGGATGTGCTGGTGACTTTTGCCGATGATGCGCGCTGGTCATTGTTTGACATTGTCCATATGGAGGATGAACTGAAGGAGATATTCGGGCGAAATGTGGACATGGCCGAGCGCAAGGCAATTGAGCACAGCGAAAATTATATCGTGCGTCGGGGAATTCTATCAAGTGCCAGGGCTGTTTATGCACCGCGATGAGTCCTATCTGATGCATATTCTGGTTGCCGCACGAAAGATCCTTCAGAAAACAGCCTCTGTGACCTACGAGCAATTCTTGGAAGATGAGAATCTGCAGGATTCGGTAATTCTTCAGATCGCCACGATTAGCGAGGTAGCGCAGGGGCGGCTCTCTTTGCCGCGCTTGAGATGGGCAAGAATCTGCGAAAGGAATGCGAAAGGAAGATGTGGTGGTGGTCCTTTTGCCCGACACAGGCAGAAATTATTTGAGCACCATATTTAATGATGAATGGATGGACAAAAATGGGTTCCTGAGCAGCAATGAAGATGAGATTTGAGACCAGAGCCATTCATGTGGGCGAAGAACCCAATCTGCAGCCCGGCGGGAGCGGTGATGTTGTCGTTCCCATTCATCTCGCCTCGACCTTTGCAAGGCGAGAGACGGACAAACCGACAAGCGGATACGAATATTCCAGAACGGCAAATCCGACTCGCGCCGCCTTGGAGAAGCGGCTGGCTGCCTTGGAAGATGCGAAATTCGCCTTGGCGTTCGCTTCCGGGATGGCTGCTGAGACGGTTCTGCTGCTCACCCTGTTAAAGCCCGGAGACCATGTTATCTTATCCGACGATTTGTATGGCGGAACCAAGCGATTGTGTCATCATGTCTTCCAGGAGAATTTCAAAATCGGATTCAGTCATGTTGACCTCTCTCGTCCTGAAGATATAAGAGATGCGATCAAAAGAAACACAAAGTTGATCTGGATCGAGACTCCGACGAATCCCTTGATGAAGATCTGTGACATCAAAGCGGTTTCGAAAATTGCGAGAAAAAAAAGCGTCCTGGTGGTTGTGGACAATACATTCATGACTCCATATTTCCAGCAACCATTGAAACTTGGTGCGGATGTCGTCGTTCACAGCACAACAAAATATCTCAATGGACACAGTGATTCCGTGGGGGGTTGCATCATCCTCTCCTCAGAGGAAATCCACGAGAAACTCAGATTCAACCAAAACGCTTTGGGTGCAATCCTTTCGCCATTTGACAGCTACTTGGTTTTGAGAGGAGTAAAAACATTGGCCGTCAGAATGGAGAAACATAACAAGAACGCAATGACAATTTCGAGCTTTCTGGAAAAGTCTCGCAAAGTGAAGAAGGTGCTTTATCCGGGATTGGAAAATCATCCTCAACATGAGCTGGCAAAGAAGCAGGCATCGGGATTCGGAGGGATGATATCTTTTGAAGTTTACGGAGGATTACGAGGAGCAAGAAGATTCTTAGAGAGTCTCAAGATTTTTTCGCTGGCAGAAAGCTTGGGGGGTGTCGAGTCCTTGGCAGAGCATCCGGCTTCAATGACCCATTCTTCCATACCCAAAAAAGAGAGGGAGAGAATAGGGATCAGTGACTCCCTAATACGATTGTCTGTGGGGATTGAAGACATCGCAGATTTGAAAGAGGACATACATCATGCGCTGGGGAGACTATGAAAGAGGGCGAGCTCGGCACAATGCGGCCGTCTCGTCATCCTGCTCTTCGGATGTGGAAGGGGGCCGATTGAAGCAGTGAAATGACAGGTGCGAACAAGCTAAGTTGTCACACCGCTCATGTCGCGTGCTCGGACGGTTAGCACATGGATACACGGATAGGTGTTCCGGAAAATCTGAATTCAAGAATGCACGACAGAAAACGAATCATACATTCTCACTTCTCTATGGAGGTTACAATGACAAAAAGAATCCTTGTGCGTGTCCTGCCTTTTGTGGCAGTCCTAATGATGGTGGCGCTGCTTGTTCCCGGCTGCGCCAAAAAAGCCAAGCCGGGCACGGAGGAACCCAAACCAACGGTTCAAGTGGAACCAACACCCGCACCGCCGACCCCTCCGTCGGACACCACCGGTCAAGCTCTTCGGCAGTTTCAAGAGCAAATGGCGGCGGACCTGAAACTGGTGCAAGCCATCTATTTCGACTACGACAAGTCCGACTTGCGCAAAGAGGCTCAGGATGCGCTCAGTAACGATGCCAAGCTCTTCCAGAAGTATCCTCAGTGGAAGATCAAGATCGAAGGGAACTGCGACGAGCGCGGAACAAACGAATACAACCTCGCGTTAGGCGAGCGCCGCGCGATATCAGCGCAGAAGTATCTCGTCAGTCTGGGCATTGATGCCGCTCGGCTTTCGACGGTGAGCTACGGCGAAGAGCGCCCCCTGGACTTCGGTCATGATGAAGCGGCCTGGGCGAAGAATCGTCGTGACGATTTCAAAGTCGAATACTAAGTCTCCCTCATGCCCCGAATAGGCCGGCACATCTTGCTCGGCCTTGCCGTGCTTGCGTTGAGTTGGCTCGGTGAGGGCTGTGCCTCGCGCAAGCAAGTCATGGCGCTCCAAGAGGAGCATGCGACTCTGCGTGCTAAGCTCGACTCACTTCACACGCAGAACCAGCAGATCATGGCCGCGATTGGCGTGCAGGATGCGAGCCTTCGTGAGCTGCGGGCCACCATGGATTACAAAATCTCGCAGGTTGATGAGCGAGTGCAAACGGTGGCTTCGACAATTGGTCAATCAGATTCGCGCTATGCCGAGCTTGCCGCCGCCATGGAAGAGATTAACCGACGCGCGGTGTCAACCGATACAACCGGCGCTATCCTGGGCAAAGATATCTTTGACGCGGCCCAAGCGGATCTCACGCGCGGAAGCTACGACCTGGCCGAAGAAGGATTCATGCAATTTCTGCGTCGCTTTCCTGCTTCGACACTGGCCGATGATGCTCAGTACGGTCTCGCGGAGTGCTACTACGGCCGCCAGAAATATCCGGAAGCCATCCATGAATATCAGCGGCTCTTGCAGCTTTACCCTGACGGTGACAAAGTTCCGGCGGCGCTTCTCAAAATCGGTCTTGCCTATGAGAAGCTGGACAACCTGCGCGAGACAAAGAAGCAGTGGGATATTCTGATGGAAAAATATCCCAAGAGTCCCGAATCAGCCATTGCAAAAGACCGGCTGAAGAACTTGCCAAAATTGTAGGCGCTGCAAAGAGCCGCACGAGCCTCTGGACCCGCCACAGCGGTCTCTTGCATTTTCCTATGGGCTGGCTCTGCCTGCCCACCAATAGGAGGCCGGCCGGAGGCCGCCGGTAGGAATAGAAATTCTGGGTGGGTGACACACCGTCCACGGCGAAGGGCGAGAGATAGAAGCCCCGCGACCTTGAAGGTTAGCGGGGCTTTCTTCTCTCATGGAGGTATCGAGAGAGGGCGAGTTTCGAATTACTTTAGCAGAAGCATCTTGTGCGTCGCCGCGCCCCAAGTTCCCGATAGGCGGACGAAGTAAACGCCGGAAGCGAGATTGGCTCCGTTGAAAGTGACATTTTGGGTGCCAGCCGTTTGCATGCCATCCATCAAGACGGCCACCTCGCGTCCCAGCACATCATAGACAGCCAGTTTTACCTTGCCTGTCGCCGGAACCTCGTAGCTGATGCGCGTCGTCGCATTGAAAGGATTTGGATAAATTGCATTCACTCCGAACTTTTGAGGGACAACCACAGGTGCCTCGTCAGCTTCCAGGGTCTCGTCGAGAGTGAAATCTGCTTCAACCTCAGGTGTCGTCGGATCAACAGTCAGTGTCGTCGCTTGAGATGGATCGGAGGCATTGGGATAATATCGCGTGGCCAGCGATGTCCGGTCCGCTGCAAGAATATACTCGCCTTCAGCGACTGCCAAATAGTAACGCCCGTCGGGCCCGGTCTCTGCAGAAGCCGTCACGGACCCTTCGGCGCGGACCAGCACACCCTCCAGAGGATTCCCGCTCCCATCACGAATGACGCCAGTGAAGCTGCAGAGTCCACCATTCATCCACGGCGATAGGGCAATGGCGATCTCAGGTGACGAATTCGCGTTGACATTCAGAACCGTTGCCTGCCACCAGAATGGAACATTATCGTAGTATTCATGCAGATAGCCGGGCGCGCCGCAAAGGACGATATAGTGGCCATAAGGCAGACGCTCGAAGCTGAATGTGCCGAGGCTATCCGTCCTCTGATGAAACATCATCATCGGCCCGGGCCCTACTCGGAACAGGATGGCATGAGCGTCCTCTATCGGGATTCCTGTCGAATCATCGGTGACAAGGCCGCTCAATTGACCTTCAAAAGGCGGCATGATGGGATCCAGCGTGAAGTCAATGCCGTCCACGACAGACCCAACATCAATGACAATGGGATCCGCCTCTTCCGGAAAAGCCGCTTCCTGCCAAAACTCCGGTGCGAAGCCGCATGCATCCGCCCGAACAACATAGGTACCCGGCGGGAGACCTCCCAAGCTGTAGTAGCCATGTTCATCCACAGGCGCGCGGAACTGGTAAGGATGCGGCCAAATGCCGAACGCGGTAACATGCGCATGCCATAGTGGAATCGGGCTGTTGTCCACCGTGACTCGACCGGAAATCACCCCGCCAAGAGCCAGATCAAAATCAATCCCTTCGGTAACACTTCCACTCACAACCGAGACAGGTGTCGCACCTTCAATCCCCGGAGAATCGTCATAGAATTCCGGCAAGTAGCGCCTTGCGTCGGCCCTCACCCAATAGCTGCCGGGATACAAGAACTGAATCAGGTAGGTGCCGTCTTCGCCGGTCAGAACTGTACGAATTGGATCGCGGTGAGGCGGAATGAAAAGCGCCACACAAGCGCGCGGAATCGGCGCACTCTCCTCGTCGGTTACTGTTCCAGTAATACCGCCCCAGCCAGCTTCAGAAATCGCCACGAAGCCGGCTCCCATGAGGGGAGTCTCCTCATAGGTTGTCCGAGCAATCACACTGCCGCGACCCGTCTGACTTCCCGCTGTAAAGAGACCTCCCTCGGTGATGTCGCCGAGCCAACTGGGTTCGACTTCCCATTCATAGGTTAAGCCTCCAATGGAATCGCCGAAATTCGTGACAACCCATGCCTCATATTGAACGGTTTCGCCGGGCGTCAAAAAAACATCCCGCGGTCGCACAACGACGAAGTAGCGCTCATCCTCAACGGACACATGAGCGCGCCCGACATATCGAATGCTGTCCAAATAGAAAGCAGCCGAAACCATTCCATGGCCATGAGTGTTTCCAGCCGTGAAGAGACCGTCATCATTGATGGAACCGAGCCACGATGGATGAACCTCCCATTCCCACTGCTCGACGACAATCGTGTCGCCGTTCGTATCATAGGCGGTGGCTGTGAAAGCCTGTTGTGCGCCAGACAAGAGATGGGCTCGCGGGGGCTCAATAACAACTTGTACGGCAGAAGCGTAAGGGGCAACCAAAGCCACCACAAGCACTGCAAGGGCCAATCGTTTCATTCCTGCGTCCTCCTAAAAGTTTCATGTTTGCTTTTCTGCGTGTGCTCAGTTGTTTGACCCAGCCGCTCGCCGAAGGTTTAACAGAATCCAAACTGGGCTTGACATCGCCGTGGGAAGTTGGCATCTGTTGCTTTGTTTTTTAGGGACATAGGGCAACCCGCGTCGTTGAAGACCAAAAGCCATGCCCTGCGGGGCAGCAAAATGCCTTCCACTTCCGATTCCTTAGGTTTTTCTTGACTTTATGCCTACTGTTGCCTATATTTAATGGTTGGTTTTTAAGGAAGAAACAACCCAATGTGCCTATACCATTTTTGGTGTAGGTGAAAGGAGCGGTCATGAAAAAAGCGCTTGAGAAATCGGGGAGATACCTGCTCGCGATTCTCTCCATTATTCTAATTGCAAATGCTGCGTTGGCGGCGTGGCGAAGCGAGCCCCGTCGGTTGCCCGAGGCGGCCAGTTTCCCAACATCCCCCTCACACCTTGACGAGGGCACCGATACGCTCTCCTGGGATAATGGCACGGCGATCTGGTTCTTCTCCTATCCCGCTGAAGCAGGAGAAGACTCGCTCTTCAATGTCCGCTTTCTCTCCCCCGATAGCTGCAAACTCCAGGGAGCCTTCTTCATGCTCTATCTGGGTGAAGACAGCCTCTACACGGCACCCTATTTCGCGCCTTTGGTCTGGAGCATGGGAGCCGATAGTTTTCCCAGCCAGATTTTGGGTGGGGATACGGTGCCGTGGGCTGAGGTGAATGCCTTCTATCCGAATTGGTTTTTTGCGGACCTCTCGAGCTTTGAGATTCATCTGGACTCCGCAGAGTGGTTCCATATCGGATTCACGGGTGTTCTGGAACAATCCACCGACACTATTGCCATCGTTGCTGATAACGGCGTTCCAAGCACGCCTTACAGCGGTTTTATGTGGCGAGGCGAGTGGTACTCTATGGACTCTCTCTACGGCGTGGGCTACAACCTGTTCATTCGAGCCTTGGTGGATTTGGGATCGGGCGGCCTTCGAGTTCTCTCGCCCGGCAACATGCCTACAGCATTTCACCTCGATTCGCCTTATCCCAATCCCTTCAATCCAACAACGACCTTGCGCTTTTCTGTAACCACGGCCGAGCCCGTTCAGCTAACCGTAAATGATATTCTTGGCCGCACCGTAGCAACGCTGATTCAAGGCCGCATGTCGCCGGGTGCTTATTCCATTGCGGTTGACGGCACCTCTTGGCCTTCCGGAATCTATTTTGCGAATCTTGCACAGGGGCGGAATCGGCAAGTGGTGAAGCTTGTATTGATGAAATAGAGGGCCCCCGACCCGCAATAGCGACAAAAGCCGAAATCCGAAATCCGAAAGGCAGAAAGATTGGCCAAAGAACCGACGCAGTTTATGGTTCGGACGGAACAGTTTGCACTTCGAGTGGTTCGCTAAACCTTGGTCGCCGTTGTGGGTCTCCAGACCCGCAATGGCGGAGAGAAAGATGCTTCATCGCCACGAACGATTGAATTTTGCAGGAAGTATTCACTTCGTGACCTCGGTGACCCGTACGCGAGGATCGTGGTTTGTCAGCTCGGCGATATGTTCTGAAATACTGAGGATCTTCAAGTGGAATCGCTCGACATATGAGATTCATTGTCTCGGCTATGTTCTGATGCCGGATCATCTGCATGCGCTTCTTGTTCAAGCAACAGCCGGGCAATCCGTCTCAGCCCTGATGCGCAGTTTCAAGAGTTATACTTCTCGCCACTGTCATGTTTCTGCCTACTCCATGGCGAAGCTGTGGCGAAACTATTTCGATGATGTGCCCGTTCCCGGTCCGGATGCTGCGATGACAAAACTGCGTTACCTTCATGATAATCCTATGCGGCGACGACTTGTCAGTGTCGCAGAAGAATATCCGTGGTCAAGTGCGCGGGACTATGCTGAGTTGCAGCAGGGAATCGTTTCCTTGACAAGAATAGACGCCATTGCGGGTCTGGAGACCCACAACGGCGAGTGAAGTGGGAAGGCGTAGGGGCACGGCGTGCCGTGCCCACCAATGTTCGGGAACGCGGTGCGTGAGACGACCGCGGATAGCAAAGGCTCACACAGTGAGGTGCCTTGACTTCAAACGGCTTTAATCCCTTCTTCATCATCAATCCCCGAGCGGGGCCGGCGCGGAATCAATTTCGGCTGCGCAAGCTGATTGCAGAAAGCCTGCGCCGGAACCTGCGGCTTGACGCGATTCATGTCACGCGCGCCTGCGGCGAAGCGATGGAGATTGCGCGTAAGGCTGCCACGGATGGTTTCAATCCGATTGTAGCCGTCGGCGGTGACGGAACCATCAATGAAGTGGCCAACGGCATCTACGCAAGCGGGGCGACGCTCGCCGTGCTGCCGGGAGGCTCGGGCAATGGCTTGGCGCGCCATTTCAAAATCCCGTTCCGATTGCGAGACGCTTTGCAGGTTCTTTCGGCTGGCAAAACGCAGGCGATTGATGTCGGATGGTGCGGCGACCGGCTCTTTCTTGTCACTTGCGGTGTCGGATTGGACGCATTGGTCGCGTTCGAGTTTGAGCAGTCGCAGAGCCGCGGCTTTTTCTCCTATTTCCGCATGACGGTGGAACAGCTTGCAAAATTTCGACCGGAGGAAATGTATCTGTCCTTGAACGGGCAGCCTCCGGAATCGGTGCGACCACTGCTCATCACCGCGGCGAATTTGAATCAATGGGGCGGTGGCGCACGCATCGCGCCCGACGCGTCGGCAACAGATGGATTGCTTGATGTCGTGGTGGTGCAGCCGGTGTCACTCTTGAGGGGCTTCAGTCAGATTCCTGCCCTCTTTCTCGGAAGAATCAACCGTGCGCCGGAAGTGCGCACTTTCCGAACGCCCACTTTGACAATTCGCCGCGCGTCGCCGGGACCGCTGCATCTTGATGGCGACCCTATCCTCGCCCCTGCCGAAATCTCCATACACATTGAAGAGCAAGCCATGAAGTTGGTCGTGCCATGAGGCATCACAGGCATTTGACCCTACTTCTCCTTCTCGCTTTCTTGGCAACAGCGAGCCTTTCGGCGCCACTGCGCGAAGAACAGATGCTCGAGCAGGTGCGCTGTGAATTGCTCGTCAAATTCCGCGAAATGAACACGGCACTTGATGAGGCGAGTATGTTGCCTGCTGATTTGCACGCAAAAATCGTCTCGGCTGGTCCAGCTCTGCCCGCACATGCAGGCAATTTCCCATCGCGGGAATTTGAGAAAGTGCGATGCTATCGCTTCGTTGACGAGCAGCGCGCGCGGGATGCTCTTCGATTCTTTCGGGAAAACGCACAAATCTCATGGGCCGAGCCTCGTTTCATTCGGCACACCTGCGGTCCACGGCTTTGGAACGAGGCGCGCCCTGTTGACCATCTTGACGGGCCGCCAAACGACCCCTTCTATCCCTTGCAGTGGAGCCTCAAGCGAGTGCAGGCTGAAGCGGGGTGGGATTTGTCGCAAGGCAATTCCAACCTAATCATCGCTATCTGCGATTTGGGAACCGACTTTACACATCCTGACCTCGCTCCTCACCAATGGATGAACTCTGAGGAGCTGGCAGGTCTTACCAGCATTGATGATGACGATAATGGCTTTGTGGACGATTGGTATGGCTATGATTGGGTGGATTTGGACGGAGACCCATCGCCAGAAAATGGCGACAGTCACGGCACACATATAGGCGGAATCGCCGGCGCTGCGCGCAACAACAGCATCGGCATCAGCGGCTTGGCGGGGAATTGCCGTCTTATGGGTGTCCGCTGCGGGACAGGCATCGCCGTTCCCTATGGATTCGAGGGAATTTACTATGCTGTCCAATCCGGTGCCAAAATCGTCAACTGCTCCTGGAGCGGCACCGGCTTTTCCAATTACGAGAATGAAATCATCGCCTATGCCAGAGATCTCGGTGCGATTATTGTCGCTGCCGCAGGAAACGAAAGCGAGACAGCCAGCCATTATCCGGCAAGTTACGATGGAGTCATCAGCGTCGCGGTCACCGACATCGCCGATTTCGCAGCGGACTTCACAAATTATGGCCCATGGGTGGATATTTCAGCTCCGGGCGTGGATATTTTCTCCACCTTGCCTCAGAATCATTATGGCTATGCCAGCGGTACTTCCATGTCGTGCCCTCTCGTGGCGGGAGCTGTGGCTTTGGTTTGGAGCCGATGGCCACAGCTTTCAGGCAATCAAATCGCATCGCGCCTGATCGCATCGGCCGATCCCATTGACATTCGCAATGGCACATGGGTGGGACAATTGGGCTTGGGCCGTCTCAATGTCTATCGTGCGTTGGCGGACACTCTGTCGGGAATCCGCTTGGAACGCCTTGCTTGGCAAGAAGTCGCGGGGGATATGGACGGGCGCGTCGAACCCGGCGAGCGCGCCCTGCTGACGGTATCGGTGTGGAACGACCTTGCTCCGGCGCAGGATGTTACCGGATTCATGGAATTCGCGACCTCCAATGCACGGCTGCTGCGCGATACCTCGCCTTATAGTGATTTGCCCACAGGCGGCCCCTACGCCAACATAAGTCCGTTTTTTGAATTTGAAATGCTTTCAGATGCGCAAAATGGCCTTGTCATTCCATTAGCTTTGGAATGGACGGACGCGACAGGGCGTCTTTTGGCGCGGACGACATACAATCTGCAGCCCGACTCGCAAACGACGACGCTGGCCAACGGCGCTCTGGCGTTAGGCGTTGGCGAGAACGGATGCTTTGGTTTCTACGATTACATTCAGAACTACCAAGTCGGCGCTGGCTTGCAGGAGCTTGATGAGCCATCGAACTACCTTTGGCATGGCTCTCTTCTGGTCGGAGTACACGGTATGGTTTCCGATAACTGTTTCGGCAACACTGACGCGACCCGATTTGACTTCCTTGCGCTGCCGGAAAGCACTGCTTGGGTCGGTCCGAGCACCCGCGCTGACCTTGAAGCGCACGCAAGCTTTCGCGACAGCGGCTCTCTTTCCCCTCTCTTCATAGAGATTCATGCGAACGTTCTCACGTTCTATGGTGCTCAGGCAAACCACCTCTTCATTTTGGAATTCACCGCTGTAAATCGCGGTGTCAATGCGTATGACGAGGCTTATCTGGGTCTTTTTCTTGACTGGGACATTCCCCATTGGGGTATGAACACCGGCGGCTTCGACATGACGGGCGATTTGGCTTATGCTCGGAGCATGCTGCCTGGATTCTCATGGGGTGGAATTGCCTCGATTACGCATCCCTTTTCCGCCTTCCGCCTTCTTCGCAATGAAATCGACCTCTATTCGGGAGATTGGAACGACGGGCGCAAGTGGGAAATCCTGACCGGCGGTATTGAACCGATTCAAGATGATGGAGCGACCGACATCAGTGAAATCGTTGCGGTTGGCCCATTTCGGCTTGAGCCGGCTGCCCCCATAACCATCGCCATGGCGGTTCTTGTGGGCGAAGATTCCGTTGCGCTGCAAGCCCTTGCGGTCAAGGCGCGCGACCTCTATTCGCCGCCGACTTCCCCACCTTTCTTCGAGACTCAGCAAATTCTTTCCGTGCCGCGCGTCGCCCTGTTTCCAAATCCTATAGCGCCAGGCATGCCTCTTCAGGTGCTGCTTCCAGCGGGGGAAAGCGGCCGGGTTCGCTTCTACAATATACTGGGTCAGCAAATGGGGCCTTCTATCCCCATTGCAGCTACTACAGGCAACCGTCCTTCTGTCCTGTCCTGGTTTCCTACTGCATCCGGTTCCATTTTCTATCAAATAGAGACATCTAATGGCCTGCATTCAGGTCAATTGGTCATCTTGAAATAGACTCAATTCTCCGAGAATTACACCGTATTTTTCAAATCTCGCGGCTCGGGCACGCTCCTTGCTTCTGGACATGGGAACAGAATGTGGCTTTTCACCTTATAATTCTTAGGGATGCGGAGCTGCCGAACGGAGTGCCGACGCCGCAAGGCCAAGTGCTTGCGCTTGACTTTTTGGGAATTGCCCCTTAATTTATTGCGGAATACCTGTGTGAGACTGGCAGTTTTCGTTGCAATGCGAGTAGTGCTGTTCATAGGAAGCTTGGCCATCGCTGTACTTCCGACTTGGGGACAAGGGCCGGAATTGGTCGGAATTGGCCTCTCCGGCGCGCCTCAGGCTTATGACACGACCGTGACGAGCGGCCGAACGATCTATGTCGTTGGTGCGTGCATCATAGGTCCTGATACGGAATTCGTCGGCGTCTACTATGGTGGCCAGCTCGAAAACCGCGTCATCGTGCGATACGATGATTCCATTCGCCCGGACAGCAGCGCGATTGGCATCAGCATACTCATGGTCTCGCCTGACGGAATCACCTTCAGCAGTGAATATGAGCCTCCTCGATTTTGGTTCAATGTCATTCTACCCACAAATGTCCCCGATAGTGCACAGTCTCTGCAGATCCAATTTGGCGTTGTGGGAATGGTAACCGCCACGGAGGAACTGGTCTACGGTCCGATGAAAACCAGCCATGCAGCGTGGTCCGTAATCCAACCTTGCTTGAATCACGTGGATGAAGACCATGAGACCTTCCTGCGAGTTGAATTTGACCACGAAACCGAGCCTCCCGTCATCTTGCGGCCATACGCAGGAAGTCGCATTGGTCAGGTATTCGAGGTTCAGTATAGGCAAGATGAAGAGGCTCTGCCCGGCTTATTGAAACTGGTTTTGAGTCGCTCTGCCGGTAGCGAAGATCCCGGCGCGCCGCATACGGTCTATCTGAGCGATACCCTGCCGGGACAGAGCAAACTCGCCACTCTCTTTGCCACACGCCTCTCCGAGTCAGCGGGTGTTGATTCTGTCGCCGGAAGCGATAGCCTCATGCACAATACCCACTACCACATCGAGCTCGCTTACGGGGACATGCTTGGAAATCCATCCGCCTCGGATACCGTCACGGACATACTTTTCGATACGGTTACGGAACCCCCAGATTTCCGTGACCCGCCCTCGTCATCAGTCAGTCAGGGCGAGAGTCTGCAAGTCCGATACATTCTACCTGAAAAAGCATCTATTGTGAACATGACTTTTCTGCGGACGAACGGCCCTGAAGATTTGGGAAGTCCGCACGAGTTGACCTTGTGGGAGGGGGGGAATAGAGTGGGTGAGACCTCATTCCGGCTCAATGGGCTGGACATAGGAACCCGCAATCCATTCATCGCCTACAATCCGGTCGGTGAAGAGGATTCTCTTATCAGCACCGTGACCTATCGCGTGACCCTCGCCTATCAAGATAGTCTGGGCAATCCTGCAAGCGAGGTCACACACACAGGCTTCATCTTTGAAGAGGACACGGCCACGGTCCCACCGATTCTTCATCAGCCCACCAGTCATTCGGCGGACAATTCCGAATTCACGCTGCAATTCACTCTTCCCGAAACGCCGCTTGTCGGCTCGGTGAATGCTCTGGTCACGGACCGCACCATTTGGGGGCATAGGCCAAGAACGATCGTTTTTGGCACGCTTGCCACTTCCGGAACCTTCACCATCCTATTGAACGGAGAGGATCTGCCCGGATCGAATTATGTGACAGATATTTACTACGCCCAAGGGGATACGGGTTATTATCATTTTCTGAATGACCACTACTATAAAATCGAAATGAGATATGGAGATGCGGCAGGACATAACGCGGCTCTGAGTAATGCCGCCGACTCGGTCAGGTATGACATAGTGACGAAAGCACCCTCTATATCGCAACCATTTCCGAACGCTACCTTCGGGAACTACGGATTGGCAGTCGTCTTCACTTTGCCGGAAGAGCCTTTGAAAGGCAGTCTACGACTTATCTTTTTGCAGACATCGGGTTTGATTCAGGACTATGATTCGCCCCATATTCTCTATCCGACCGACGGCTCGGCGGGAGTGAAGAAGGTCATCGTGCATCCAATAGATTTGATTACGAGCGAAGGGATTGACTCCCTAACTCCCGGGGCGGCGTTAGTCCCGAATAGTACTTATCGTCTTTCCGTAGAATATCAAGATACATTGCTCAATCCCTTCGCTTCTGCTTCGATTAGCGGCTTGACTTATTTGACAGGAGCGACGATTTGGGCGCGGGGCGAATTCTCTGCGAGTGCCGGAATGGTGGCTCCCGGTGCTGAGAATGTTGCCCTCTTCCGCCTTAGCCTCCGTGCTGAAGGAGGGATGGGCGTTTTTCGCGGCGTGACCTTCGACATTGCCGGAACCGCTGCCGACACGGATTTTGTGTCCAATTCCATCAAGTTGTGGACGAGTCAGGATTCCGTTTTTCATCCGGGATTGGATGTTGCCGTGGCAGGTGTGCCCGCTTGGACAGCACCCATTACCTTCTCCGGTTTCACTTTGCCGGTTGATACCATCGAGAGGCATTACTTCTTCACAGGGAGTTTCGATACGCTGGCGGATCCCGCTCATGTCTGTTCCGTGAATGTCAGCGGCCCCGCCTCAATTGATTGTGGGGGAGACCCGGTCTATGCATCTCATTGGCCACTCGTGCAAGGTGACATGGCTGTGGAAGTCGAGGTGCTCAGCTTCGAGGCGAGAAACGATTCGTCTTTTGGCACGCTCCTCCTCGTTTGGCGCGTCGCTTCGGAGCGCAATAATGACGGCTTCAATATTTGGCGCAGCGAAGCACCCGATACAGGTTTCGTCCGTATCGCCGACTATCTGGACAATCCTGCGCTCGAAGGGATTGGAGATCACATCTACACCTATTTCTACAACTGGCTCGACCGGGACATCGAGTCGGAGAAAATTTACTACTATCGTCTCGAATCGGTCAGTCTTGATGGAACGCATGAATTCTTTGATGAAGTGGCTTGGGGGATGTCGGCAGCTCCTCCGGCCGACTATGTACTTTTTCAGAATCGCCCCAATCCATTCAATGGGATGACAACCATCGAGTATATTGTTCCTCGGAGCTCTCGTGTTTGGTTGACGATTTATGATATACTCGGTCGGAAGGTGCGAGTTCTGGTGGATGGCGAGGTGCATGGCCCGGCAGTTTATCGCGCGGTTTGGAACGGGCGCAATGACTCGGATGGTCTGGTCGCCACCGGGATCTACTTCTATCATCTAAGAGGTGAAGGCGGTTTCACGAAGGCGCGTAAAATGTTTTTTGTGCGATAGTGTTTATTTCCTGACGATTACCATCTCCTACCCCATAAGCAGTGGCAGCGCTGCAATTTCTTTACCCGCCTCCGGCATATCAAATCTATGATCTCCTCGGAAGGTAGCGCAGGATTCCATCGGTGTAATGCTCAAGCCATTTTTGAAGAAGGTTGAGAGGCGTCTGCTTTGGCGTGATTTGCAGTGAGATGGCATGTCCCGACAAGAGAGTTCACCTCCCTACGGAATTTGCCAAAAAACATGAGTTTAAGAACAAAAGCACTGAGCAGAAGGATAAGCTTTTTTACGAGGTATTATCCGAGATTTTTTGAAAAAACACTTGCCATTAGTAAAAAATTGCTTATATTATAATAAATGGCACATCATGGGCCTTCAAGTTGCGGTTCGACATTGGATTTCAGAGCCGCCAGAAGACAAAAATAGAGAAACTCAACATAGCAGCTTTTTTGAAGGAGCGGGACAATGGGGAAAAGAATACTTGGTATTTCAATTGCCCTCATTCTCATCGGGGCCATTGGGGGCATTAGCCTAACTGCACGGACGCCTCTGCCGAAGGCACAGATTGGCGATGCCGCGATTGGCATTATGGCCAAAACGCCCGTTGACCAGAAGTCTACGGTTATCTCGAGCCTTGACGCATTAACATGGGATGTGATGGCACCCATGCCAACGGCGCGGTATGGTGCAATCACAGGCTTTCACAATGGAAAAGTTTTCGTGGCTGGAGGAGCGCAAGATACGACGCATCCCTTCAATACGGGAGTCGTGGAAGCCTTTGACACCACGAGCGGTCTATGGTCAGCGACTTATAACGCAAATCCAAATCCATGCCGGATGGCGGGTAGCGGCCAGATTCAAATTGGCTCAAAGCTCTACATTGTCGGCGGGATTACTGAAGCGGGCGTTGTTTCTGGTCAGGTGGACCGCTATGATATGGCCACGAATACATGGAGCACTTTGCCGGATTCTTGCAATCCGCGGTACGCCCATGGCGTTGCCGTTCTGGGAACCGACATCTATGTTTTTGGCGGCTTCGATGGAGTGGCCACCATGGCGTCCGCTCAGAAGCTGAACACTCTGAATAATACTTGGTCTGATATCGCCGCCCTGCCCAACGCTGACGGTTGGCTTGCTGGTGCCGCGGCCAACGGGAAGATCTATGCTTTTGGTGGTGCCACTTACCCAAGTCGTGTTCTGGAGTATGATCCCTTCGGGGATACCTGGACGCCTCTTGCGAATATGCCGCAGTCTCGCGTGTATGCCTCCGCTGTGGCAGAAGGTGCCACGATCTTTCTTATCGGTGGCGAAAATGTTGCTCAGGGCGGAACAGCTCGTTTGCGTGCCTATTCATTCAATACGACCACAGGAGCTTGGGTGGATGAGGGAGCTATGCCAGCCTCGCGAATTTGGCCGGCGGTCGCAAGCTCCGGAGCGCATGTTTACATCATCGGCGGCCTCGATCGCACCCTAATGCCGGTGACCTTCACGAATACCTGCTGGCGAGCCGAACTAGTCCCGCCGGGTACGCCCGGGCCGGTCACGGGCTTGCAGGTTACAGTTTACAACGATCCGTTAGGAGCTTTTCTTCAGTGGGTCAATCCGGCTTTAGACGATCAAGGCAACCTGCTGACGGACCTCGATAGCGTCTGCATCGTGCGCTATTCTTGCATAGACACGGTGCGGCTGGGATGCCTCGCATCGCCGGCGATTGGCGCAGCGGCAACCTTCATGGACGATCAAATCGAGGCCATGGGCGCTTACCAATGGAAGGTAACGCCCTACAACTCGATCGGCGCAGGAAACTCGCGGTATGTCGCCGGTTTCGTGGGAAATGAAGGCCTCTATACTTGGGAACCTGCTCCTTACTCGTGGACAGATATTTCAGGAACCGGGACTCCACTGAATATCACTTCTGAGGACCAGCTTGTTCCCAATATTCCGCTTGGATTCACTTTCAACTTCTACGGCGGAAACTACACCGCAATTAACATCTCTGAAAACGGATGGCTTAGTTTCGCGTCAACCGGCGGATACTACATGAATTCATGCCTCCCGGCATCCGGTGAACCCAACAATGCTATCTATCCATTCTTTGATGATCTTTCTATAGTAGAAAGTGGTGGGACTATCTATTATCGTACCGATGGTTCTCAATTCATCGTTCAATGGCAGGATGTCGGCTACTATGATGCCAGCGGTTCGGCCAAATTCCAAGTAGTGATTCGCGCGGATGGCATGGTCTATTTCGTCTACCATTCCGCTTTCAGCGGGCCGATGAACTCAGCGACTGTTGGCATCGAAGATGCGACGAGCGCCAACTACCTGCAACTCTGCTGTAATGCTGCCGGCGCGGGATGCCCGTCACCTGGATCTGCCTACCGGTTGAATGTCGCTTGCCCCGGCGAAGGCTCGATCACGGGGACTGTGACTCTCGATCCCTCCTATGGCGGCAATGTCACGAATGTGACCATCACAACCGATGTGGGGGACATCACGCATCCCGTTTCTTCAGGGGAATATCAATTCATAGACATTGACGCAGGAAGTCGCACTTTAACAGCGACTCTCGGAGGCTATAACGCCACAAGCGTTCAGGTTTACCTGCCGCCCTTCGGTGAGCTGAACGATGTGGATGTCACCTTGGTTCGCCGTGCTCCCGCTCCCATAACAGACCTTTCGGGAAAATGGTCCTATCAGAACCAATCAACTTCGCTGTCATGGAACCTATCTGCGGATACGACCGTGCACCAATTCAAAATCTATCGCTGTCCTCCCGGCAGCGAGACCTTCGCGGTCGTTGGCGAGATCAGCAGTGATGAAGATACCTACGATGATCTTATTACAGCACCGGAAGGAATCTATCGCTACTATGTTACGGCGGTGGACACCGGTCCTTTGACGGATACAGAGAGTGAGCCATCAGGAATCATCAGCGTATCGGTGGGAACGCTGCCTTCGTATTGGCTCTCATGCGACGGCTACTATGACGACCGCATTTGCCTGGAATGGTACGGGCCGAACGAATCGCCGGTGCGCGAATACTACTATGATGACGGAGGAAACGATATCGGCGGTCTGGGATTCTGGGATTATGGGTACTATGCTGTTCGCTTCACTTTCGAGGATACTGTAACCATCTATGGATTGCGCTACTATTGGACGGATCAGGCGGCGGCCAGCACCCATGACCGCCTTTACATCTGGGAATCGGATGAAACGGGAATGCCCGGTGCGGTTCTCTACGATGTGAGCGCTAACCGATCCGCAGGCGCTAATGCTTTCGTGGACTACGCGTTGGCTACGCCACGGCAAGTTGCCTCGGGCGATTTCTTTGTCGGGGCCTATCAAGCGAGTTACATGGATTATCTCGGTTTGGGAGGTGATGACAATCCCGAGAGCTTCCTGGATGACACTTACTTCTACAGCCTATCCGGTGATTCGGGCGATTGGGCGACCTTCGAATCTGACTGGTTCTATTACACGCCGATGATACGAGTCTATGCGGCAAGTCCCACCGGTCTGGCGACGGCC